>CAJIAG010000278.1_pt1 | contig 9806 bp, 10 predicted proteins | sample 9199131 | NCBI WGS metagenome assembly CAJIAG01 (sample SAMEA7708278, study PRJEB35096) | sediment metagenome | biome: marine neritic benthic zone biome [ENVO:01000025]; feature: sediment [ENVO:00002007]; material: shallow marine sediment [ENVO:03000034] sea grass bed [ENVO_01000059] ... | reverse complement strand
CTTTCATCTTTGGTTATACTACTACATGAGTAAAAAAGTTCTTGTAGGTATGAGCGGGGGGGTGGATTCGTCTGTTACAGCATATCTTCTTAAAGAACAGGGGTATGAAGTTGAGGGATTGAGCTTCATATTGTGGGAAGCAAGGCTAAAATCGGATTTTTCTACCTGTTGTTCGCTCCAGGCTATTGATGACGCAGCAAAAACCGCAAAGTCCATAGGGATAAAACATTCGCGAGTGGATGTGCGGAATGCATTTGTTGATAAAGTTATCGAGCCGTTCGTTGAATCATATACCAGGGGGATCACGCCAAACCCGTGTGTCCTCTGTAATAATTTCATTAAATTCCCCTACCTGTTGAACTGGGCTGATGAAAGAGGATATGACCACGTTGCAACGGGTCATTATGCACGGGTTGCCAGCGATTACAGGCTGTATGCATCTTCATTAAATGAATCACCGCAATCACTTACAGCGGATCATCATTCTTTATTACTAAAAGGTGTTGACCCAAAGAAGGATCAGTCCTACTTTCTGTATGTTCTGAAACGCAGCGAGCTTGACAGGCTGCTTTTACCACTTGGGCAGTATAAGAAAGAAGAAGTGAGGGAAATGGCTCAGAAACTGGGCCTTGATGCGGCAAAGAGACCTGAAAGCCAGGAAATATGCTTTATCGAAGACAGGAACTATTTTAAGTTCATCAGTAAACTTTCTCCGGTAGCGGGAGAGGAGGGTCCCATTATAGATTCGGAAGGCAATGTGATCGGTACACATAAAGGTGTATACGCGTATACCGTAGGTCAAAGAAAAGGTTTGGGAATAGCAGCAAAGAAACCCTTGTATGTAATAGGTATAGATCATGTAAAGAACGCCGTTTATGTTGGGTCTAAAGAACAGGGTTACGAGAAGGAGTTCTTTGTCGGGGATATCAACTGGCTGATACCTTCAGTGAAAGAAGAGCTCAATGTACACGTCAAAGTGCGTTCGACCATGACCGGAAAGCCCGCAAAGATCATTGTTTCAGATGACGGGGCAAAGGTTGTCTATGATGAAGCGCAATGGGCTCCGGCACCGGGACAGAGTGCTGTGTTCTACCTGGATGATCTTGTTGCGGGCGGGGGAGTGATCTTATGAGATGGACGCTTAACAGAAAGCTTGTCTTCATCATGGTCGTTCTGAGCTCGTTGCTGATCGGGGTAATGTACTCGTTCAACGAGTATTATGAAAGACAGTTGTATATGTCCATAACCGGAAAGACCCGCGATCTGATCCGTTCCATTCAGTTAGCGGTCGAGGAGATGACAAAAAAAGACCATGACGATATGAAGTTGTTCCACTTTCTCAAGGAGATCAGGTCTGAGGGTATCAGTGAGATAAATATCATTGATAGTGCACTTAAAATAGCGGAAAGCACGAGCCCGGATATGGTTGGGCAGGAGCTTTCCAGCGAAACTGCCGAGTTGCTATTTGAGTCGGAAGAGGGTAGACTCGTCACAGAGAAAGGGGATTTCTTCAATATCATAATTCCGGTGGTCGCAAAGGGCGAACATCAGGGATATATTCATATTGTCATTGATTCAAGGGACGTAAAATCCTTTATGGATGAGAATGACAGAAAGAGGATGAGCGCTTCGGCAATAATACTTTTCGCCGGTATCATCATAGCCATTTGGCTTTCCCGCCACTATACCAGACCGATAAAAGAGGTCGTAAGCGCCGCGCGGTCTGTTGCGGCGGGCGACCTTGATCTTAACCTCACCGTCGATGAGAAGGATGAGATAGGGGAACTGAAGGAAAGTTTCAATCAAATGATCCAGAGGCTTATAGAACTGAGACAGCTCAGGGACAGGCTACGCGAGACAGAACATCTCTCCACGATTGGTGAACTGTCCAGCAGTGTTGCACATGAGATCAGGAACCCTCTGAACTTTATTAGTCTCAGTGTTGATCACCTGATCGATAAGCCCGTTGATGAATCGTCGAAGGAGCTGCTTCAGAGGATCAAACAGGAGATCAAGCGATTGGACTCTCTTGTCGGAAATTTTCTTGCATACGGGAAACCGTTAAAAATAGTGCCTAAGCCGGTAAACATCATTGATCTCATAGAAGAGACACTTTCTCTTGTCTATGCTCGCGCCGAGAAGGTAGGTGTAGAGATAGTCAAAAAATATGATATTGACGATGTAACCATTGAGGCTGATCCGGAACTCATAAAGACCTGTCTCTTTAATGTGTTTCAAAACTCCTTCCAGGCCATGCCCGATGGAGGGGACTTGACTATTGGGGTAAAGGGTGACGGTGACTCCACCATTTTATCGATGTCGGATACCGGATCAGGATTAGATGAAAAAATCATAGGGAAGGTTTTCGAGCCTTTCTTTACTACAAGGGACCGTGGATTGGGGCTTGGTCTTGCTATGACAAAAAGGGTTATTGAGGAGCATGGTGGAAAGGTGTCTTTTAAGAGCAGTGAGGGAAAAGGGAGTACTGTTGAGTTGATTCTTCCGTCTGTCAATAAATAAGTCATGAACTGGCATCAGGGATCAATTTGAGATATAATCTGGATAGGATGCGTGGTGTAACGAAAGAAGAATTTCTTTAAATATTCCCTGTATTTAAAAATATCCGCGATGGCCTTGTTGATGAGATCCTGTCATGCTCTGTCTATAAAGAATTCAGGGAAAGTACTGATTTCTATACCGACGGAGATGCCTGCCCCGGTATAGATCTTATTCTTTCCGGGGAAGTAAGAGTGTATAAGATCGGTGAGGGCGGAAGAGAGATCAAACTGTATGAGATCTTTCCCGGTGAGACCTTTATCCTCAATGCATCGTGTATCCTTTCGCGCGGGAATTATCCGGCTAATGCCGTTGCTGTTACTGATGGAGCCGTGCTCTTTATACCGGAAAAAGAGTTCAGGCGGCTTATTTCTGCACACGAACCCATGAGGAATTTCATTTTTTCATTATTCAGCCGCCGTTTCGCCGCGATAATGGAGCTGATTGAAGAGGTCGCGTTTGGAAAAATGGATAAGAGGTTGAACGAATATCTCATAGAAAAATCTGAAAATAATATACTGGACAGTACCCACCAGCAGATCGCTAATGATCTGGGGACCTCACGAGAGGTTGTGAGCAGACTTCTTAAGGACCTTGAGAAGAAAGGAAAGGTCAGTGTCCAGGCATATGATCAGTCTGAAGAACATCTAGATTCCTATTGAAACAAAGTCACAGACTCCCTTCACATATTTACCTGTTCTATTACCATAAAGGATGCGTTTCTTTCAGGAGCTTCGGTAGGGACTGTCGTGAAAGTAAGAGACAATGATCTTGACGGTAATAGGGTCAGGGCCGAGATCGAAGATTAACAAGATAGAAAGTATTGACCATAAGGGCCGGAGTGATCCGGCCCTTTTTTTGTTTTAACGAAATACGGAGTAGTTCGGTGTATAATAGAAAAACGAAATTGCTATACGTAATAAGGAGTTGTAATGGCCGAAATACTTGTCGTAGATGATGAGCACCAGCAGAGAGGTATTCTGAACACTATCCTTACTGAAGAAGGTCACGAGATATATGAGGCCGGTTCGGGTGAGGAAGCGCTTGATGTGGTCAGGAAGGTTACCCCGCCAATCGTGATCTCCGATCTTAAGATGCCTGGGATGAGCGGCGTCGAACTCCTTGATAACATAATGTCACTAAACCTGAAAAAGGCTCCTACCGTTCTTATCATGACCGCTTTCGGTACGATCGATTCGGCTGTGGAGGCTATCAAGAAAGGAGCATTTGATTACCTGACAAAGCCACTTGATAAAGACTCCCTCCTTTTGAAAGTAAGGCAGGCAGTGGAAAGAGAGAAGCTGCTTAGAGAGAACCTGAGCCTCAAGGATGTACTGTATGAGAAGTTCGATATCGATGGTATCATAGGCAAATCCGACAAGATGCTACAGGCGATCGGGACTCTGAAAAAGGTATCTCCAACCAATGCGACCGTTCTCATACTCGGAGAGAGCGGGACGGGAAAGGAGCTCATAGCACGCTCTCTTCACTACAACAGCCCACGAAAGGACAGTGCTTTTACGGCTATTAATTGTGCCTCTATTCCGGAGAATTTACTGGAGAGTGAGCTCTTCGGTTATGAACCGGGAGCGTTTACGGGTGCAACGACGAGAAAGAAGGGTCTCATCGAATTGACGGACGGCGGTACGTTGTTCCTCGACGAGATCGGGGATATGCCGATAAGCCTTCAGTCGAAACTGTTAAGAGTCCTTCAGGATGGAGAAGTGAGGAGAGTTGGTGGAAAGGATTCGTTCAAAGTTAATATCAGGACAGTCGCTGCTACTCATCAGGACCTTGAAACCCTGATCAATAGCAATGAGTTCAGAGAAGACCTGTATTATCGTCTGAAGGTTGTAACGATTAAGCTGCCTCCGCTCCGGGAGCGTAAAGATGACATACCTGCACTGGCAGAATCATTCCTCCATAAATACAATGAAGAGTTCGGAAAAAGAATAAGAGATATCGAACAGAAACCGATGAAGGCAATGATCGATTATCGCTGGCCCGGAAATATACGGCAGCTCGAATCGGTTATCGAGCGTGCTGTGATCATGTGCGACAGTGAAAATGTAAGATATGAGGATATAAGAGATGAACTGTCATTGCGAAGGGATAGGGGGTTCCAGGACATTGATATTCCGGATGAAGGGATCGACCTGGATGAACTGGAAAAAGGACTCATGAAAAAAGCTATGGATAAATCGGGTAATGTTGCTGCAAAGGCCGCCAAGCTTCTCGGCATGAGCTATAAGACGTTCTGGTACAGGTGGGACAAGCATGGTCTGTCCAGGGATGGTGAGGATGAGGAAGGGACGAGTTAATATTTTCTGTATTAATAAGGTATAATAATCTTCCTTTCTGATCAGAAATTGAGAAGTTCTGGATAGCTATCCGTACAAGTAAAGAATAATGTCAGTATGACCGGAGGTGTATATTGTCGAAAAGTATTAAAGTAGAGTTGTCAGAAAAACTCAAGGAACTTCCGCCGTATCTTTTTGCACGGATCGATGATATGAAAGCGGAGGCTCTGAAGAAGGGAGTTGATCTGATCGACATCAGCATAGGCGATCCTGATATCCCGACCCCAACTCATATCGTGAATGCCATGAAGGTGGCTGTAGAAAAACCGGAGCATCACAGATATCCATCTTATGCAGGCATGATGACGTATAGAGAGGCAGTTGCTTCCTGGTACAAAAGACGTTTTGGAGCTACTCTTGATCCCTCTTCGGAAGTACTTTCCCTGATCGGATCAAAAGAGGGTATCGGACATTTACCGACCGCTTTTATTAATAACGGAGATATTGTTCTCTATACTTCACCGGGGTATCCTATGTATCCGATAGGGGCACTTTTTGCCGGAGGAGCGGGATATGAACTTCCTCTGTATGAAAAGAATGACTATTTCCCTGATCTGAAAAATATACCCCCAGATGTGCTGAAACGAGCAAAACTGCTCTTTCTGAATTATCCCAATAATCCGACTGCGGCCGTTGCTACGGAGGAGTTCTTTAAGGAGTTGATCGAATTTGCGCTGAAGCACAATATCATTATCTGTCATGACGCGGCGTATACCGAACTTTATTATGATGGTGAACGACCCTTAAGCTTTATGCAGATCGAGGGTGCGAAAGAAGTGGGAATAGAGATCCATTCACTGTCAAAGACCTATAATATGACCGGCTGGAGGGTCGCCTTTGCTGTCGGCAATAAAGAGGTAATAGGAGGACTGGGAAAGGTTAAGAGTAATCTTGATTCGGGTATTTTCCAGGCTATTCAGGAGGCGGCTATCACTGCACTTGAGACGGAGGATTCTGTCCTTGACGATCTGAGAAAGATATATCAGGAAAGAAGAGATCTGCTTTATGAGGGGCTTTCATCGTTAGGGATCGAAAGCACAAAACCAAAAGCCACCTTCTATCTCTGGGCGAGGACCCCGAAAGGATTTGATTCTATGTCCTTTACATCACATCTTCTCGAAAAGGCGGGCATACTTGCGACACCCGGCAACGGGTTCGGAGAACCGGGGGAGGGTTATGTAAGATTTGCCCTTACTGTTTCTGCGGACAGGACGAAAGAGGCGGTTGAAAGGATAAAGAAGACCCTCTGATGTACGATGTGTTCATCGGCATAGGGTCCAACCTGGGGAACAGGGAGGACAACTGTAACGATGCAATACACCAGATAACCAGATCAGGGATCGAGATCATAGCCCGGTCCTCCATGTACGAGACCGAACCGTGGGGTATTACGGACCAGCCGAAGTTCATCAATATGGTGGTCCGTGTCGGCACTGATTTGGAACCATCTGAACTTCTGATGGAACTGAAGGCGATCGAAAAAAAGATGGGCAGACTGGATGCTGCGAAATGGGGGCCGAGGGTCATTGACCTTGATATACTCCTTTACGGTGACCTTGTTGTTGATGAGCCCGGTCTTAAGGTTCCTCATCCCCATATGTTCGAGAGAGATTTTGTCCTGAAGCCTCTATCAGAAATAGCCCCTGAGATCATAAAAAAATATACCAAATAAAATCCTTCATTACTACAGGGTCAGTAACTCATTGCACCGTACTTTCGGTGTGCTGTATGTGTTATGTATCATTTAATGATCTATTATAAGTAATTGTATTGCGATGATTATTTGGGTATAATTGAAGAATGAAGGGTATCAAAAGCACTTATCATCGTCTCAATATCGCCAAGAAACTGCTCGTCGGCTATCTGTCCCTTGCATCGCTGCTCATTATTATATCCGTCTTTGCTCTTTCCAGTCTCGATCGTTTGAATATTTTGAACGCGAGCATCCTTGAAAGAGATGTCCCGTTGGTAGATGCAACAGAAAAAATGATCGACAACATCCTGTCTCAGGAACTGTACGCTAATCGTTATGCGATCCTGAGGAGTATGGATATGGTAAGCCTTTTGTTGGAGAAAAGTGCTGAATTCGATACCATGATCAGCGCAATAAAGAGCATGCCCGATACCGGGAATATATCCGTTGACCTCATCAGTGATATGCATGATGCATATAACAACGCGATTTTCAGGGGTATCGAGGGCTTGCGGGACGGTGAGACCGCTTTTTCGGTCAAAGATAATGAAGCGATCAAGACGAAGCAGGATGAACTGCTCAGTATTATCAAAGAAGTTGCTATTTCGGCGAGGATGGCTCAATACGAGAAAACGGAACAGACCACGATGATCGGATCGACAGCCTTCAGGGTTACCGCCATATTATGCGGCATCGGTATCCTTTTCGGCATAGGCGCTTCCATGCTCATCACGAGGAATATATCGGGTTCCATTCATCAGCTGAAACTGGCGACCGAGCAGATATCTGAAGGAAGGTTTGATGATACGCCTGAGGTAAAAAGCCAGGATGAGCTGGGTGAACTATCGCATGCGTTTAAGGAAATGGCCAGGAGACTGAAGCGCCTTGAGGAGATGTATCTCGATGCAAGCCCGCTGACCCGCCTGCCCGGTGGCGTTGCTATCGAAAATGTTCTCAAGAAACGGCTGGAGAGTGGAGACCTGATGGCGTTCTGCCTCGTTGACATGGATAATTTCAAAGCATACAACGACTATTATGGTTACGCACGCGGAAGTGAACTGATACTCGAGACCTCAAAGATCGTTGAGCAGAGCGTAAAAGAAAACGGGATCGATGATGATTTTATAGGACATATCGGAGGAGATGATTTTGTCGTCATAACGACACCGAATCGCGTTCCCGCGATCTGTCAGGCCATAATAGATGAGTTCGACAAGAGGGTGCCGGCTTTCTATGCAGAGGTTGACAGGGAGCGGGGTTTTATCGTCTCCAAATCCCGTCAGGGAGAGGTGAGAAGGTTTCCGATCATATCGCTGTCGATCGCGGTTGTCACAAACCAGACCCACAGACTGGAAAACCATATTCAGGTCGGGGAGATCGCGGCGGAGCTCAAGGACCATGCGAAGTCGATCCCCGGAAGCCTCTATGTCATTGATAAGCGCAGGCATGAGAAGGAAGAGCCGGATGCGTCGAATGTCCTGAAGTTCCCTAAGGCCGACCAATTATGAAAAAAGGCATTCCGTTCCATTTTGTGCTGATGGCATTGCTGGTACTCGGCGGTTGTTTTCACTTCCAATCCCGCCCTTCCGATTCACAGCAGTCGGCGAAGAGCGGTCTTTACGATATTGCTGTTCCGGATGATATTGAAAAAGAGATCGAGTCACTTTCGGCAGGGATGATTGTATATTCGACCGACCAGGAGAGGGCTCAGGTTCATTTGAAGATGGCGCTGCTCTATTCTCACTATAAAAACCCTGCGCCCGATTATTCCAGGGCTCTCGAAGAAATGAGCACGTACACTGATCTCGATCCCGGGGGAGCGATGACGAACGAGATCCTTCAATTTAAGCAGTATCTCGCGACGATCACTGCCATGCAGAAAGACAAAAAGAAACTGGAATCGGCGGTTATACAACTGAGACAGGATGTGGACGAAATGAAGGAGTCCATCGAGAAATTGAAGTCACTCGATGTGATGATGGAAGAAAAGCGAAGAAAGGTAAAGTAGTCCTGCCGTATCCTCTGATATGAAATTCATAGCCGATGCAATGCTGGGAAAGCTCGCCACATGGATGCGCATGATCGGCTGCGATGTCGAGTATTCTAACGATATCGATGATGAAGAGCTTGTCGAAAGAGCGCATGAGCAGAACCGGCTGATACTCACCCGCGATACCCTCCTGATAAAACGAAGGAAGGCGAAGCAGAACCACTATTTTATTGATCATGACAGCTACAAAGACCAGATGAAGCAGGTCGTTGCTCACTTTAAGATAGATCCTTACAGGAATATTCTTACGAGATGTCTCCGCTGTAACGATAAACTTGTTCATATTGATAAGAAAGCCGTTAAAGATGAGGTGCCGCCTTACGTGTATGAGACACAGCAAGAATTTAAGACCTGTCCGTCATGTCGAAGGATCTACTGGGGAGCGACACACAAGAAGGAGATGTTACAACAGCTCAAGGTGATACTTGATGACGACGATACATAGATATTTGAACTCCGAATTTTAGATCCGACACCCCCTTGGGAAGGGGAGCACCGGATCTAATCTTATAAAACGACCTCTTTCTACTTTCCGCTGAATTCCTGACCGGCCTTGCCAAGGAGTTCTATTACCTCATCTACCTTGTCGGGGGCGATAGTAACACCTTTTTTCGTGGGTTTCCACTCTCCGCCTTCCGCTTCATAATAGATACGGAGGTCTATATAATCCCTCCCCTTAAAGTTTTCGGTACTGATCCTCAGCCTTTCAGTCGGGTTTCTTTCGATCTCGCCTATTACCATGAATCTACCTCCTCATAAGGAATTTTATATCAAAAAATAATTGATCGGCCGCCATTGTTTTTTATTCCATCATTATACTCTATTTTTTCGGTAAGTGGAATCTCTGTGGCAAAAAAAATCCGGCAGACGGTCCGGCACCTGTTCCGACTGTATTGGAAGGGAATATATGATGTCGTCAATCAAACAGGAAATAAGCCGATTTCCTGGAAAAGGGGCTGACGGGATAAGAGACAGGGAAAGGTATGTAAGATTAAGGCCGGTGATCGCTTCCCCCGATCCCATTGATTATTAGAGAAAAAATGAGGAATGTGACAATAATTAACCCCCATCTCCGGAGGGGGTAGAGATGGGGGTGGGGGAGACCTGATCTCATAGATTGAGAGACAGGTCTAGCAAATTTATTTTT
>CAJIAG010000342.1_pt1 | contig 9828 bp, 9 predicted proteins | sample 9199131 | NCBI WGS metagenome assembly CAJIAG01 (sample SAMEA7708278, study PRJEB35096) | sediment metagenome | biome: marine neritic benthic zone biome [ENVO:01000025]; feature: sediment [ENVO:00002007]; material: shallow marine sediment [ENVO:03000034] sea grass bed [ENVO_01000059] ... | reverse complement strand
TTGGGGTCTTCCTCCAGTCCGGACACCATTACCGGTATTATTACGAGATCAAGGGTCCGACGTCTGTCGCGGTTGACGGCAGCGGTTTTTTCGTTGCAGACGCAGAAAATTATAAGGTCAAAAAATTCAACCTTGAATCCCGTATGCTTCTCTCATTTGGTACCAAAGGAAACGGTAATGCCCAGTTCAGGTCAATAGCGGGAATAGCCATTGATAACGATGGCAATGTCCTCGTTATCGATACCGAGAGGAATGATATACAGGTCTTTTCACCAGAAAAGAAGCTTCGTATCGCCCAGGATGTTGTGCCGCCTCCGACATCTGTCAAGTGGGTGAACAGCATAAAGGCAAAAGTAACCGATATGGTATGGCGTAAGGACAGGGTGTACGCTACAAGCGAAGAACAGGATGCCCTGCTTGTCATTCAGAGGGGAGCCGTAAGGAGAGTGATAAAGGGCAACGGTAATGATCAGTTAAGTGATCCTCATGGTATTACGGTAGACTCTAGCGGTGCTATCTGGATAGCGGATTCCGATAACGACAGGATAGTAAAGGCAGATCCCGAGGGTAAAGTAGTTTATACGCTGGGCAGATCGGGCAGCAAGGAAGGCCGTTTTTCATCGCCGAAAGGGGTAGCAGTCTCCCCAAAAGGATTTATTTACGTTGCCGATACAGGCAATGAGAGGGTGCAGATATTCAACACAAAGGGTATCTTTATCAGCAAGATCGAGAAGATAGGCCGGGTAGATTTTGATGAGCCTGTCGATATCGATATCGATGCTAGGGGGAACATTTATGTTGTAGACAAGGGATTCAACAGTGTGGCCAAGTATGACTCCAGCGGGACATTCCTGATGTATATAGGTGGAGAAGGAGAAGCAGACGGAAGGTTCAGCGAGCCAACCAGTGTGGCGGTGATAGGAAATGAAATATTCGTTGTTGATTCCGGTAACAACAGAGTTCAGGTTTTTACACTTAAAGGTAAATATTTAAGGAAATTCGGGGCCCCCGGTAGTGGGAAGGGGGACATAATAGAACCGGTAAGCATAACGTCTAAAGATAGTTCGACGATATTCCTGTCCGACAGTGGGAATGGAAGGGTCCATGAACTAATGATCCTCAGAACTCCGAGAACCCCTTTCGGAGTAAAAGCAGAAAGCGGAGTGAAAGATATACGCCTGGCGTGGAAAGCAAATAAAGAACCCTACATGGGCCATTACAGAGTTTACCGGTCTGAAAATAAAATGCGGTATGAGCTTATCGCTTCTCCTCCGAAGCCATCATTTGTTGACAAGGATGTTCAGAAAGATACGACTTACTATTATAAGATAAGCGCGGTTGCGAAGTATGGAAACGAGAGCCTGAAGAGCTCAGACATTTCGATCAAGACGAAAAAACTCCTTGCACTTCCTCCAACTGACATAAGGGCGACCCCTGATGAAAGAGAGATCCAGATATCATGGAAACCGGCGCCAGGTGAATCCTCCGTTTCCAGTTATATTATTTACAGAGAAATTAATGGTGAGTATAAGGAAGTCGGCAAGGTTAAGAATACTTCTTATACGGACAAGGGGTTGGACCCGAACACAAAGTACAGTTATAAGATCACTGCTTTGAGTCCGAATAATGAGGAAAGCAAGGGTGTCCTGTTCAAGGTTGCGACTATAGTCAAACCCGTAGATGTTACGATACTGAAGATACATGATATATTTCCCCGTGCCTACAAGGTATACGAAAAAGACGGCATCGGCAGGATACGTGTAAAGAATAACACTAAGAAACTTCTCGAAGATGTCCTTGTATCATTCAAGACCCGTGAGTTCATGGATAAGGCGACGGTTATGAAGGTAGGTGATATCATGCCGGAAGACAGTATCGAGTTAGATATTAAACCGGTTTCTTTCAATGACAGGATCATGACACTGAAAGAGAATACGTCCCTAAATGCGGATATAAAGACTGTGTTCTACAGGGACGGTAAAAAGAGCGGTGTTTCCTCTTCTCATAAATTAATGGTGATCCTTACGGGACGTCACTATTCAAAGTCGGAAATAAAGCGTTTTTTACAGGCCATGAAGGCTCTTGATGACAAGGTGGCTAAAACGAAAATGGTTACAGCGGTAACGAACAAGATCAAAAAGGAACTTGATACGTCTGACAAGGTCGTAAAAAAGCTGAAGAAATCGAAGCTGAGCTACTCGGAGATTGCTGTTTGCGTGTTTATCTCGAATGAGACGGATAAGAAGACAAGTGAGATCCTGTCGGCAAAGAAAGGTGGTCAGGAATGGCAGGATATCATGAGCATCTTTGATCTCAGTATTTCCAGTATTACGGACACGCTGAAGGATATCGAAAAGTCGCTCGTGGTAAAGAAAAAATCAAAACCGCGGAAAAGACAGCGGGAAACCGATCGATATATTAAATAACATAATAAATAGATCCTTAACATAAAAAGCCCTTGCGATATTAATGCAAGGGCTTTTTAGACTTATTCAGAATATCTATATAAATTAATCGATAAAGTAGGAAACGGTCGATGCCAGGCTTCTGATCTCAGCTTCACTTGCTTTTTCAAATTCGACATCAGGCACTTCGACCTCGAACTTCTTACTGCTGCCGGGTTTTATCTTTCTGATGGCAAATTCTCTCGATACATTGTTAATTGTTATTCTGAATCGTGCGTCGTTATGTTCCAGGGATGAGGAGTTGATCATAAGTCCTGTTATTTTAACGCCCGTCAAATACTTTTTAGTGGAAAGTTTTGAAACAAGAAAGACCGTATCGATCTTCTGAACACTCGGAATAGCCAGATTTACCTTTTTGCCCAGCGATTCGGTAATTTTCTCTAAATTTATCACTCTCATCTGGAGGTCCTGAACATCACTGAAAAGCGTGGTCTGTTTAGTCTCCTGTTGGCGGTAATAAAGGTAACCGAGAGCAATAATGGCAGATAGAACGAGTACTATAATTACAATAACCGTAACCTGAACAAATCCCCTTTCTGGATAAAAAGGAGATGAGTAAATATCCTTATCATTCCTTCGCATCTTTAGTGGTTCCTCCTTGGTTATTTTTTGCCTATTTTATCAGAAAAATTTAAATAAAGCTATTAAATCGGTTTCTGTCATTACTCCTTATACATCATGTCGCAAGAAAGCCGAAAGGTGATTAATTATCGGGATGTTATGCACAAGTGCAAAAATTTTTGCATTCGTGCAAAGGATGGATTACGTATTGTCTTTTTAAAACAGGCAGTTACATTCTGGCATGCTTTCTGCTTTATCCAGGGCAAGAACTCAAAAGGAGGAAAGAAAGATGAAAGAAACAGTAACACAGAAAACGACATATCTGGGAGTAGGAGTTGGATTGGTACTATTCGCTATTTACGGACTACTTCCCGGTTCCTTCCTCGGAGGAGTTGCAGGATTAAGTATTGCCGGAATGCTTTTTGGCACGCCCGTTGACCCGGGAATCGTCTCAAGAATGGTAATAGCGATATCGATGTTGCTTGGGATAATGGTCTCGGGACTTATTTTCATTACGGCATCTTCAACCATCGGATGGTTGATCGGTACGGCGATCGATACCCTGAGGGGCATAAAGAAGACAGCGGTTACGGCAGAGAGTCATTAATATAAATCAAATTTAAAAAGGAGGAAAACAAAATGACGGAAGAGAAAAAGAAAACCTTAAACGTAGGAAGAAAGATCGGAGCAATAATAGGAGCTATCGTATGGGCGGTATTCGGTATAGTCCCTGGATTCTACTTCGGTAGTGCAGCAACAGTTATCCTGCTCTCACATCTTGCTGGCGGGCCGGTCGAACCCGGAGTTATCGTACGTATGCTTATCGTTGCGGGTACCGTGCTCGGCCTCTTCTGTACGGCCGCTGTCAGTGTTGTGCTTGGTGCAGTGGGCGGAACAGCCCTTGCTTATGTAGCTGATCTGATCAAGATGCCTGTAAAGGCAACTGAAAAGGAAGCAACTGTACAGAATAACTAAAAAGAACTGCATAAACAAAAAAGCCCTGATATCATCTTGATGTCAGGGCTTTTTCAATATGATCTTACTATTAAGCTATCTCAACGAGCTCTATATCAAAGGTAAGATCCTGACCGGCCAGGGGATGGTTCGCATCAAAAGTAACTTCAGAATCGGTGACTTCCGTGATCATCATGTTTATGACCATTCCATCAGGCTGTTTTATCTGAACATCGAGTCCTGGTTCCGGGGTGATATGACCCGGTACCCTGTCCTTACCGACACGCACAACAAGATCGTCCTTTCTGGGTCCGTAAGCTTCATCAGCAGGTATCGTTACGGATTTCTTTTCTCCGGTCTTCATTCCCATTACACCTTTCTCAAAGCCGGGGATCAATTGTCCGTTCCCGATCGTGAACTTAAGGGGTTCTCGCTCTACAGATGAATCGAAGACTGAACCGTCATCCAGTTTGCCTGTATAGTGGACCTTAACGGTATCACCGTTATTTGCGTTTGACATCTTTATATTTTTCCTTTCGGTCAGATTTCTGAGCGGGCTGTTTTCCGGACAGATAACATATTATAACACACGGATCTTGATAGACAGAAAATAGCGGCACTTGACAGAGAGATTGAAAATGAGTATAATCAGAAATATCAGAATATTCTGATTATAAGGAGGCGGTTGATATGCAAAAGAACAGCAAAAAACAGTCCTGTCAAGGACAGGGTGGAAACGGAATAAGCTGCTGTCGCGTAGAGTCGATCATCAGCGTCGACGAAAGGGGACAGATGGTGCTTCCGAAGGAGTTGAGGGCGCGGGCGAATATCAGGGCAGGGGAGAAATTTGCCGTTACAAGCTGGGAGAAGGACGGTGAAGTATGCTGTATCACTCTCACCAGGGTCGATGAGCTTGCGGAAATGGTCAAAGGAACGCTCGGTCCTTTAATGAAAGAGATATTGTAATAACAGGGGATCCAATGAAAGAGTTAAAGATAATTAACGTTAACCACAAAGAGAATGCTGATGCTTCTGACGGACACGGGACATGCTGTCCTCCGTCCGGAGGTCAGGGCATACCTTTAACACTGAGCACTAGTGCTCATAAGCAACCGGATATATCAGGTCTTCAGAAGAAATATGACTGTGTCACTGGTTCCGTTGACACTCCTGCCGGTCCCGTTGCTCAGGTAAATACATGGTGGTCGTTCTCGGACCGCTGGGGTGAGATACGGTCAAGGATCGGCGCTTATCGGATGAAATACAGTATCCCTCCCGGTTTGTATGCCGTGGGTAACCCTGACAAGGATTCTGATGTTTTTGTGAGTGCGAATTACAAGCTCAGTTTTGATAAGCTGAGAATCTCTTTAAAGGGACTTAATGGCTGGATTCTCGTACTGGATACGAATAGCATAAATGTATGGTGCGCAGCGGGTAAGGGTACATTCGGTACAGAGGAGCTGATCAGCAGAATTGCTGCAACCCAGTTAGAAAAGATCGTCGAGCACAGAAAATTGATCGTTCCACAGCTCGGTGCGGTCGGGGTAAATGCAACGACGGTAAAAAAGAGAACTATGTTCAAAGTGCTTTTCGGCCCTGTACATGCCCGCGATATCACTGATTATATACTTGCCGGCTACAAGGCTACCAGGGAGATGAGGACGATAAAGTTTTCGATGCTGGACAGGATAATACTCACCCCCATGGAGATAAATCCTTCCATGAAAAAATACCCGATGTTCGCTTTTATTGTACTGCTGGTCTTTGGTATCCAGCCTGCGGGCATTCTGTTCAAGGATGCCTTTACAGGTGGACTGCCATTCCTTTTGCTCGGGCTGCTGGCAGTAATTGAGGGTGCGTTCCTTACGCCGACATTGTTGCCCTTTATCCCATTTCGTTCTTTTGCGATAAAGGGATGGATCGTGGGTGTATTATCCGTTTTTCTTGTGGTAAATTACTTTGAACTGATAACGGTAAACAACGTATACCTCCAGGTAATGACATATACCTTTTTCCCGTTGATGACGTCGTACATCGCTCTTCAGTTCACCGGTTCGACTACCTATACAGGCATGTCAGGGGTTAAGAAGGAGCTGAAGGTAGCGATACCGATCTATATTGTTGCAACCGTTGTGGCATTTTTGTTTACAATAGTTTATAAACTTGACCAGTGGGGTGTGGTATGAAATATATAGCCGATGTAACGACACTTGAGTTCGATCATGATAAATGCACTGGATGCGGTAAATGTGTTGAGGTCTGTCCGCATGGTGTCTTTGCGATGAACGAAAAAAAAGCAAAGGTTATAGATAAGGACCTCTGCATGGAGTGCGGAGCATGCGCTAAAACTGCGAGTTCGATGCAATATCGGTCTATTACGGGGTTGGCTGTGCGGCGGCGATAATTAACGGTATGATAACCGGAGGGGAGCCCGTCTGCGGCTGCAGCGGCGACGATGATTCATCATCCGGAGCCTGCTGCTGATTTTCACTATTATCTAATTTAATCAGCGATCTTCTTAAGAACTGTTGATCGACAAATCTTTTCCCTTTGTTGTCACTTCCGCTTGTAGGGAGTCTTGATTCCCGACATCCCGTCGAGCCGGGACAGGCGCCGGAATGGCAGATTACAGACAAAACGCTAAACAAATATCGAAGCTAGTGTCATGTGCTTCCTGTAGTTGTTATCTTCAAAATCTGATATAATTTGAATATTAGAAGTAATAATCTTCAGAGGGGTGCCATATGAATGCCACAATAACTAAAGGAACTGTCCTCTTTTTGTTTATCTTGGCTTTATTAGTTAGCTGCAAGAAACCTGTTCCAATAACTGAATGGGAAAGAAAGTGTGTTGCCTGTCATGATGGGCAAACCATTCTTAATGGAAGGGTAGTACCTGATAAGGAACAGTTGAAAGCAAAGTATCAAACCTTAGAAGCCTTTGTTGATTCATGCGACGGCTCTCCGGCGTGTATGAATATCCTGAAGCATGACAAAGAATTATTTAAGAAGATAGGAGAAGAACTGGGCTTAAAGAGTACCGCTCAGAAGTAAAAGTCTGCAGTATTATTTCCCTTCACACCAGAGCCGGGCGTTCTGAAATATCCTGAGCCAGGGAGAAGCCTTGAGATCTTTCTTCCACTCTTCGGGCATCCAGGCCCACTGCCACTTGAGGAATGTCCTTTCGGGATGGGGCATCAGCGCAAGGTGACGGCCGTCCGGTGAGCAAAGGGCCGTTATCCCCTGGGGCGAGCCGTTAGGATTGAAGGGATAAACTTCGGTAGGATCGTTGTCTTCATCTACGAATCTGACAGGTGCGAGGTTCTTATCTAAAACATCTTTCATTATATTTTCATCGGGAAAGTACGACTTCCCTTCTCCATGTGCTACCCAGACACCGAGGACTGAGCCAGCCATTCCTTTCAACATGACCGATGGGCTTTCAAGGATCTTGACGGTAGAAAAGCGTGATTCAAAACGAGCGGAGGTGTTGTGAATGAATCGTGGCTGTATCGTGTCATCAATACCCTTCCAAGGTACCCAGCCAAGTAAAGCCATGAGCTGGCAGCCGTTACAGACCCCCAGGCTGAACGTATCTGTTCGCTTGTAGAATCTTTCGAACTCTTCATAAACTCTCTGATTGAACTTGATAACCCCTGCCCATCCCTTGGCCGAATCAAGCACATCGGCATAGCTGAAGCCTCCGACAAAGGCAACCCCCCTGAACTGATCAAGAACTATACGCCCATCTGCTATATCTGTCATTGCAACGTCCCATACTTCAAAACCGACCTGATAGAATGCCGAGGTCATCTCACGATCACTGTTGCTTCCTTCTTCTCGTACAATGGCAACTTTCGGTTTATCTTTTTTATTCATGATAGTTTGTGGAGTGATCTCAGGTGTGAAGGTAAGGTTATACACCGGGCCTATCTGGTCGTATATGGATTCGTTTTCTTCATAGACACAGTCCGGGTTTGCCTGGAGCCTGTCGAGTTGATAGCTTGTCTCTTCCCACAGGGCCCTGAGTTCATGCATGTTGTGATAAAGAACATCGTCGCCGTCGATCTGAATATTTACGATAGGCTCGGCTATCGTCCTTCCTATCAGGCTGAATGGAACACTTGATTCAGACAGTATGTTTGTAACCATGTCTATATCATCTGCGTCATACTCGAATACAAGACCTAGCTCTTCAGCGAAAAGGATGTTCATTGTTTCAATTTTATTCGAATTTATATCTATAGCCAGACCGCAGTTTCCACCGAAGGCCATCTCAAGCAATGTGGTAATCAGTCCCCCGTCACTCACATCATGTCCTGAAAGGATCAGGTCCATATCGATCAGTTTCTGAATAGCGTTAAATGTTCTTTTTAATAATTGGGGATTATCGACGTCAGGCGATTCATTACCGACCTGGTTATAGACCTGTGCCAGTGCGGATCCTCCGAGGCGGTATCTGCCATCGCCCAGATCTATATACATGAGACCGCTCTGTCCCGGCCTCTTTATGTCGGGCGTAATCACCTTATTGATGTCGGGACATCCTGCATATCCGGACATGACGAGCGTTCCGGGTGATTTAACAACCTCTGATGTTCCATCTTCCTGAACAAGGGTCGCCATCGAAAGGCTGTCCTTTCCTCCGTCTATAGCTGTCCCGAGATCGATGAGTATATCTCTTAAGGCGACAGCAGCTTCATAGAGCTTTGCACCTTCATCGGGAAGCTTTGCGGCCCACATCCAGTTGCCGGAGAACTTGATATCCTCTATTGACGTCACCTTTGCCCATACTAAGTTAGTGATAGCCTCACCTACGCTCATTCTCGCCATAGCGGAGGGGCTGATGAGGCACTTTATCGGCTGCTCACCGATGGATATCGCCGAGCCTGTGGTTCCAAGATGGCTTTGGGCTACTACGGCGACATCTGCCAGTGTCAGCTGTAAAGGACCCGTACATTGCTGTCTCGCTATGAGTCCTGTTACGCTTCTGTCAACTTTATTTGTAAGAAATCGCTTTGATCCGACGGACAACAGCCTTAAGACACGATCAAGTGCATCTTTGACAGTTAGATCACCGGGCAATGAAAGGGATTCAAGTTTTGGGATTACAGTATCAAAATTGAATGTCTTCTGCGGCATCTTACCGAGGACCTTTGACAGCTCCAGATTCTCCGGATTTTCTCCGGTTTCCGAATCATGGAGGATAATGTATCCGTCACCCGTGATCTCGCCGATCACTGAATAAGGTGACTTCTCCCTGTTACACAGGCTCTCAAAGAGCATGATCTTGTCTGCTTTGATCAGGAGGGCGTCGTTTTCCTGGAACTCTGCTCCCCATATCTCGAGGACCGAAAGGGTATTGTCGCCGATAAGGACGTTCCGTATCTCTATCTTTGCTCCTGCGGGATAGATGATCTCCTTTAGCGCGAGAGTCGCTTCGATGACTTCTTCGTACTTGGGTAGCGGGCAGTGGCCAAGGTGATTGATCGTCCCCACGCTGGTATACGTTTGAACGATGCGATCGGTCAGTCGCGGCAGTTGTTCTTTTAGGCGGATGTCGGAAGACATGACGGAGGCTCCGAGGGCGCAAGTTCTGGCGCTGGCGTGTTGGAAGGACAAACGAAAAAGCGAATGAACGCTGTTTGCTAAGCGAGGGGTCTGTCCGGTTAACCCGGACAGACGCAGAGACAGCAGCCAGCATGGCTGTTAGGAAGGGCGGGATTCTGTCTGAATTTCATGAGCATCGCAGCAATCCTCCGTAAGGATGACTGAATCCTAGGGAGTAGGTTCGCCACAATCAAGACACCAGCATTAGTTTCGGGCCCCCGATTGCGGGAAGTTTAGGC
>CAJIAG010000117.1_pt1 | contig 9949 bp, 8 predicted proteins | sample 9199131 | NCBI WGS metagenome assembly CAJIAG01 (sample SAMEA7708278, study PRJEB35096) | sediment metagenome | biome: marine neritic benthic zone biome [ENVO:01000025]; feature: sediment [ENVO:00002007]; material: shallow marine sediment [ENVO:03000034] sea grass bed [ENVO_01000059] ... | reverse complement strand
ATATGGCAGGTCTGGCACGCTATGGCATCAGTATGAGCATTAAGGATGGATTCCTTATGAACCTCTTCCGTGTGGCAGTCAATGCAGTCCATATGAGATTTTGGTCCGGGTGTGACGACCAGCGCAGTGCCTTTTATTTTGTGGTCTTCTGTTTTGTGACATTCCTGACAGGACATGTCTGCTCCGTCCGTTGCCATATGTACATCAAGTTCTTCAGAAGGATTAAGAAGTGAGCTGTCGAGATCACCATGCTTGACGCGGTCACCTCCGCCGCCGTAGAAGTGACAGGTTCCGCAGTTCTTTCTCGAGGGCTTGCCTACGCTTTGAGCGACCTTTGTGAGGTCCACATCCTTCTTTGGTATTCCGGCACCTTTCGGATTTTTCTTATATTTACCTGATGTGTCGTGGCATACAAGACAATCGACTTTTGACTTGTCTGACAAATCAAATGATGCATCTTTCCATCCATAGCCGATGTGACAGCTTGTACATCTGGGCCAGTTACCCGATACAGACACGCAGAAATTATTTATAGTGTTTTTTTTGCCTCTGTCGATGGTCTTGCCATTGACTTTCTGCGAACTTGACCAGGTCCAGTGAGTAGTCATCATTACATCTTGAGCCTCTTTTTCATGACATTCGAGACACTTTTTTGTTACTTCGGGACCACTCTTAAATGGACCTTTAATGAGACTTTTGTGATCGGTCGCGGCATACGAGGTGCCAATTGCTGAGCAGACTAACAGACCGATCAAGGCGGGAAGGGGTCTTAAATACCGCATTTTTGATCCTCCTTTAGATCATTTGAGCCTTTTAAGACTCTTTTTTTTTACGGGTGTTGAGGCACCCTTGGGATACCATCAAGGTATCTGTTGCGGCTTAAATAGTTCCTTCCTTATGACCCCATATTTAGACTTTTTTTTTAGTATATGTCTAAAGTGTTTAGATAGTCAAGTAATTTCTAAACTCATTGATAATATGTTTTTCGAGTAATTCTTAGGGAAATTAACGCGGGATTTCAAAATAATGTCTCTGTGTTAAAATATTCATAATTAGTAACTAAGGGATTTCATTATGAGTAATGAGAGGCTTGATAGCAGCACTGTAATTGAGGAAAAGGCCGAAATAAAGACCAGAAAACCGTCTTTATACAAGGTTTTTCTGCTCAACGATGACTACACTACAATGGAATTTGTAGTGGATATACTTCAAAATGTGTTCCATAAGAACCGTACCGAAGCGACACAGATAATGCTTCATGTTCATAAGAAAGGAATGGGTCTATGCGGTGTGTACACCAGGGAGATTGCCGAGACAAAGGTCGAAACAGTGCATACGATAGCACGTGAAAATGAATATCCTCTTAAATGTATTATGGAAAAAGAATGATCAGTAGTTAATGAGGGAAAGATATGATAAGTAAAGACCTGGAAATTATTTTAGAAGCGACTATGCAGGACGCGCGGGACAGACGGCATGAATATCTGACCGTTGAGCACATCCTCTCTGCGGTACTTCACGAAGAGCTTGGTACCGAGATAATCTCTAATTGTGGCGGAGATGTTGACGGTTTGAAGGAATCGACAGAGAAGTTTATTGACGAGAACGTCTCAAGGTTGCCTGAAGATACGGATATAGGGACCCAGCCCACGGTTGGATTTCAGCGTGTTATCCAGAGGGCGGTCAATCATGTTTACTCCTCAGGAAAGAAAGAGGTGGATTCAGGCGATATGCTTGCGTCGATCTTAATGGAAAAGGATTCACATGCCGTTTACCTCCTGGAATCAGAAGGCATCACGCGCCTTGACGTTCTTGAATACATATCACACGGTATTCCAAAGGTGTCAGTTGAAAGGGATAAAGACGGAGTAGATGAAGCTCATGAAGCGGTAAGAGAAGGAAAGCCGGATGATCTGAGAGATCCTCTGAAGCTTTTCACGGTTAATCTTGTAGATAAAGCCTCAAGGGGGGAGATAGACCCCCTGGTAGGAAGAGAGGCAGAGCTTAAGAGGACTATACAGGTACTTTGCAGGAGAAGGAAGAATAATGTGGTATTTGTTGGTGAGCCGGGAGTCGGGAAGACAGCAATGGCGGAAGGTCTCGCTCTCAATATCGATAAAGGGGATGTTCCTAAAGCCCTTAAAGACACCAGGATCTATTCACTCGATCTCGGAGGTATGCTGGCGGGGACAAAATATAGGGGAGAATTCGAATCTCGTCTGAAGTCCACGATCAAAAGCCTTGAGAATATCCCGGACGTCGTTCTCTTTATAGATGAGATCCATACGATCGTAGGTGCAGGAGCTACCAGTGGTGGATCTATGGACGCCTCAAATATCCTTAAGCCATTTCTCTTGTCGGGCAGACTGAGATGTATCGGTGCTACTACGTTTGAGGAATACCGTAACTATTTTGAAAAAGACCGTGCTCTGTCAAGACGTTTTCAGAAGATAGAACTTCAGGAGACGAGCATTAAGGAGACCGTAAACATACTGAGACGCTTAAAGGATTATTACGAGGATTTTCATGGAGTCAGGTATACGGATAAAGCAATAAAGTCTGCCGCGGAATTATCAGCAAAATATCTGAGTGATAAATTTCTTCCCGATAAGGCTATAGATGTGATCGATGAGGCAGGTGCTTCGCTGAGGCTTGATACGGCAACTGGGAAAAAGACCATTGGTGTGAAAGATATAGAGAAAGTAGTTTCCACCATTGCAAAGATACCCTCAAGGAGTGTTTCTACATCGGATACCGAGAGATTGCATCGGTTAGAGAACGATCTTAAAAGTGTGGTATTCGGGCAGGACGAGGCTATTCATTCTCTCGTGTCTTCCATACGGAGGTCGCGTGCAGGGTTGGCATCCCCCGATAGACCTGTAGGAAACTTTCTTTTTACAGGTCCTACAGGTGTCGGAAAAACGGAGGTCTCGAAGCAACTGGCATTGACTCTGGGTGTTAAATTTGCACGCTTCGATATGAGCGAATATATGGAAAAGCATGCGGTTGCAAGACTGATAGGAGCGCCACCCGGTTATGTGGGTTTTGACCAGGGAGGGCTTTTGACCGATTCTGTCAGGAAGAGTCCGTATAGTGTGCTTCTTCTTGACGAGATCGAAAAGGCCCATCCTGATATTTTTAATATTTTGCTTCAGATCATGGATTATGCGACATTGACCGACAATAACGGAAAGAAAGCCGACTTCAGGAACGTTATCATGATCATGACATCCAATATCGGTTCGAGAGAAATGGAGCAGGATGTCATTGGGTTCGGAAACAGGAGTGGTGATAAAAAAACTAAAGGAAAGGATGCTGTAAATAAACTTTTTAGTCCGGAATTCCGTAACAGACTTGATGACATAATCAATTTCAATCCTCTCGATACCGGCATCATGAAACAGGTTGTAAAAAAGATGATCAGGGAACTAGAGGGACAGTTGGAGGAAAAGAAGATAAAGATAGGTCTTTCTGACGATGCCCTGGAATGGCTTGCCCGGGAAGGATTTGATCCAAAATTCGGTGCACGTCCGCTGGGCAGGCTCATCCAGGCAGAAGTGAAAGATGTCTTATCGGAAGAGATCCTTTTCGGAAAGTTAAATAAGGGAGGAACGGTTTTCATCGAAGTAAAAGACAAACGTTTAACGTTTGCATATACAGAAAAATAGTTTATCTGTGAACGTATTGTAAATTATGTTCCTTAAACTTTGAACTTTGAACTTATATTATGCCTGTCTTCCAATTAGTAGATGAAATTATTTTTCCTCCGGTAGAGCTGGCTGATGCCGATGGCTTGATCGCTGTCGGAGGTGATCTGAGCGTTGAACGTCTTGTAACAGCATATAGCGAAGGTATATTCCCATGGTATTCAGAGGGATCTCCAATTCTATGGTGGTCGCCGGATCCGCGTTTGGTTCTTGTGCCCGAAGAACTGAAAATAGCGAGGAGTCTCAGACAGGTTATAAAAAAAGGAGTTTTCCAAGTGACATTCGATACAGCTTTTGATACAGTGATCAGTAGTTGCTCGGGTGTTCATAAGGACAGGGATGGAGGCACATGGATTACAGATGAAATGATCGATGCGTACTGCGATCTCTACGATGCGGGAATTGCGCACTCGGTTGAGAGCTGGTACGGTGATGAACTTGCAGGGGGGCTGTATGGAGTGAGCCTGGGAGGTGCTTTTTTTGGAGAGTCCATGTTCAATGTCAGGACTGATGCCTCGAAGGTTGCTTTTGTGACGCTTGTGCGGCAATTGATCATATGGGGATACAGCCTGATAGACTGTCAGGTGACGACAAGACATTTGATGACCTTCGGCGCCCGTGAGATCCCGCGAAGTGAGTTCATGGCAATATTGAACAATGCTATTGAACATTCTATGCCGTCTGAAAATTGGTCAGATCAAAAATCAAGAGAATTTGAGATTTAATTCTCTCGAATCCTTGAATCCTCGGACCCTTGTCCTTAGAATTCTTTCTTCTTGAGATTTTACCTGTTATGGGTTAGTATTATACGAAACGAATACAATACCGTCAGGAGGTGACTGAGTATGAAAAAATATTCTTTACTGGTTTTTATCATATGTGGTCTTTTTATCATCGGATGCGCGCCAGAAGTAAAAAGGGTTGATACGGAGGAAGTTATAGATCTCAGCGGAAAATGGAATGATACAGATTCCCGCTTTGTTTCGGAAGCAATGATAGACGACTGTCTTAAAAGACCGTGGCTTCAGAAATATAGACAGAGGTACAAGGGGAATTCTCCTGTTGTTATTGTCGGAACGGTAAGGAACATGAGTCACGAGCACATAAATGTTGAGACCTTCGTAAAAGACCTTGAGAGAGCATTGATCAATTCGGGTGAAGTGGAGTTTGTTTCAAATAGGATCGAACGAGGAGAGATCAGGGAGGAGCGTAAGGACCAGGCGATGCATTCATCCGAGGAAACAGCTAAATCTGAAGGTGAAGAGGTCGGAGCCGATTTCATGCTTAAAGGTACGATAAACAGTATCCTGGACAAGATCGAGGGAAAGGCCGTTATGTTCTATCAGGTAAACCTTGAGCTCCATAATATAGAGACACACAAGGTGGTCTGGATAGGAGAGAAAAAAATAAAGAAGTTTATCAAAAGGAAACGCTTAGGATTGTAATATTGATGCTTGAAACACAAAGTATATCTTCCTGATGGATCCTGATCCCCATCATCCCATAATGTATAAAAAACAGGAAAGGCTTATCACTAACGTGAGGTTATCTTTAAAATTTTTTGCAGTCATATCTTTGATTTTATTGTATGGTTGTGCCGGGGGTGTTAAATACGATGTCCTCGGCGATTATATAAGACATGATAAGTGCTCAGAAGCATCGAGATATGTAGAGGAAAAGCAGAAAGAGTACGGACCGAATAGGCAGCTGTTGTATTATCTCGACTCCGGTATGATCAATATGGAATGCGGTTTTTATGAGAAATCCAACAAGAGTTTTCACGCTGCTGAAGACCTTGCAGAAAAATTATGGACAAAAAGTATTTCAAAGGAAGCAGCCTCTTTTCTCCTGAACGATTATACGATACCATATGCAGGGGAGGATTACGAGCGGGCTCTCATCAATCTTTTCTCAGCCATTAACTATGCGATGCTGAAGGAGTATGATGAGGCGCTGGTGGAATGCCGGAAGCTTGATGCGAATCTATCAGTGTTCAATGAGAAATACGATGAGAAAAATGTATACAAGGAAGATGCCTTTGGGAGATACCTAAGCGGGACAATTTATGAGTCAACCGGCAATATTGATGACGCGTTTATCGATTATTACAAGGCTTTTGAGACATATAGAGACTATGAATCTTCTTACGGCACAGAAACCCCATCCATCCTTATTGAAGACCTGATAAGGGTTTCACGCTTAACCGGCAGATCTGATGAAGTTGATCAGCTTATCAGGGGATTTGGGATAAACAAGAACAATAAAGATGAGCTTTCACGCAATATGGGGAGGATAGTATTTATTCATCTAAATGGCAGGTCTCCGGTTAAGACCGATAATAAGATCAGTGTACCGACAAAGCGAGGGCCGATCACTATCGCATTTCCGAGGTTTGTGGTTACTTCTCCTGCGTGTACGGAAAGTAAAGTGGTCGTTATATCTGAATCAGGAACGATCTCTACCGATGCGGAACTGGTCGAAGATATAAATAAAATAGCGCTCAAGAACCTGGACGATCGAAAGGGAAGGCTGATTCTCAAGGAGATCGCAAGAGTAGTGGCAAAGCAGGGAGCAATAGACCTTGCTGCCGATCAGATAGAGGACGAAAGCGCAAGGGAGATGACAAGGTTCCTGCTCAATATAGTAAATACCGCAGTAGAAACAGCGGATACAAGGTCCTGGAGAACTCTGCCAGGAGAGATATATATGACCCGCATGTTCCTGCCTGAGGGTTGGTATAAAATTCAGGCACGGGCATGTGGAAGCCAGCAAGATATAGTTACGTCCACCGAAATAAAAGCGGGGCAGACAAAATTTCTTCTCCATGATACTATGTACTGACAGGAAATAAAAATGGAAAAAGATAAAATTTTAACAGTGATGTATAAGAAATCATTTATGGCTGGAAATGTAATATGCATTATGGTTGCAGCTTTTATCGTTTACGGATGTGCACATCGTGCTGCGGAAGTAAAGACAACTAAAGATTATCCTTCTTCAAGATATCTTACGGCAAAAGGGATCGGTCAGTCGGAAAGCGAGGCCAGAAATCGGGCAGTGTCTGAGATGTCGCGTATTTTTGAATCAAGTATCTTCAGTGATACGCTGGACAGAGTCACATCGAAAATAGATGAATCCGGCAGTGAGGTCTCGAGACAGTCGATCGAATCAAATATTCGCATTGTCTCCTTTATGGAATTGAAGGGAGTCAGGGTTGAGGAGACATGGTTTAATGATGATACCGGAGTGTATTATGCCCTTGCAGTGCTCGACAGGCACCAGGCAAGGAACGACTGGCTCAAACAGATAAGCGAAATGGATAGCAGAATAGAGGGAGAGTTCGGAGTTCTTGGCGGGGCCGGCAGTAAGTATGAACGTTTCAGATCTCTCAAATCGATCTTAGGATTATGGATCGAACGAGAAGTGTTCGTAAGCCGATTGAACGTGCTCGGGTTCAATGATAAACGTTCAGCATCGTATGATATCGAACGTGTTTTTAGTATGATACCAAAAGCAAGAAATGACCTATTGATATTCATTGATATCAACGGAGAGAACGCTACTGTTATAAAAGATAGGGTATCGGCCGTATTAAGTGAGTCGGGTTTTGCTCTTAGTGACAACAGGAATGGATCGAATGTCATGATCGAAGGAAATATAGAGATTGTTCCCATTGATCTTAAGAATCCGGATTGGGAGTTCGCGAGGGCTACGGTTTCGATCTCGGTGATAGATCTTCATACCGGCATGAAAGTGGGAGAGATCATAGAGAAAAAGCGGGCTGGTCATCTCACCTATGAAGAAGCGGTCCATAAGGCCGTAAAGATGGTTTCTGATCCCGTTTCTGAAAAACTGCTAAAATATTTTGAAGAATAAATTGGCACATCATTGTTGATCCTTTCTTAAGTTGTTCCTTTGTTTTGACCGTTATGACCCGTATTTTGGAATGTTCAGTAATGTAAATGTTAAAATAATGTGTTGTTCTTGATCGAGAGAGAAGTAAATACACGATAATGTGGAGGTTGCATGGCATTTATTATTGCTTTTGCCGGCAAAGGCGGTACCGGCAAGACCAGTCTCGCTGGCCTGACTGTCAAATATCTTTTGGAGAAGAGGAAAAAAACTGTTCTTGCAGTCGATGCTGACAGCAACGCGTGTCTGAATGAAGCATTGGGACTGGATGTGCATGCAACTATCGGAAGTTTACGTGAAGAGTCACTTGAAACGATAAGGTCAGGTGCGGAAAGGCCGGGTGGGATGAGCATGGAACAGCTTTTTGATTTTCAGATCCAGCAATCTATTATTGAATCGAAAGGCTTTGACCTGCTGGTTATGGGAAGACCGGAGGGTCCTGGTTGTTATTGTGCCGCGAATAACATCATAAGAAAATATACCGATATGCTTTCTGAGAAATATCCCTATGTAGTTATAGATAACGAGGCCGGGATGGAGCATTTGAGCAGGAGAACGACCCATAAAGTAGATCTCCTGATGATTATCAGTGACCCTACCGTTAAGGGTGTTAAAACAGCCGCCAGGATAAAAGGCCTTATTAAGGAACTTGATCTTGAAATAGAAAAGAGCACTGTGATAATTAACAGAGTGATGGGTGAAGAAGAGGATAAATTAAAAAAACTGTCAGATGATCTGGGCTTGAAGATAGCTGGGGTTGTTCCGCAAGATGGGACGATCTTCGATTACGACCTTAAGGGAAGACCGGTTTTTGAACTGCCCACAGATTCTCCCGCCTGTCTTTCGATATTCGATATTCTGGATAGTCTCGGGATTCCATAACTATATGTAATTATTAGAAAAAAGCTCTATTGAAGCTCCGGCAAAGAGTGTATATTTTTTTTATTTTTTCTGTTGACATATACCGGTGAAAGGTGTAAGATTATTAGCGTTAATAATTGATCTATAATAATTAGTAATGAGCTTTGACTCAAAGTTTGCTGCACCGGTCTCAGAATTCAATTTTTTTGAAAGGGTAACGGATGCCGAAAATACTGGAAAAAAGGCTCATTCGCAAACCAGATGTATTCTACTATAAGCTGGATGCCCCCCTGTTATCCAAAAAGGCGAAACCGGGGCAGTTCGTAATAATAAGGTTGCACGAAAAAGGAGAGAGGATACCCCTCTCTCTTGCCGATATCAATCCTGAAGAAGGGACGATCAGCCTGATCGTTATGGCCATAGGGAAGACTACGAACGAGATGTCACTGCTCAAAGAAGGCGATGATATTCTTGACCTATGTGGGCCTCTCGGACAGCCGACACATATAAAGAAATATGGAAGGATAATTCTGGTAGGAGGGGGATATGGTGTGGCTCCGCTTTACCCTGTAGCGCGTGAGTTCAAAGCCGTCGGGAACAATGTCACAATGATAATGGGTGCCAGGAGCAAAGACCTGTTGATCTATGAAAAGGAGATGCAGGAGGTATGCGACAATGTGCTTATCACGACGGATGACGGAAGCAAGGGGATCAAAGGTGTTGTTACTCTGGCCCTTAAAGAGGAGCTTGAGAAGAATGGAGCCGATCTTGTAATGGCGATCGGACCGGCTATGATGATGAAATTCGTTTGTGAAACCACAAAACCATTCGGAGTGCAAACCATGGTGAGTCTCAACACAATAATGATCGACGGGACGGGAATGTGCGGCGGATGCAGGGTAGCGGTTGATGGAAATACGCAGTTTGCATGTTCGGACGGCCCGGATTTTGATGGCCACAAGGTTGACTGGGACCTTCTCATGATACGCCAGAGGACTTATCTGATAGAGGAACAGGAATCGTTTGCGGAGTGGAAAAAGCGTCATGAACATATGCTTGTAGATGAGAGCTGATAAATAGGGAAGGTAGATGAGCGACAAAACTATAGAGGAAAAGAAAAAACCGAAGATAATACCGAAGAAGACCCCTGCCAGAGAACAGGATCCGGTAAAGAGGCGGTCAAACTTTGAAGAGGTTTCTCTTGGTTATACCGAAGAGCTTGCATTAAAGGAGGCTATCAGGTGTCTTTACTGCAAGAAACCTGAATGCGTGGAAGGATGTCCCGTACATGTGCCTATCCCGGAGTTCATAATGGCAATGAAAGAAGGTGATTTCAGGAAGGCTATCGAACTGATCAAATCGGTCAACGTCCTGCCTGCTGTTTGCGGGAGGGTCTGCCCGCAGGAAAATCAGTGTGAGAAGGTATGTACATTAGGGAAAAAGAATGAGCCCGTTGCTATAGGTCGGCT
>CAJIAG010000147.1_pt1 | contig 10193 bp, 9 predicted proteins | sample 9199131 | NCBI WGS metagenome assembly CAJIAG01 (sample SAMEA7708278, study PRJEB35096) | sediment metagenome | biome: marine neritic benthic zone biome [ENVO:01000025]; feature: sediment [ENVO:00002007]; material: shallow marine sediment [ENVO:03000034] sea grass bed [ENVO_01000059] ... | reverse complement strand
TCGAATATACGAGCCCTCTTTTCTCTCTGACCTCCTGGAATAACCTTGAACTGACACCCGATCCAAGTATGGTGTTGATGATCAGCATCGCGTACCGCTCGGGACTGCTGTTCTGAATACCCTGGAAGCCAGCGCAAAGATGGACCTCCGACAGGTTCTTTTGATGGATGTTAACAGATGGATTAAAATCGGGCTTTTTCGAATCGATCTGATGCCCGGTCGTACTGATCCCTGATAGCCCGCTATTGAGTATTTCCATCGTTTTGTCGATATCTACATTTCCGGCAAATGAGATGATTATGTTGTCAACATTGTACAGCCTGTCAATATAATCGATAATATCGTCACGAGTGATCCCTCCGATGGTCTCTAATGTTCCCAGGATGCTACGACCCAATCCACTTCCTGACCAGATCTTTTCATTGAACAGATCAAAGACATAATCGTCCGGTGTGTCCTCGGACAATTTTATCTCTTCCTCTACGATACCCTTCTCTTTTTCTATTTCGTCAGGATCGAATGCTGAGTTGGAGAATATATCCAGAAGAAGATCTATCCCTCTGTCAAGATAATCGTCAAGGACCTTTATATAAAAGGTCGTATTCTCTCTTGAGGTGAACGCATTCAGATCGGCCCCCATTGCATCCGTCTCTTTCGCTATGTCCTCCGTAGATCTCGTTCTGGTCCCTTTAAAGAACATATGTTCGATAAAGTGTGATATTCCGTTCAGTTCTTCAGACTCATGTCGTGATCCGGTCTTTACCCATATGCCCGAAACAACAGACCTGAAGCCGTCGATCTTTTCAAAGAGTACAGGTACACCGTTCTCAAGATATCTCTTATGGTACATTACACCTCTCTATGGAACAAAAAAAGGGATACATTCATATCCCCTTTACTGTTTTATCGTTCAGGATGAACTTTTTACTTGGCGGCAGCTGTTTCCCGCATAGCTTCTTTTCTGCTCAGCCTCATTTTACCCGATCTGTCGATTTCCAGGACCTTCACCATAACTTCATCACCTTCATTTATCTCATCCGTAACCTTTTCTATTCTCCTGTCCGCGATCTGTGAAATGTGAAGAAGTCCTTCGGTGCCGGGTAGTATTTCCACGAACGCGCCGAAATCTACTACCTTTTTGACGATTCCGCGATAGATCTTACCTACTTCCGCCTCTTCTATGATCCCGTTGATGATCTCTATCGCTTTCTGGGCGGCCTCTTCATCAATCGATGCAATGCTCACAACACCGTCATCATTTATGTCTATCTTACAGCCCGTCTCTTCAACGATGCCCCTGATGACCTTACCGCCCGTACCGATGATATCCCTGATCTTCTCCTGCTTTACCTGCATGGTGTATATCCTGGGGGCGTTACTCGGAAGTTCGCTTCTGGGCTCAAGGATCGTTTCTTTGAGCTTGCCGAGAATATGCAGCCTTCCATCCCGTGCCTGTTCCAATGCCTTCTCCATTATCTCGCGTGAAACACCTGCTATCTTTACGTCCATCTGGAACGCAGTGATACCATTCTCGGACCCTGTTACTTTGAAGTCCATATCTCCGAGATGGTCCTCAAGACCGAGGATATCGCTCAATACTTCAAATTTATCGCCCTCAAGGACCAAACCCATGGCGATCCCCGCTACCGGCGCCTTTATGGGAACTCCCGCATCCATAAGCGACAGCGTTGCACCGCACACGGTTGCCATAGAAGATGAACCATTTGACTCGGTGATCTCCGAAACCACCCTTATGGTATAGGGGAATTCTTCGTTCGAAGGAATAACGCTCTTTATCGCCCTTTCGGCCAGTGCTCCATGACCGATCTCCCTCCTGCCGGGAGACATCATGCGCTTCACCTCTCCGACACTATACGGCGGGAAATTATAATGAAGCATGAACGCCTTGTATGACTCACCGTCGAGTGACTCTATCTTCTTCTCATCCTGTCCCGTACCGAGCGTAGCTGTCACGATCGATTGCGTCTCACCCCTTACAAAAAGGGCCGAACCATGGACCCTCGGGAGTAAGCTTACCCTGCTTGATATATCGCGAATCTCATCCGGTTTACGCCCATCAGCCCTCACGCCATCATTGAGTATCATTCCACGGACTATCTCCTGCTCGAGGTCATGGCAGAAACCGGAGATCTCCCTGCTTCTGTCATCTTCTTCAGAGTTCAGTTTTTCGATCGTCTCATCAACGATCGCGTTTATGGCCCTCTGCCGTTCGTGTTTTCCTTTAACGACACAGGCGCTCTTCAGTCTCTCGAACGCTTCATTCCTGACCTGCCCGGCAAGCTCCTTATCCTTCTCAGCTACAGTATAGTCCCTCTTCGGCTTCCCTGCCTTTGCGGCAAGTTCTTCCTGGAGTTTTACGATGAGCTTTATATTCTCATGAGCGAAATCGATCGCACCCAACACAATGTCTTCAGGCATTTCGTCCGCCCCGCCCTCGACCATAACTACCGCGTCTGCGGTACCGGCAACGATAAAATTGAGCTCGCACTCCTCAGCTTCATCGATATCGGGATTCAGTACATAATTGCCGTCGATCCTTCCGACCCTTACAGCCGCTACAGGTCCGTTAAAAGGGATATCTGATATTGTCAGAGCCGCCGACATAGCTGTAATACCAAAGACGTCCGAAACATTCTCTTCACCGTAAGAGAGAACCGTTATGATACCCTGTGTCTCAAACCTGTAATCTTCGGGAAAGAGCGGCCTGATCGGCCTGTCCGTAAGCCTTGAGGTTAACACCTCCTTTTCGGAGGGCCTTCCCTCTCTTTTCAGAAAACCACCGGGGATCTTCCCGGCTGCATAAGTCTTTTCCTGATAATCCATCGTAAGGGGGAAAAAATCCAGCCCCTCACGTCCCTTTATGTCAGATACCGCCGTTGCAAGAACAACCGTATCTCCATATCTGATTATTGCTGCTCCGTCTGCCTGTTTTGCTATCTCTCCTGTCTCGATTATGAGTTTTTTATCCCCGAGACCAATTTCAACTTTTTCCATTAAATGTAACCGCTCCTATTTTCGTATTCCCAACTGTTCGATGATCTTCGCGTATCTTCCCTTGTCTTTGCCTTTAAGATAGTCGAGGAGCTTTCTTCTCCTGCCGACCATTTTAAGGAGGCCTCTCCTGGAATGATGATCTTTCTTGTGGGTTTTGAAGTGTTCAGTGAGATACTTTATCCTTTCGCTCAAAAGAGCGATCTGAACCTCGGGTGAACCTGAATCCTTTTCATGAACCTTGAACGTTCCGATGATGTCCTGCTTTTTCTGTCTCTCGAGAGACATAACCTACTCTCCTTTCTGATAATTTTTTAGATAATAAGGATAACACAACATATCTATCCCTGTAAACCTGTTAAAAACGCCTTTATCCTTTTTATTCCTTCTTTTAGCTCCCCGACCGGCCTTGTAAAAGTTAACCTCACAAACCTGTCCGTTTCGTTCGAGCCGAAATCGATCCCGGGGGTTATGGCCACCCGCGATTCGTTCAGGAGCCTGTCCGCAAACTCGGTGCCTTTCAGGCCGAACTTGCCGATATCCGCCCATATATAAAATGCACCCAGCGGTTTCTGGGGTATATGAAACAGATCTGACAGTGAATCATAAAGGTAATCTCTTCTCTCTCTGTACTCATCCCTGACCATGGCAAGATGATCCTCATCGAATGCATTCAATGCCGCGTATTGAGCCGGAGTATTGGCCGCTATAAATACATTCTGTATCGCCATCTCGGCCTTTCTCATAAGTCCCTCCGGGAGTATCATCCAGCCTATCCTGAATCCCGGCATGCAGAAATACTTCGAGAACCCGTTGATAACGATGACATCGTCGCTGAACTCAAGCGCCGTCCTTTCCTCTTCGTCGTATACAAGGCCATGGTAGATCTCATCCGAAATAAAAGCGATATCCCTTTTCTTAGAATAGTCGATAAGGTCTGAGAGCCTCCGATTATCATAAATGTTCCCGACAGGATTAGAGGGTGAGGATATCTGAACGGCCTTTATGTCAGTATGCCTCTCAAGTCTATCGGTCGTTATACAAAAATCGTCATCTTCGTTAATGGGAATAAACACCGGTTTAGTGTTCAATATATAGGAAAAGTTCTTATAGCAGGGATAGGACGGATCGGAAAGCGCAATCTTCTGACCGCTCTCAAGAAGCATAGCATATACGACCAGAAACGCTCCCGATGTCCCGGGTGTTATCGCTATCCGTTCGGGAGATACGTCTACGCCGTATTTCCTGTGATAATAATCTGCGATCGTCTCCCTCAGCTCCATCAATCCGAGGGAGGACGTGTATTTATACTTGCCATCCTTCACCGCCTTAGTAAAGGCCTCTATAACTCCGGGAGGTGCGTCAAGATCGGGCTCACCAACCTCAAGGTGTATGACATCCTCCATACGCCGTGCCTTGTCAAGGATGTCCATAACGATGAACGGCGAGATATTTTCGAACCGCTTCATGGAGTTATTATATATAAAAGAACGCCCAATCAGCTATAAAAATATAAACCGCTGAGATCGCTGAGCACGCAGAGAAAAAACAAGAACATCCTTAAACTTTTTTGCCACTGACTTTCACAGACTAAAATCTCCAATTAACCGCAAATTTACGCAGATTTTCGCTGATATTGTTTCTATGTTTCGTTGTCATTCTCTTCAAACCAAATATTATCTGTGTTCATCTGCTTTTATCCGCGGCAGATAAGTCTTTTAATTCTTTTCTTTCATGTCAGTGTTAGTCTGTGGCTAGCAAGGTTTTTATTTATCATTTCTTTTTATTCTCCGTGTTCTCCGAGACCTTTGCGGTATAAAAGGTTTTTTTATATTTCAGTTGTGTATAATTAAATTATGTTTAAGAGGTCGCTTATACCCGTCATCCTGTTTTTATCGGTTTTGCTGCTTCCACCGGCAAATTCGGCTAATAATTCCGTTATGGTCCTCACAGTTGACGGCGTCATTAATCCGGTCACCGCCGAGTTCATGGAAAAGGGCATTGCCAACGCAAACGAAATGGGCCTGGAGGCCGTACTTGTACAGTTAGATACACCGGGCGGTCTTGATACCTCGATGAGGATGATAATCAAGGCGATCAATGCAAGCAGTATCCCTGTAATTGTCTATGTCTCCCCGTCAGGAGCCAGAGCAGCATCGGCCGGTGTTTTCATCACGATGGCCGCGCATGTCGCCGCGATGGCACCCGGTACGAACATCGGTGCCGCACATCCTGTGGGAATGGGCGGTAAGATGGACAAGACGATGAAGGAGAAAGCTACTAATGATGCCGTTGCGTATATCAAATCGATCGCCGAGAAACGGGGAAGGAACAAGGAATGGGCGGAAGATGCCGTTAGGAAAAGTGTGTCGGCAACAGATCAGGAAGCGCTGGATCTGAAGATCATAGATTTCAGAGCATCAAGTATTAAAGAACTTCTTGAGAAGATCGATGGCAAAGCCGTATCTATCGTGGACGGTGAAAGGAAGCTCAATACCAAAAATGCTGATATAAATAAAGAAGAAATGGGGTTGAGATTAAAAATACTCAGCATCATAAGTGATCCAAATATCGCCTACATGCTAATGCTTCTCGGGTTTTATGGTCTTTTCTTCGAGCTGACAAATCCCGGTGCGATCTTTCCGGGAGTGCTCGGCGGCATCTGCCTGATACTTGCATTTTACTCGTTTCAGACGTTGCCGGTTAACTACGCGGGAGTACTCCTGATAATCCTGGGGATAATCATGTTCATCCTTGAGGTCAAGATAGTTTCGTATGGAGTCCTGACGATAGGAGGTATAATTGCGATGATCATCGGTTCTATTATGCTTTTTGACACTGCCGGCCCGTTCATCAGGCTATCTCTTGCCACGATCCTGCCGGCGGTACTTATAACCGTACTGTTTTTTACGATCGCGATCCGGCTCACCTATAAGGCATGGAAAAAGAGACCCGTTACAGGGAAAGAAGGACTTGTCGGTCTTGAAGGAGTGGCAATGTCAGATATCTCGGATAAGGGCATGGCCCTCGTACATGGTGAATACTGGAAGGCCTACAGCGATGATACTATAGAAAAAGGTGATTCCGTTATCGTCGAATCCGTTGAAGGGCTTAGAATAAAGGTAACAAAGAAAACACACTAAAGGAGGACTCTGGTCATGATCCCACAATCTTTAATTGGAATAGTATTCGTCATTGTCGCAATTCTTTATTTTCTTTCGAGTGCCATCAAGGTCCTGAAGGAGTATGAGAGAGGTGTTGTATTCAGGCTCGGAAGGGTAATACCTGTCAAAGGTCCCGGACTTATCATCATAATACCTGTTATTGATAAGCTCGTAAAGGTCAGCCTCAGAACGATAACGATGGACGTCCCTCCTCAGGATGTCATTACTCAGGATAATGTTTCTGTAAAGGTTAACGCTGTCGTTTATTTCCGCGTTATGGACCCCGTAAAGGCAATAACAGATATTGAGGATTTTATCTTTGCAACAAGCCAGATGTCACAGACCACGCTCAGGAGTGTGCTCGGGCAGAGTCATCTTGATGATCTCCTGGCAAAAAGGGAGGAAATAAACGCAGAACTGCAGAAGATCATCGACTTCCAGACCGAGCCGTGGGGAATAAAAGTTACCGCCGTTGAAGTAAAGAACGTTGACCTTCCGCAGGAGATGCTGAGAGCTATTGCACGCCAGGCGGAAGCCGAGAGGGAAAGACGCGCAAAGGTCATCCATGCAGATGGTGAATACCAGGCCTCCCAGAAGCTTGCAGATGCGGCACAGATCATCGGAACACAACCGGGGACACTTCAGCTCAGGTTCTTGCAGACGTTAACCGAGATATCGACCGAAAAGACCAATACGATAATCTTCCCTTTACCGATCGATATCATCAAGCCGATCTATGAAAGAATGGTCGGGGATAAGAAATAAAAAAGAAGAATATACCACAGAGTCACTGAGACACAGAGATAAAATAAAAATATATTTATTAGCCTCAGAGATCACCAAGAAGAGGACAAATAATAAATAATTATTTGCCTCAGACTAACACAGACTTAAAAGAAATTAAGACAAAAACTTATTTGCTGTGGATTACTGAAGTTTTTAAACTGTGAAAGTCTGTGGCCAAGAAGATTTTAATAAAATTTATTTAAAATCTCTGGGTCCTCTACGCACTCAGTCTACGACTCGCAGAGCAGTTAAATATAATACAGTGAATAATACCGAAAGCAATAAAAACAGAACCGTACTGAAGTTCTTTTGTCTCATGGTCATCATCGTTGTCCCTGCCGCGTTCTTATACATAACTGGAACTTTTCATTTCTTTCTTGACCAGCAGAGGCTCAAGGATTTCCTTGACTCCCTGGGAGTCTTCTCATATCTGGGATTTGTTGTCCTTCAGGTATTCCAGGTCGTAGCCGCTCCGATCCCCGGCGAGGCCACCGGCTTCCTGGGAGGGTTCCTCTACGGCATTCCTCTCGGTATTATCCTGTCCACTATCGGACTAACCCTCGGGTCATGGTTGGCATTTACTTTCTCAAAAATCTTCGGTCGTCCTCTTGTTGAAAAGGTCATCAGGAAGGAAACTATAGACAGGTATGACTACCTGCTTCACAGCAAGGGTCTTGTCCTTATCTTTATTCTGTTTCTGTTCCCCGGCTTCCCTAAAGACTACCTGAGCTATATACTGGGACTTGGACATATGTCAACGAAGGCTTTTCTGATAATAAGCACTCTCGGAAGGCTATTTGGAACGATCATGCTTACTCTCGGCGGAAGCTATATCAGGAACCATCAGTTCGCACACTTCTTTACTCTCACCTCGGTCGTTACTATAATAGTCATCCTGGCGATAATGTACCGCGACAGGATAGAGGAACGTCTCAAGAAATGGCACCTTAAAAGAGGGAAGTTATAATATATCCGGTCTATTCAGGTATCAGGATCAGATCGAATACCCCTTCTTTTGCTTCCTGTTCGGGATAGTGCTGCGTGACAAGTGTTTTAAATCCCCTGGCTGAAACGCGGATGTGAATATGGGAAGGCCGTCCGAAATATGGAGGGGGATAGTTGCTCTCAAACCTATACCTCCCCTTCTTCTCCGAGATCATGGTCGCCCGGTGCTCATCGTCATATTTCCCATCAGGCCCTGTGAGCCAGAACTCAATAGTCGCTCCACTTATAGCTGAGCAGTCTCGTGAAGACCTCACGACGCCCGTAAGTACATATCCCTTCCCTACAGTTGAACGCTCAGGTGCATCCGGGCTATAAAAAGGGCCGAGCATATCAGGTTTTGTGGGTTCACATGTTTTTGCCGATACATCCGTATCAAATACAATCACGAACGATCCTAATAAAAAAAGACAGATCATCACAATTAAACTATATTTTAAATAACTCTTCATCATTCATCTCCTTAACAGATGTTAATTTATCTATTCCTGTATTAAAGGATATCCCAGAAATATTTTTTTTTCAAACTATCATTTAGCCCGCATCGTGTTGAATTCATGAGCAGTCATGGTATAATTGAAAAAATGATTTATAAATTAATTATTACTTAATCTTTTCAATATGTTATTGATCGATTCGCAGAAAGCAAGAGGCTTTATGGAAGAGATCGACGAACTGATAAAACGTTTAGGTCTTGAAGAAGACGGCGAGCATGTCATAATCCCGTTTGAGGGATCGGACGGCAGGCACAAACGCGTTTTCATACTGAAAAGGAGATTTCTGCGTATCGTCTACCCGGACGGATACTATCTTGATATCCCGTTAAACGCAGCTATAGAATCAACAATGCAACATCCCGAAATGCCTTTAAGCGAATCACTCCTCCTGACGCATAAAGATCTCCTTGATCGCAAGATGAAGATCGTTGAGGATGTTGTCGAATCGGGCGAAGCAGATAACAAAAAAGAAGCACAAAATAATTAGGTACCAATTGCAGATTTACCCTAGAAATCTGCATAACAAATAAACCTGGAGGGATAACGCTTCTTTCCTCTTATCGATAGGCGCTATACCTAAAGATCTTGAGGATTTCAACTGGATACATCAACCTCGGAATCAAGAGATTGTATAATCAATATGCAAGACCCCCCCTTGGATGACAAAGGAAATCTATACGTCGTTGATTTTGGAAATGATCGTATACAGAAGTTCGAGCAAATCGGGTAAAATAATTCTGGAAGGAGATGAAGATGAAAAAGTTAATAACACTATTATTCTTGATGTTTCTACCTTTCTTAATTGTTGCGCCGTCCAATGGCAGCAATGGAGGCTACGGTATAGGGCCTGGCATGATGAACTGGGGATACGGCATGGGCTGGTTCGGACCCATATTTATGATCATCGTTCCAATTACAATAATTGTTGGTATTATCTTTCTCATCCGATGGCTTATCGTTTCAACGGATAAAAGCCGCGGAATTAGTACAGGAGAATCTGCCGTTGATATCATTAAGAAGCGGTATGCCAGGGGAGAGATCGATAAGGATGAGTTCGAGACAAAAAAGAAGGACTTGACTGAATAAGAAGGCTAAAATTAATGCTTTCTGATAGACGGCTCTCTCCCGTGGCGGTCAATGGCATAGTCGCCCGGCCTGCCAACGAAAGGAAGGGCCAGCATCCATGGCAAGGTCAGACGTTTAGCGTCACGAAATTGAGACAATCCGATTACCATACCTGTATGCCCCGCAACAGGTTGGGCACGATATGTGCCCATGAGGCGATCCCACCATGGGAAATTGAATCCGAAATTGCTGTTTGTCTCCCTTATTGTTACCGAATGATGTACCCGGTGCATATCCGGTGTCACGACAAAGAGCCGAACTGCTCTGTCAATGCTCACAGGAATATTGACGTTACTGTGGTTGAACATAGATGTTGCATTCAGTATCACCTCGAAAATAAGTACTGACAATACGGGCTGACCGATCACAGCCACAGCTCCCATCTTTATCCCCATGCTGAGAAATATCTCAATGGGATGAAAACGCAGACCCGTTGTCACATCAATGTCGAGGTCGGCATGATGCATCATGTGAAGTCGCCAGAAAGCGGGAACAGTGTGGAACATGACATGCTGGAGATAGATGACCAGGTCAAGTACAATCACTCCAATAACAACAGACAACCAATAGGGCAGTTCTATATTGTTAAGCAGTCCCCAGCTGTTTT
>CAJIAG010000023.1_pt1 | contig 10201 bp, 9 predicted proteins | sample 9199131 | NCBI WGS metagenome assembly CAJIAG01 (sample SAMEA7708278, study PRJEB35096) | sediment metagenome | biome: marine neritic benthic zone biome [ENVO:01000025]; feature: sediment [ENVO:00002007]; material: shallow marine sediment [ENVO:03000034] sea grass bed [ENVO_01000059] ... | reverse complement strand
TCTCCTTAAATCCCGTATGATCGATAAACATCTTTCCAAGCCCCGTCTTTGCCGCACTCCTTCCCTGGTACATTGCAAGTACCATCACCCATTTCCCGGCTACGGGAAATAAAATAAGGGGCAACGCATTAAGAAATGCTCTCGTGCTGGATGTTCATTATGCGTTGCCCCTTATTTTATTTCCCGTAGCCGGGAAATGGGTGATGGTACTTGCAATGTACCAGGGAAGGAGTGCGGCAAAGACGGGGCTTGGAAAGATGTTTATCGATCATACGGGATTTAAGGAGATGCTCCTTTCGTCATTTCTGGTAATGTTCATAGTTTTAGCAATGACATTAGGTGTGTATGGTAAAACAGCTGATATGCGGGAGATAAGCCTCCTTCTTGTCCCGTTAGGTAGCGTTTGGCTTTTAAGCATTGTTTTTGTCCTGTTCTTCCGAAAGAAGTTTGGCGGAATGACCGGCGATAATGTGGGTGCTGTAGCGGAACTAAGCGAGGTGATGTTTCTATTGATGCTTCTGGCCGTTTATACTAAATAAAAACAGGATCCGAGGATTCAAGTGTTCCGGGATTAAAGTGGTAAATTATTAAGTTCACTCGGCCCCTGAAATCCTGAACCTCTTGATTGCGTGATTTAAGGAAGCTATATGAAAACGACGATCTATCTTATTCGTCACGGTCAGACCGTTGACAGCGAAGAAAAGAAGTATAAAGGTCATATCGATGTCCCGCTATCTGAGGAAGGAGCGGAACAGGCCAGGAGGCTGGGAGAATATATGACTGGAATGCTCGTTGATGGCTCGCACCCTGCCAATGGTCTTGATAACGTTTTTTGCTCTGATCTTTCCAGGGCCGTAAGTACGGCTGAGTATATTTCGTGTTCTTTCGGATTGAAGCCACACGTCATGCCGGAGATAAGAGAGCGCAACTTCGGGAGATGGGAGGGGATGACATTTGATGAGATCAGGGCAGAGTATCCCGAAGAATTTGATGCCTGGGAGGATGATCCACTGAAATTCAGTCCTGTGGGGGGGGAAAGCACCGAAGATGTCCGGGACAGGATCATGCCCGCTTTCAATGAGATTATTCGATCAAACCATGGAAAGCACATAGCAATTGTTGCACATGGCGGCGTTAACCGTGTTATACTTTGTGAAATTCTCGGCATGCCACTGGAGCATATTTTCAGGATCGAGCAGGATTTTTGTGCATTGAATATCATCAAATTCTATGACGAAATGCCTGTTCTGAAGAGCCTGAATTATATACCCTTCCTCTGAATTACACAAAGAGGTATTAAAAGAGTGAATTGGTATCACCTTACAATAAAAGAAATATTTCAAAGGATCGGGAGCTCAGATGACGGGTTGTCAGATTCTGAAGCTCATGAGCGTCTTTTACAGCATGGTCCGAATATCCTTGCTGAAGAAGAGAGTATAAGCAGGCTCAGGATCCTTTTTCATCAGTTCATAAGCCCTCTTATATTTATTCTTCTCATTGCTTCCGTTGTGACTTTTCTCCTCAGAGAATTTATTGATACTGGTGTTATCATGGCTGTCGTCATTGTCAATGCGATCATTGGTTATATTCAGGAATATAAAGCTGAGGAAAGCGTCAGATCTCTCAAGAAAATGGTCGTTACGAAAGCACGGGTACGAAGAGAGGGAAAGGAAAAAGAGATCAAAAGCGAAGAACTTGTCCCGGGTGATATTGTTCTCCTCGCATCCGGCTCTAAAATGCCTGCAGATATAAGACTCTTCAAAACCCTTGAGCTCAGGGTCGATGAGGCCATGCTTACAGGAGAATCTATCCCCGCTGAAAAAGATACTCATGCTATCAGAGAAGAGAATCTGCCGTCCGGTGATCAAAGAAACATGGTCTTTATGGGAACTATCGTTGTGAGCGGGAGAGCTCAGGGTATCGTCGTTGAAACCGGACAAAGAACGGTCCTTGGGCAGATAGCAGAAAACGTAAAAGCGATATCGGCTGTAAAGACTCCGTTGCAGGAAAGGCTTGAACGATTCGCCAAACTAATTGGCGTTATTGTTATCGGATTTTCAGCACTCGTTTTTCTCGTTGGAATCATCCTCGGAGAAAAGGCAACAGAAATGTTCATGACCGCTGTTGCAACGGCCGTATCCGCAATCCCCGAAGGGCTTCCAATTGCGGTAACGATCGCAATGGCGATCGGAGTTTCAAGGATGGTACGAAGAAACGCTATTGTCAGAAAATTACCGGCTGTTGAAACACTGGGGAGTACTACAGTGATATGTTCAGACAAAACCGGTACGCTTACAAAAAATGAAATGACCGTCAGTCTGATATACAACGGAGAGCATACCTATGAAGTAAAAGGGACCGGATATTCCCCTCAAGGGGAAATTCTTCATGAAATGATGCCGGTCCACGGGAAAGAATTACGGGACGTCCAGCAGGTACTAAGGATAGGCCTTCTTTGTAATGAATCATCTATCTATCAGGAGAACGACTTCTATAAGGTCGATGGTGATCCAACCGAAGGCGCACTTATTGTTTCTGCAATAAAGGGGGGTCTGGATCCTGAAGCTGAAAAGAGTCATTATGCCCAGTTGGCGATGATACCGTTTGAATCCGAGCGCGGGTATATGGCTACTCTCCATAAACATGGTGGGAAAAGGTATGTATTTGTCAAAGGCTCTCTTGATGGACTGCTTGATATCTGTTCTACATGCATGCTTGACGAGGCATTGAGGAAGAAAGAGTTTCTTCATGCTGCTGATATGTTCGCTCAGGAAGGATTGCGCGTCCTTGCAATGGCCTATAAAGAAGTACCGCACGACACAGAAGAACTCACTCATCATGATATTGAAACAGACCTTATCTTTGCCGGAATTCAGGGGATGATCGATCCAGCGCGGACAGAATCGATGGAAGCTATCGAAGGATGCAGAAAAGCAGGAATCAGGACCATTATGATAACGGGCGATCACATTGTTACTGCACAGGCAATAGCCCGGCAATTGGGGATAGGTGAGGAAGACGGGCGATCTCTTTCAGGTAAGGACCTTGAAATGATTGATGATGATGTACTTTTCCAGAAGGTAAAGGAAGTATCCGTATATGCAAGGGTTTCCCCGCAACATAAATTGAGGATCGTTCAGCAGCTCAAGGAGCAAGGTGAGATCGTTGCGGTAACCGGTGATGGAGTCAACGATGCGCCGGCACTCAAAGCTGCCCATATCGGTGTTGCTATGGGACGTTCCGGGACGGATGTTGCAAAAGAGGCATCTGATATGATTGTGACAGACGATAATTTTGCAAGTATCTTTGCAGCGGTTCAGGAGGGACGCGTTGTATATGATAACCTTAAAAAAGTAATACTCTTTCTTATTTCCTGTGGCGTTGGGGAACTGCTTGCAATCATCGCTACTATTTTAATGGGACTGCCTATACCCTATATCCCTGCACAGATCCTTTGGCTCAATCTCGTGACAAATGGTCTGCAGGATGTTGCACTCGCCTTTGAACCTGAAGAAAAAGGAATATTAGACAGGCCACCGAGAAATCCGAAAGAAGGGATCCTCTCACCACTCATGATACAGAGAACCCTTTTGATGGGTATTATTTTGGCTCTGGGGACTCTCTACATGTTTATTTCTGACCTTGATTCGGGGGCTTCTCTTGAGCGGGCTCGAACCGTTGCGCTTACGACAATGGTCTTTTTTCAGTTTTACCAGGCCTTTAATTGCCGTTCCGAGACACAATCAATTTTCAGGATGAATCCCCTAAGTAATCCCTTTCTCTTTTTCAGTGTATTAGCCGCCTTTTTTGCACACCTGTCAGTCCTCTATGTACCCGCTTTTCAGTGGATATTCAGGACAGTCCCTATTACTTTGTCCGAATGGGCTAAAATAGGTCTCATTACTTCAAGCGTTGTGATTGCAGTTGAAATCGATAAATGGTTAAGAAGTAGAATAAAGACGTCAAATCAGCATGGCTGAAGTTGCAATGAAAGCGAAACTTTGAAGTAATGGTATAAATAAGTATTTTCAGTGATCAAAAAATTCTGTGACAATTAAGGAGGTTCCATGCCCGGAACAGGTCAAGGAAGGAAGCGGGGATTTGAGAGAGTTTCCTCATATATTAATAATAAAGTTAACCTTCCGGTACGAAAGACGAAACGGTCGGCCGGATATGATATCGAGTCGTCGGAAGATGTAACGATACCGGCAAACGGCCTGGCCGTTGTGCCTACGGGCTTAAAGGCTTATATGATGGATGATGAATATCTTGGCATCCACATCAGAAGCGGGCTTTCCTTCAAGAATAATCTTTCCCTTGTGAATGATGAAGGTGTTATCGATGCCGATTACTTTAATAACCTTGACAACGAAGGTCATATCCAAATAGGTATCGTGAACCACTCATCACAGCCTGTAGTGATAAAAAAGGGTGAGCGGATCGCGCAGGGGATATTCAAGAAGTATCTTCACATAGACGGTGATAATGCTGAAGGAAAACGCGAGGGAGGCATGGGGTCAACGGGAAAGTGACAATGGAATAAGCACGAATTAATATGGAAAATATTCCCTTTTCCATTTTCCATCTTTTATTTTACTCATGGACTGGCATACGAAAGACATAAACACGGTTTTAGGTGAGCTCACTACGTCATCTCAGGGCCTTTCTTCTGATGAAGCACAAAAGAGACTCGCGGAATACGGCCCAAATGAGCTTGCGGAGGGGAAGAAACGATCACCTGTCATGATGTTCCTTGATCAGTTCAGAGATTTCATGATCATTGTTCTGATCATAGCGGCTGTTATATCCGGTTTTGTAGGGGATATCGCCGACACGATAGCCATTATCGTAATTGTGGTATTGAACGCTATTGTCGGGTTTGTCCAGGAGTACCGTGCTGAAAAAGCCATGGAAGCCCTCAAGAAGATGGCAGCTCCGGCAGCGACCGTCATAAGAGACGGTTTTCCGCTCAATATTGCGGCAGCGGAAGTTGTTCCCGGGGATATAGTGAACCTTGAAGCGGGCAAGGTGGTCCCTGCGGATCTTAGACTCATTGACAGCGCCAGTCTTCAGATAGAGGAAGCCGCTCTTACCGGTGAATCCGTTCCGGTAGGAAAGCATACAGACACCCTTAAGGACAGAGATCTTCCTTTGGGAGACAGGAAAAACATCGCCTACAAGGGAACATTTGTAACGTACGGAAGGGGAAACGGTACTGTAATCAGCACAGGCATGGATACGGAACTGGGGCGGATCGCCGCAATGCTCCAGGAGGAAGAGGAAGTTAAGACACCGCTCCAGAAGCGGCTGGCGTCTTTCGGCAAGAAGCTGGCGGTCATTATTCTCTTCATCTGTGCCATAGTGTTCGGCATTGGCCTTGTAAGGGGAGAACCTGCGATGCGGATGCTACTTACAGCCATTTCACTTGCGGTAGCAGCGATCCCCGAGGCGCTGCCTGCGGTTGTGACAATTTCGCTTGCTTTAGGTGCGAAAAAGCTGGTGAAGCAGAATTCCCTCATTCGGAAACTCCCGGCAGTTGAAACGCTAGGCTCCGTGACCTATATCTGCTCTGATAAGACCGGAACACTTACTATGAACAGGATGACCGTTGAGGAAATATATATTGATGGGAAGATCGTAGGTATTCAGGATTTGGTCTCAGGGCCTGGAGCGGGATACCCGTTACCGGCTACCGATCCCGGTTCTTTGCTTCTGGCTGCCCTGTCGCTCAGTAACGATGCTCAGTTAACACCCGACGGCAGCTTCATTGGAGATCCCACAGAAGTAGCACTGCTTTCAGCAGCAGAAAGTGCTGGTTTTAGCAAGCGGAAGCTGGAGCAGGATCATTCACGGGTGGCAGAGATACCCTTTGACTCGGACAGGAAACTCATGACGACATTCCATTTGTGGGGTGATGGATATGTGTCCTTCACCAAGGGTGCACTAGAAGTTTTGCTTGAGGACACTTCGTCCGTTTTGATGTCAGATGGTGTCAGATCGATAGAGGGGGAAACAATACACAATGTTAGCATGCGCATGTCAGGCGACGGGCTGAGGGTTCTGGGAATTGCGATGAAGTATTGGAAATCGGTTCCGGATAAGGTTGTCCCGCATGACGTAGAAAAGGGATTGATCCTCATTGGTCTGGTAGGCATGATGGATCCTCCGAGGGAAGAGGCAAAGGATGCGGTTGCAATGTGCATAGAGGCGGGTATAAGGCCCGTAATGATCACTGGAGATCATCCACTCACCGCACGGACGATAGCTCAGCGACTCGGAATGATCGACGAGGATTCAAAAATGATTATTACAGGCCGTGAACTTGAGAAACTCCCGATGGAAGAGTTTGAGGAAAAAGTGGAGCACATCCGGGTCTATGCCAGGGTCGCTCCCGAGCAAAAACTGAAGATCGTGAAGGCACTTCAGGACAGGGGTCAGTTCGTGGCAATGACGGGTGATGGAGTCAACGATGCTCCCGCGCTGAAGAGGGCCGACATCGGCATTGCAATGGGTATTACCGGAACCGATGTTTCAAAGGAAGCCTCACACATGATCCTTCTTGATGACAATTTCGCCACAATCGTTAATGCGGTGAAAGAAGGCCGCCGGATATTTGATAATATAAGGAAGTTCATTAAATATACGATGACAAGCAATTCAGGAGAGATTTGGACCATCTTCCTGGCTCCATTCCTGGGCTTGCCGATACCGCTTTTGCCGATCCATATTCTCTGGATCAACCTTGTGACTGACGGGTTACCGGGTCTTATGCTTGCAGTTGAACCGGAGGAGAAGAATGTTATGGACAGACCGCCTCGCAATCCGAAAGAAAGTATCTTTGCCTATGGAATGGGTGCCCATATAATGTGGGTGGGCCTCCTTATGGGTGCGGTTTCCCTTTTTACTCAGGCATGGTCTATTAAGGTCGGAAATACCTCCTGGCAGACGATGGTCTTTTCGGTCCTCTGTCTTAGCCAAATGGGTCATGTCCTGGCAATCAGGTCAGAAAAAGAGTCCTTTTTCCATCAAGGAGTGTTTTCGAACAGGCTTCTTCTCGGGGCCGTTCTGCTTACGTTTGGGCTCCAGTTGGCCATCATCTATGTTCCCTTTCTTAATCCCATCTTCAGAACTCAGCCCCTGAGCCTGAATGAACTCCTTCTCGTGATTGGATTGTCTGCAATCGTGTTTGTTGCTGTAGAGATCGAGAAATTCTTCAAGAGGCAAAGGTCAATAAAAGAATAGCGCAGGATTATCATCCATGCTACAATGGAGGATAATCACGGGAGAGAACGAGGAACCACAATGGAAGAGAAAATAGAACAAAAAGGTATTACGATTAAGAGGATCGGGGGCTATCTTCATCGCGTTGTCCCTATTATGGACGCATCGGGAAAGGTGCTTAGTTATGCTTTGAAGCCTTTAATGGTCGAGTTTAGACCTCGAGATCTGTTTCAAGTTATTGTAGGCGCTTCAATATTAGCAATCCCTGTAGCGTTTACTGAGGAAACATGGGATCTTGGAGAGAAATTGCCGTTAAATAATGTCTTGTTATTAGGGATATTATCCCTCATTTTTATTGCCTGTTTTGTTTATTTTAATTTTTATCGATTTAATTTTAAGGGAAATGGTTTTCAATATATTAAACGCGTCGTGACTACATATTTTATGTCTTTAATTGTCGTAGGAACATTATTAACGATAATTCAGAAATGCCCATGGGGATCAGATAATATTCTAGCAATAAAACGAATAATCATTGTCGCATTTCCCGCCTCAATGAGCGCGACAATAAGTGATATATTAAAATAAAATTGTAGGCCTAGATAAGATAGCCTTCAGTAAAGAATAAACCTATTTTTTAATGTCAACATGAAGCGCCGGGGCTTCACCCTTTTTGGCTTCTCCTGGATATATGGTGAGATGAGGATAGGGGATTTCGATGCCCAACTCATCGAATTTCTTTTTCATCCTCAAATTAAACTCCCTTCCAATGCGCCATTGCTTAATAGGAGCGGTTTTTATGCGTGCCTTGATAATAATTGCCGAATCGGCGAACTCATCGAGACCGAGCACTTCAAGCGGCTCAAGTATATCGTCTTTAAATTCCAGGTCTTGCTGAAGCTCGAGACCGATGTCTTGAATGACTTGTATTACTTCGTCAACATCTTCTCTGTAGGCGACACCTATATTGAAGACATATCTCGAATATCCCTTTGTCATGTTTGTCACAACATCGATCATACCATTTCGCACGTAGTGAACATTGCCGGCAAGATCGCGAAGTATGGTCATTCGGAGATTTACTTTCTCGACAACGCCGCCCTTCCCGGCGATCTCAACGACATCGTCGACGCGAATCTGGTCTTCAAGGAAGATGAAAAAACCGCTGATAATGTCCTCAACAAGATGACGTGCTCCAAAGCCAATGGCAAGGCCGGCAACACCGGCACCGGCAAGAATAGGACCAATATCAATGCCGAGTCGTTTCAGGATCATCATTGTAGTGATAATTATGATCGCTATGTTCAGGGCATATCTGATCAATGATCGAAGCGTACGGGCCTTTTTTTCGTATTCTACGTCATCTTTTCGATCTATAAAAACCTTGAAGATACGCTTCGAAAGTAGGTTCGCAATTTTCATGGCTACCATTGCCACAATGGCAATGAGGATAACATGGATACCATCGGACTGCAACCAGAGCCATGATTTATCTATTATTTTCTGATAATTCATATGTCCCCCTTGTGAATAATTTTATCAAAACGTGTATTGTAATCCGGCAATCCATTTGATATCTGATTTTCCTATGTCTTCCGCCGGTTTATTATCATATTCGATGATATTGGAAACCTTGAGTGACCATGATGAACCAAGTGCAGAGCTTATACTCGCTTCGTTGCGGACCTGGTAATCTTCGCCATCTTCAAAGTTCATGTATGCGAGTACTGCATCCGAAAGGGTCACAATATCAAAAGCGTTGAGCCGGATGGACACACTGCTTCGTCCTGCAATCCAGTCATCGTCTTCCGATTGTTCACGGTCTTCACTTGTATAGGCCACTCCCAATTCAATGGATAATACCTTGTTCTTATCACCCCATACCTGATAACCGACCCCGGGCCCCGCAACAGTCTTGAGCTTAATGTCCTTAAACGTGTCGTTCAGGAGTTCCAGGGCAAGAAAACTGTAAACGTGGTTTGTATGAAAGTAATCGTATTTTATGATACCAAAGGTATTTCTTGCCGTTACCGTATCGGCTTCTTCAGCATAATTAAATAGGAGTCTTGCACTGTAACGGTCTTTTGTGGTCTTGCGGGTCCCCTCCGCAGAAAATGAAGCGCTCTTTGAGTCTGAATTGCCCGTTTGAGACAAAGCCCCTACAGAGATGCTCCCGGTCCATTTGACAGGGGGAGAGTTTATTGCAAGTACCTTGTCCCACTGGAGAACTATCCTGTCCCTGTATTCAGTAGGAACAAGAACCAGGTCCCCCGCAAGGTCCGTTTCAAGGACCCCCTTGAGGGTCTCTCCATTCATGAGGAGAACAGTGACGGGGTAGGGCGTCTTTATGCTCTCTATCGACAGCCATTGTAACTGCATGGTTTTTGCATAGACCGTTTCTATCACAAGAATTCCGTCCTCCATCTTGACTAGCTTACCTTTTATGATGTCGTTGTTAAGGAGAACAACGACATCATCCGATACCTCGATGGCATTAAGAGGGTAAGCAAAAGAGATCCATAGAAGTACCTGAATAACCGCCGCTGTATAAGAACGACTGTAATAATATCTCATGCTTCCGGATTATCTTTTTGTTCAACGTATGCTTTTTTATTTCTTCCAAACCATTCCCAGCCAATAAGTATTCCTATCACAGAGCCCACCACAAGTGATCCGAGTAACAGCAGAATCCTTGACATCGTAACCTTCCAAAAGAGAAATCGGATATCGACGTCAGAGGAATTCTGAAGCAAGAACAGCAGAAATAAGATGAAAATAACCATAGCTGTTACTGCTTTTGCACTTACTACTCCTTTAATAGTAGTGCCTTTTTTCATTATTAGTCCTCCTTACTTTATTATCATAATACGGATCAATGAACTTCAAAATCCAAATAACAGGATGTCACCCTCGATTACTATAAATTATACCTGTTGTAATTCATCTCTGCAGATGTTTTTTTCTTTACAGGACACCACTG
>CAJIAG010000044.1_pt1 | contig 10367 bp, 10 predicted proteins | sample 9199131 | NCBI WGS metagenome assembly CAJIAG01 (sample SAMEA7708278, study PRJEB35096) | sediment metagenome | biome: marine neritic benthic zone biome [ENVO:01000025]; feature: sediment [ENVO:00002007]; material: shallow marine sediment [ENVO:03000034] sea grass bed [ENVO_01000059] ... | reverse complement strand
CTCGTGAAGCGGTACGTATAGGTTATCGTGATCGCGTTGTCCGCCATTTTTCACCGTCTAGAAAAATGTAGCTGATGAGGGGGGGATTGTCAAGGGAAGGGGAATGTGTTGAGAAATCTGATGGATGATCTCACGAAGCCGTATTACGTTGAGATTATACTAAGAGCGACCTGAACCGATGCAGCAGAAATGTAAATAACACCTACAAGTCCGCAACAGAGTCCGACTGAAAAGTTCAGAAATACGGATCGTAACTTAAACAGGAATAGCAATATTCAAGTCTGACTCCGATCGGTTCTGACTCTGATCGGTTCCTTTGGCAAATACAAAATAACGCCGGATCAAATTATTATAGATAAATCCTCCAAGAAGGCCCCCAAGAATTGGTGATACTATATACACAAAAAAGAAGCCGCCCCGTGGCCCAGGGATAGCAATCGTACCCCAGCCCATTAAGAAAGAAAACAATCTCGGACCAAAATCTCTCGCCGGGTTTAAGGCAGCTTGGGTAAAGGGGGCTATGATGGCTATAATAACAGCCACCGCAAAACCGATAAAAAATGCAAATAGTTTGGATTCACCGTGAGGCGCATGAGGGTTCTTGTTATCGGTTAAAGCAAGTATAAAAAACAATAAGAAAGCGGTCCCCACCGTTTCCGCTAAACAGGCATTCCATAAAGAGACCTGACGAAAGGCTTCTTGACTCGTCCCATAGATAGCAGGATTCGGGAAATATTCACCGAACATCATTGCCGAGAGTTGACTTCCCGCCTCTCCTCTTACTATATGGTTCACTGTTTCAAAGTGGCTGATTAAACCCCGATATAAAGCATACAGGATCGCTCCTCCGAGAAACCCCCCTAAGACTTGAGCACTGATATAGGGAAGAATTTTCTTTGCCGGAAATTCATTTTTTTTATAAATTGCCATCGCTATGGTTACTGCTGGATTGATATGGGCTCCGCTGACTGCGCTGGTGGCATAGATGATCAAACTTATGGCAAATCCCCATACCATAGCCACCTGCCATAATCCAAGATGAGCGTCTGTTATCACCGCCGTTGCTACGCTCCCACATCCAAAGAATACTAACATGAAAGTTCCGACAGCCTCTGATAAACATTCACCTGCTAACTTTTTCATCGTTCTACCCTCCTGTAAGGGTTAACTTTCTGAACTTGCAAGCTGTCCGATAATACCATCCCGAAGACCGAGAGTTCGGCGGTTCGCAAAAAGGGAAATTACCGGACAGCTTGTTGAAGGGATTACATATTTAATCGCAACAATCTGTCTTTTCCAACGTTTGCTCCCCGGACGGGCAGCACCCTTCGACATCCACTGCAGAAGGCGCAGTTTCACCCCCATTATTTAAGGTAGCATTGACAAATTCATCCATCTTCTGGTCTGCCATCGAACGAATCTGCCTTGCAAGCTTGATGATCTCTTCTACCTCTGCATCAGAAACCCCGACATTTCTTGCCTTCCGCAGATGGTACTGAAGACAGGGCTGACATTTTGCAACCACGGAAACGCCAAGAGCTACCTGTTCTCTTGTCTTGTCACACAGTATGTTCTTCCCCATCGTTTATCTCCTCTTTCATGTTATCGAATACCCTATTTTTTTACCGTCACGAGCAATACCCCTTATCCTATGGTCGCTGTCACAGCCGCAGGTATCCCCTAAATCTGTCACCCGGTGAATAATAGATACTTCTTGAGGAGTTAATGATTGTCTCCCATTCACCTTGGACACGATACGCTCGAGAGTAGCATCATCTATCCTGTTTGCATTGAGCCCCTTTGATTTTATAAATGCCCTGGCCTCTTCGAGGTCTTTCGGGAATGCCGTGAATCGCTGGACTCCCAACATTCTTTTCACGGAATTATCCATCGCATCGCTCCTCATGAATCTTTTTTTTTCGTTGATATTCCGAGAGGGACATACAGCAGGCAGAATCCGACAATGCCGGTTATCAAGGCAAGAGCTCCTGCGATGATAAGAACCGCCTTCCCTATTCCCTCTGCTCCGAATATCCCTAACGAAAGAAGGAGCGAACCCAGAATCACTCGTATCACTCGATCCAAGGTTCCCTCATTCTGCCTTATCCTCCATCCCCAAAAAGCGATACCTTTCCCTGTACCGTTCATGTGAATCACCTCCCTTCTTAATCAGATTTACTTTCTTCGATCATCATGCAGGCCCCTCTTGTTAGAGAATATTGAGGATTGCTTCTGTTGCATGAAGGAGCCCTCGGTAACCTAGAAAGGGAATATTATTTACATTGACATAATGGGTATTGGGATTCGTGATGTGGAGAAAATTCGTGATTCCCATCTCCTCGCCCATATCTGCCTCACTACTCGAACCGATGATGAATTCTGTCCCCGTATCCCGTAAAGCTCCTCTCACGGCATCGATCGTCGGTTTGAAGAGAACTCGTGGAGAAAGAGGGATCTCTCTTTTGAATTCTTCGAGCGCCGTGTGAAGTTCATGATTATCATGACCTGTGCGCAGACCCAGGAATACTAACTTCATATTCAACTCTTCACAGACAAAACGAGCCCAGCTAAAGGCTGCTGAACCCTCGGCTATAATGGAGACCGGGAGCCCCTTCAGACGGCTCAACTTCTCCACATAGAGCATCTGATTGAGCCCTACCTGTAACGCCGAACGTACCATCTCCTCTTCTGTATCGATTATCTCTTGTATTCTTTCTTCAGAGACCGAGAGAGCCTTCCCGACCTCATGGAGCCATACTTCCGTACCTTTTAGTCCAAGAGGCAGAAAGAGGGGTGAATAACAATACGGGATGTTGAATCTCTTCTGAAGATACTCTGCCGCGGCACGGCCCACCTCCGGTATGAGCAAAATTGTTAATGATGCCATACTGATTCTCTTGAAATTGTCAATGGTAGAACCGCAAGCAACCAGATTGACCTCAAGACCCATTGTTTCGAGTAACCTTCGTAATTCATAGAGGTCCCCCCGCCACTGACGACTCAAGCCGACAGTGCCGATAATATTAACCAACCGTGATCGTTTTTCCCTGTGCGCGTCTGCGAATTTAGAGATCAGCCCGACCAACGCCTGGTCTATTCCAAAATACTGATTGCCTTTGATTCCACCGCCTGTCACTTTTACTAACGGAAGTCCCTCATTGACCCGTGCAGCGACCGCGTCTACATTGTCGCCGATAATTTCAGACGAACAGGAGGTAACCATGAACTTCGGTCCGGCCTTTTCATAAGACGAAAATGCCTCGGTTAAGGCCTTGATAAGGCATTTCTCTCCGCCAAAGATAATATCGGATTCCGTCATGCCCGAGTGATGATAATCGTATTCTTTCCCCTGGACCGCAAATGCCTCTTTAATTACAGAAGTGCATCCTTGAGGTCCATGAACACAGAAATCTGAATCATAAACCTCCGCGGCCACCAAGGCGGCTCCATACACCGAACATCTCTCATAAGGATTCCGGATCTGGGTACCCTTATCCTTATGTACCGGAAAGCCATGAGGGAAGGAACAGTCTTTTTCCTCTTGTACTTTCCTCCTGACAGTCGCTTGCCTTAAGGTATTTATCGCCATACTTACTCCTGTTCGCTCCCTACAAGGAAGGCGCATCCACCCCTTTGATGGCAGGTCCTTCAAAATTCCACTTTACCGCTTCAAAGCGTGTCTCTACGTAACGGTTAAACAGAGAATAGTCCCTTTTACCTGCTCCGGCTACTGCTTTTTCGATACTGCCGAGCAGATTATCTATTCCTTTAAAACCAAGGACAGGGTCAGCAAAGAAGTTTACGGTTGCAGTCGGAAGTTGTCCTGACCAGAATTTTTTTGGCATAAAGAGCAACGGTCTTTCAGACGGCGGTCGATCATGATACGTGAACATAACATCCTGCTTACCGGTAAGGACAGCCGGAAAGTCGTAGCCTGCTTCAAGAAGGAGCTTAATCGTATCTGCCACCTCATTCACCATAAGGTATCCCATGGAATAGAGGCAGGGTTTCATACCTAGTTCGGCTGCAAAGCGTGCCATGGCCAGCCCCTTTTCACAGGGCATCCATATGAGTGCCTCACGTCCTTCGTATCTCCTTCGAGCCTCTTCAATTTTTTTCTGATAGTGCTCTAACTCAGGATCATTCATCAGAAGAGCAGAATCGATCTCTAAGACCTGTGCGATCTCTTTTATCCAATCTAATGTCCCTTTCAGTCCAATGGGAAATGTCGCCTTGGCATAGGGTTGCCCGAATAATTTTTTCAGGCATTGCATCGACCCATCACCAAATCGATAGCACAATCCCGCATTTGCTTTGGCCAGCGGTATGCGGAGTAAATCGTCATAATGAGTTCCAAGTCGCACAACCGTATTGAGCTTTATACTGAGCTTCTGAAGCAGTCTCGCCAATTCGTTGACCTCGTTAACCTCTGCCGGTCGCCCTGATCGCCGTTTTGTAAATAGATTGATGGAAGGTTCCGAACTTCGTTCTAAAAACCTCGATCTGTCCGCTACATAGTTGAACAGCACTTCAAAAACCCTGTCTGCGCCTACTCGGAAGCCGTTACCGGAACAACCGCCGGTTTCAACATTGATCAGGACCGCCCTTACCTGCTGAGCTATTTTATTAACAACCGCACTTACGTCCTCTCCGATAATATCCGCACAGCAATTGGTGAGCACCAAGATAAGGGATGGGTTCAATTCCCTATCTACGGTAAGGATGGCATCTGAGAGCTTGTCGGATGCGCCATAGATCACGTCCTTGAGCTTCATATCGGTGCTTAATGCTTTTGGTTTTAGCCTCTTTGAATCCCCAGGAAATGGGCGGGTCGAATTAAAACTCTCCACACACCCTGAAGGTCCGTGTACCAAAACTGCTATTCCTTGAAAGTAGGAGGCGATCTCATAGGCGCCCAAAAATGAGCAGTAATACTCAATATCCATATTTCTGCTCGTAGGGAGCAGACCAAGTTCGCTCCACGTCAGCAGTTCGCTTAGATACCAGATGGATAATTTATTATCGGGAGTTTCTATATTTTCAGGACGACTGATAAAGGTCATTGGCTCTGCTCCTTTCCTGCTTTTAGAGATGGACAAGTTCTCCGTCGCGCTCTTCTGGAGAAAACTTCTTTAACATCATAGTGAGCTTCTCGGTTACCGTAGGCGATGGGATATGCAGATTGTTATTCTCCATGATTGCCGCTGCCAGATTTCGGTAGGCTTGAGCTTGATCACTCTCGGGAAGCGCCTCGATGACGGTAACGCCCCGAGATTCACTCATTTGAACTTCATGAGAACGCGGTATCAGCGTTATGACCTTGGATTTTATCTTGTCTGCAAAACTACTGACAATATTCATTTCTTGAAAGGTATTCCGGGAGTTGCAAATAAGCCCCCCCAGCGCGATTGATACCCCATTTTCTGCAAAACGCTCTATAGCCTTGCATATATTATTGGCGGCATAGAGTGCCATCATCTCCCCGGATGTCACGATGTAAATGTCTCGGGCGAATCCTTCTCTGATAGGCATTGCAAATCCGCCGCAAACGACGTCTCCCAGCACATCGTAAATGACAATATCAATATCAAAATAGGTATAGGCCTCTAACTTTTCCAGTAATTGAAGCGCTGAGATGACTCCTCTCCCCGCGCATCCTATTCCTGGCTCAGGCCCCCCTGCCTCGGCTACAATTACACCGCCGTAGCCCTCAAAACAACAGTCTTCTAACCTCACAGCCGAGTCCCCTTTTTCCCGTATCGCATCTAAGATAGTAGGGACGAGTTGTCCACCCACTAAATGGAGAGTAGAATCCTGTTTTGGATCGCACCCGACCTGCATAACCTTGTAGCCAGCATCAGCAAGTGCAGCGCTCAAATTAGAGGCTGTCGTTGATTTTCCTATGCCGCCTTTACCGTAGATAGCAATCTGTCGCATGCTGTATCCTCCCTATTGACAAAGTCGTAAAAAAGGCTTTTTCACCGCTGAGATCGCAGAGAAAGGCTCTTTAATTTCATGCGGTTATCTCGGCCTCCTCGGCGTTCTCTTCGGTAAATTTGACTTTTTACGTGTTCAACCATATTGTTTTAATGAACAATAAATGTCTTGTATACTGCGCCCATAAAAATAGTTGAATTCATGATATTCAGTCTATTTAAATCTTGGAGTAATTCTACTTTTAAGGTATAAATTCCCGGGTCATTGACAACTCCAGGGAAGGCGATAGACTTTTTCTCACCTGCCTTTATGACTTCAGTTTCAGACGGATCTTCACCAAAAAAGGCGAACCGTTTATAAAAGATTTTTTCATAAGAACTGATCTCGGTATTCGTACTATTTACGATAGATACCCTTGCCCGGAGTTTCCTGAGGAGATCGACCGGTACGGAATGTCCTGCCCCATAATTTTTAAGATTGAATTGGATGTCGAACGGCGTCCCTGCCACAACATGATCGGGGATGCGTGGTTGCGATATACTGACCGCATTCCTTGCGAACGAAATGCTATGAAGCCCCCTAAAAAGATGACTGCCTTTTTTCATGTGACATTGTTGACACGTGAGGGTGCCTTGGTAATCGTTGAGCCATTCTGTGTACGTATCGGTAAATGAGCTCTCCTCATTATGACAGGTAGCGCAAAATAAAGGGTCTTTGAGGTCATTTCTCGTGACCAGTGTACTTCCGTCATAGTGGCAGACAACACAATTTATCCCTTCATCTATGTTTTGAGTCCGCGGCGCCGGAATATCATTGACGTTATCTGCTACCGACCATACATTGCCGGATTCATGGCACCCTTTGCAGTAGAAATGGAAGCTCTGATCTATCACATTGAGCATTGCCATATACATTTCTTCTGTCGAAGACTGTGCGTGGTATGTTCCCACTCCTATGCCATCCAAATCCGAGTTAAGAGCATAACGCCAGTCGTAAAATTCTTTCTGATGGCAGACGCCGCACTCTACAGCGCGTGTGGCAAATGAAACGGTGATACCATTATGGAAAGCGCGCTCTTCCTTGCTTTGAGGGTTTATGCTCCCCCTATATCCATCAGGGATACTGAAGGCGCTCGCAGAGTTCACCCATCCTCCTAAAAGGACAATAATGAAAAGTGAACGAACCAGAACTGGAATTTCGAAGACCTTTTTTGAATACATGTCAATTACCCTCCTTATTAAATTGTTGCGGATACTGGTTCAGGCAGAGGGAGCCCTGTCTTCTCTGTTATCAAGCCAACTGCATCAGCCCTGCATCTCTGGCAGTGCCTGAATATCTTTATAACTTTCCCGCAGATGGTTTGCGCTCTGTGTAATTCCTCCTCTGTTGGCGGTTTAAAATGAGAAAACTCAGCTAAGGGTATCAGAGGTATGATATTCATGCGATTGACCCCTATCGCCTTTGCCTTCTCTGCTATTTCCAGAAGTTCTCCATCGTTGATCGTGGGGATAAAGACAGAATTTATCTTAACGGCAATTCCTCTCTTTACTGCGGCCCTTACTCCTTCGTATTGATTTGCTAAGAGTATGGCGCTCGCCTCGCTACCGCAATGGAGCCCTCGCTGATAGTGAATAAAGGAATAAATCTTTGAACCGGTAGAAGGTGTGGCGGCATTTACAGTAACAGTCAAAGCTTTCACGCCTGATTCACATAACGCTTCAATTTTTTCTGGCAAGAGCAGCCCATTTGTGCTCAGACATTTTATCATACGGGGAAATTTACTATGGAGTAATCTGAACGTCTCAAACGTCTCATGGTTTGCCAGCGGTTCACCTGGGCCGGCAATCCCGATTACTTTTATATTTGGATATCTTGAAATGACCTCCTCTGTCTTTCTCAATGCCTCAACAGGGCTAAGGATTTTACTACATACGCCCGGACGGCTCTCATTTATACAATTGAAATCTCTCCTGCAGTATTTGCAGCTAATATTGCACCGGGGGGCAACAGAAAGATGCATCCTTGCGAATTTGTGGCTTGCGCTTGCACTGTAGCATGGGTGTTCCGCTATGCTTATTTCCGCTACGCCTATTCTTGAAAACATATACCACTCCTTTTCTTGATGTCTGCTTGATATTTGCAAACTCTGGGCCAGAATAAATCTGAAGAAGGATATTTGATATAACTGTTTGTAATTAAAGAATAGACGTTTTTCTGTTAAAAATGACAGGACATCTGATTGGCTTATGAAAAATCAAATTTGATAGCTGAGATCAGAGAAAGAGGTAGGGCAGGCTTGATTTTGTTGAATAGATAAACTTTAGGGAGTTATCAATTTTGATAGGTAACCCAATTACGCTACTATATCCTCTTAATATTATTTTCCTTTAACCTTCTCTTTAAGGTATTAACAGCAAGTCCAAGTATCCAAGCGGTCTTCTTTTGATTCCAACCCGTTTTTTTAAGTATCGCAGGTATCAAACTATTTTCAATCGATCCGAGCAGATTATTAGGTATTTCACCTATACTATATTCATGAATCAGTTCCTCGAGCGGCTCGGTGAGTGACTTCTTTTTCCCCGTGCACTCATACTTTAGTAAACAGGGAGGAAGGTGTTCTGGTAAGATCGCATCATGTTCACTATATGCAATTGCCCTCTTCATACAATTTTCCAGTTCTCTGATATTGCCAGGCCAATTATATTTGAGCAAAATACTCAGTGTCTCAGGGGCGATATATTTTACCTTCGAAGATATCTCATGGACAAACTTTTTCATGAAATGGTCAGCAAGCAGCGGAATGTCCTCTTTTCTCTCCCGTAAAGGAAGAAGAGTGACGCTGGCCACATTGAGGCGATAATAGAGATCCTGTCTGAATCTCCCGGCAGCTACCTCTTCTAACAAATCTTTATTTGTGGCGCTGATTATTCTTACATCAGAATGAATCAGGCTCTCCCCACCCAGTCTATTAAACTCCTTGGATTCAACAGCGCGGAGCATTTTTGCCTGCATATCAAGATTCATATCACCGATCTCATCGAGGAAAAAAGTCCCCCCATCGGCCAGCTCGAATTTGCCAAGATGCCTTTTAATTGCTCCGGTAAACGCACCTTTTTCATGTCCAAAAATCTCGCTCTCGATAAGCGTGCCTGGGATAGCAGCGCAATTTATGGAAATGAAGGCACGGTTGATATCTTTAGACACGCTATGGACTGCCCTGGCCACTAACTCCTTGCCTGTTCCGCTCTCACCCATTATCAGAACGTCGATTCTTTTTTCAGCTACTTTCTTTATGAAATTATGTACTTCCTCCATTTTTTCGCTCGTACCGATAATTTCCTGAAAATAATCAACACAGCCAACCTCTCGCAGCTCCATTTTTTTATAGATTATTGGCTCCAGCTTTTTGAGGAGGCCATTTATCTTTTCTATCATACATTCAACTTCATTCCACTTAAAAAAGAAAAGTTCAATATTTCCCCTGATATGATTCCTCATCATCTCAATATGACCACAGCAATCTCTCAGAACTACGAAACCAATTTCTTCTTCGCTGTCAGCTTCCCCGGAATGGGGTCGGAAAATGTTTGCACCGAGCAAGTTAAGGTCAAAGAGAATAAGGCTTATCTCAACTATTTCAGACTTCTTCACAATATCTAAGATATCTTCTGAAAAATGGACATTATGTTCTTGTTTCCTAAATGCTGTCTTTAACAATTCCCGTACATCTTTTTGATGAGTAGCTATCAATATGGTATGTTTCAGTTCTTTCATGGCATAAAGAGTTTATCGGCATCAATTTAGAATAACTCTTATTTGGCCTTTTAACACTTTCATATAGTTATGTCAATCTCTAATTATAATTTAACCGCTGATATTAAAGTTTTATAGTCAAGAGTGCATCTTTTCTCTGCCGACTTTCGTTTTTCGGGTTAGAAAGAAGGGTAATACACCATGTAGATTCCCTTCATAGGAACGGGGGTGGTGATTATACTGTTTGTAGGTTATCCAAATATAAAAAATGTTGACGGCCTGTGGGTTCAAAAGCTGAAGTGCTCCACGAAGGCAGGGTCGTCGGCTCTGTGGAGTGGAGGAAGGAGACTGCGACCGTGATGAAAGCAATAACGCACGACGTGCACGGCCGGTATATCGAAGGAATCGATCTTGGCTGGCTGGAACAGCAAGCAGCGTGAAGTGAGCCCTGAGAGGGAGCGTTCACCCTGTACTCGCAAGACCGTATCAGACCCGCCGCTTTCTCTCTTCCACCCGCTTCCTGATCATCTCCATCTTTTTCAGTAATTCCTCTTTCTGTCTCCGCTCTTCTTCGTCCTTCGGCTTTGCCACGGGGTTAGTAACCCTCCAGGTAATCTTCGCATGTATTGGCTCTTCAGGATAAGCCCCGCTGTCGTAGAGGGTGTAATCCTCAAATT
>CAJIAG010000040.1_pt1 | contig 10509 bp, 8 predicted proteins | sample 9199131 | NCBI WGS metagenome assembly CAJIAG01 (sample SAMEA7708278, study PRJEB35096) | sediment metagenome | biome: marine neritic benthic zone biome [ENVO:01000025]; feature: sediment [ENVO:00002007]; material: shallow marine sediment [ENVO:03000034] sea grass bed [ENVO_01000059] ... | reverse complement strand
CCTGGTCTCTTCATCCATTCCCTCGCCGTTATCCTCAACCGAGAAAAGGGCATATCTGCCGGGCTTTCCATAACCATGGGCTTTTATATACTCTTCGTCAAATTCAACTGCATCAGTACTTACAGTCAATACACCGCCTGAAGGCATTGCGTCCCGGGCATTTGTAGCGAGATTCATAATAGCCTGCTCTATCTGTCCGGGGTCTGCCAGAATAGGCAGCTCGTCTTCAGCTAATACGGTCTCGAGTTTTATGTCCTCACCGACAAGAGGTTGCAGCAGTGTTGCCAGCTCCCTTACTATTTCACTGAGCATGACGACTTTTGGGTTTATGATCTGTTTACTGCTGAAAGCAAGGAGACTTCGGATGAGGCTGGCGGCCTTCCCCGCGGATGCCAGGATGGCATTAATTCTAGGTTGTAAAGGGCTATCTTCTTCCGTTGTCGTTTTCAGGAGCTCCCCGTGGCCAATCACCGCTGTCAGGATATTATTGAAATCATGAGCGATCCCTCCCGCGAGCTGACCGACAGCCTCCATTTTCTGTGCCTGGAGGAGTTGTCGTTCAAGAATTCTGCGCTCGGTGATGTCCCTGACAACCTTAACGCCGGCAATAATTTCCCCTTCTTCGTCATATAACGGTGACGACACCAGCTCAAAGTATTTTACCCCGTTCTTAGTCTGCACCTCTTTCTCCAACCTGTGGCTCTCTCCATCGATATAGGTTAACTCAACGGGACACCCCTCACAGATACGGTCCAATCTCTCATATACCTTATGGCACAATTCACCCCTCCTGTCCCCGAAGATGCCTTCATTGATCTTGTTCTGGTATATGATTTTATAGTCTCTGTCCTGCACTATGACATTGTCACCCATTGCCGAAAATATGGCTTCTGCTTTCATTTGCTCTCTGGTGAGCTCTTTTTCGACCATCGATCTCCTTTCCCTGCTCTTCTGCTCCCTTGTAAAAGTAACTGTAATTACAAGAAGCAGGGAAAAGCCTATGATAAAGAACACGACCGAAAAAAGTGTTTTGAGGTTCTTGAAATCTTCTTTCGCTTCAGTGATGTCATAATAGATCTCGATCCCCCCGATAAGGCTATTCGCTTGAAAAATGGGAAGATAGGCCTCCATAACGTCGGCGCCCAGCAAATCTCCTTCCAATGAATAAGACCCTTTTTGCTTGTAAACAGAGAAGCTGTTGCCTTTCGAAAAGTTGTCCCTAAATAAATCCAGTGGTACTTTGGATGTCATTTCTCCCGGATTCGTCGAAAAAATGATTTCACCGTCCTCCGAAAAAAACAACACATTGTAGAGATTGAACTGGTCTTTCAAAATAAGTATTTCCCTGCGAAATTCCTCGGTGAATGACCCCCTTCTCATCTCCATATTTTGCAGGTTAAATGTATGATGTATATGTTTTACAAGACGTATGGCCTCATCTTTTGTTTCCTTGATCAGAACATTATCGATAGCCGGAGATACGACAAAGATGATTAAAAGGGGGAAAATAAGCGCTATAAGCAGACAATATACCAGGAGTTTCTTTGTAATTTTTATATAGCTCATTTTTAATATTACCACAGTAAAGAGTCAAATGTAATTGATTATTGATATATACACCTAATTAGTATAGATTATAATATATATATATATATATTATAATCTATATGTTTTAGAAAGTATCGAGTTGGGTGACTTATTACTGATTGTCCCTCATACTGCTTCGCCAAAAAAAAAGGACGGGAGCCTCCCCCCGCCCTCAACATCCATCCCTTCAATTCAACGTGATCGTCTGATCTCCACCCTCCGCCCTATCCGCCGCCATTGTCATTCCAGAGCGCACCAGTCATTCCCAGTCGCTGTTCTTTTCGCCGAAGAGCTTGTTTAATCTGTCCGCAACGTCACGGGGGTTTGATCCCGCAATGACCTGCGCTCCTATCTCAGGGATGATTGTATCGAAGATCGCTTTCGTGGCATTGCCTTTAACGAGGGTGAATCCGCTTGACGCTTTTCATCAGAGATCCGTTATATATCCACCCTCCTGAAATTCCGTCAGTGAAGACGCAAGCTCTTCAGCGCTCAATGCCCCCTTTTGGACCAGCAACTCCCCCAGCTTGATATATTTGTCCGCGCAGGAGCTTTCTATCCGCGTTATCACGTCCTTCCCGACCATCTCAAGTTCAATAACGGCCTCTTTGAAAGTGATGAACTTCTCTCTCTGATAAGACCATGCTTTCCTGAACTGGTCCATTGTTATATGTTCACCCTGAAGCAACTCTTCGGAAAAGGACATGTTAAGCTCGGACTGAACATTGAGTGCTTCGGTAAGTTCCTGATCGGTTATCTTCCCGTTCATCACAAGAAATCGTCCAAACATCAAAGGGACTGACATTATTACCTCATCTTTGACAACAAAATTAGATTAATCATACCATAAAATACGTTCTTATATAACTGATACTCCGGGAAGATAAATCCACATATATTTATAATTCAATTATATTTGTTTCCGATGGGGATATTTACAATGAAAAAGCAAAATCATTGTAGGCCATAAGCGTCAGAATGGTAGAAATCCTCACACGTTTTTGAAAGACCTTTGGCAGTATCTTCAGTATGAACTTCGATCTCGCTATATTGCCGGAGGCCAGCAGGGAAAGCAGACGCAAAGCGAAAAGAAAACGCAGTCTGAACTTTATGGGATCGACCTCGTTGGAATGCTTCCAAAAATCTATATCCCAGTAGTGCTTAAGTTTCCTGTATATGGAATCAAATGAGTAAACCTTTTGAATGATCCTCCTGTGTCCTTCCTCAAGCTCCTCGGGGGTCATAAGTTTTGGTTTAAATACAACCGTTACCCCGTCGTATTTGTCCCAGTCTTTATGGAGCAGTCTGCCCTCTCTCTCAAAACGATCAAAAAGCTTCGTACCAGGCAACGGCGTAAGCACATTCATTAAAGCCATGATCAAATTCGCTTCTTCGATAAATTCAGCCAGCTCATCCAGAGACGATTGGGTTTCGAAATCATATCCAACAATAAATGAGCTGTGGACCATGATGCCGTAAGACTGGATCTTTTCAATTGCCGAAACATAGTCATGGCGCAAATTGACATTCTTTTGCATGGACGACAGATTGTCTTCCGATATAGATTCCAGACCTATCAATATGGCCCCGCAGCCACTTTCTTTCATAAGCCTTAGTATTTCATCGTCTCTGGAGATATTAATAGAAGCCTGACACGACCAGTTAAGGTTATATTGTTTGAGCGCGGCAAAAAGCTCACGGGCAAATTTCCTGTTTGCGATGATATTATCATCAGCAAAGAATATCGACTTTTTCTTATACTGGTTTTCTGAACCACTGATCTCCTGGATCTCCTCAAGCACCTGATCGATCGTTCTGCTCCTTATCCTCTGGCCGTCAAAGGCATAGACGGAACAGAACTCGCAATTAAAAGGGCATCCCTTTGTGGTCTGCACAATATCAGTAAAATACTTTTCCTTTGAAAGGCAGGATCTGTCAGGAACCGGAAATGAAGTCAGGTCGGCCTTTTCCTCCACTTTATAGATCCTTTTCATCCCGCCGTTCCGGGCATCATCGAGAAGAGAATGCCAGACATGCTCGGCCTCTCCTACAACCACGGTGTCACAGAATTGAAGGGCCTCTTTAGTACACATCGATGGATGAATGCCTCCCAGAACCGTTTTCACACCTCTCTTCCTGAAATTATCGGAAATCTGATAGGCCCTTTTTACGAACATCGTTCTTGCGGTTATCCCGGCCAGGTCCGCTTCCCATGTATAATCTATTTCTTCTATATTTTCGTCGAATACCCTTATCTCGTGTTCGGATGGGGTCAATGATGATAGAGCAGGGATAGCCAGAAGGTACGAGAAATATTTTTTGGACATCAAAAAACTCTTAAAAAAACTATACTCGTAAAAACTCCTTCCACCGTCTGAGCTGATTTTAGGAATGATCAAGGCTATCTTCATAATATAAAGATCTCGTATCGGATCTAACGACATAGAGGTACTGCTTCAAGATTCATATTCTACTGGCTTTTATCGGTGAACGTCAACAAAAGGCTATGGATATTGGGTCGATCAAGGAATTAGAATAAAAAATGCGTTTTAATGCGGACCTTATGTTCTTCTGCATGCAACGGGGCGCTGACTTTTCGGGTGTTGCAGATCTGGAACCTTTCCGTGCGGGATCATTCGTTCTGCCGGAAGAATTGCTGGATACATACCGTGCAGCAGTGTCGATCACTATCAGACTTGACGATAAGATTATTGATGGGATTTCGGACCGTCCGACTCCTGACTACTCCCTGCATTGTCGTAACGTAAATGCCAGCCTCGACAGGATCGCAGCGGACGTTGTCGAGTGGATCGAGAAAAAAGGATTTCGCGCCAGAGCAGTTCCCGCATCTCTCTGGATAGATCCGGATGCACTGCTTGGCAATATATCCCACAAGGCCGTTGCACGAATGGCCGGAATCGGCTGGCAAGGAAAGAGCTTACTTCTTGTCAATAAAAAGTGTGGTCCAAGACTTCGTCTGGCAACCGTCCTGACCGACTTGCCACTTGAGCCGGATGGGCCGGCAAAGAACCTCTGCGGTAAATGTTCCAGGTGCGCGGACGCATGTCCTGCGGCTGCTATCAAAAATATACCTGCAAACGATTATTACGAAAGCAGGGACACAGCCATACATCTGAAGAGGTGCTACAACAAGCTGCTCGACTTCAAGGAAATGCCGGGGATAGGATATACGTTTTGCGGTGTATGCATAAAGGCATGTCCGTTCGGTGGGAAAAAGCTCAATTCAATCTAATTCCCGAATCCTGATGCCTGATTCCTTATCCGCAACCTCAATCTAATTATTTCAGACCGCCTGTCTGATCTTCACAAAGTCTTCTATCAGAGACCGGGACTGGCCATCGATCGAGATAAACCGTATACCGTACTGATAAAAGTTCTTTACCTTCTCTTTTTTTCTTACAACCTCTCCGTCGATCGTTATTTTGTTCAATCGAAAATAGAATGAAAGAGACACCTTATTCCCCCTGGAAATTGCCCTGTCCGTTTCGATAAGCATGCCCGACACACTGATGTTCTGAGCCGTAGCATAAAACGTATCGGTTGTCGATCCGACAACAGAGATCTTCAGGAGTACCCGTGTCTCCTCTCTTTTCTTTATATTCAGTAATTTTATTACATTGTCAATCAGTTCTTTATGATGAACAGGTTTAATAATGAGTGCATTGACACCACACATGAGGCACCTGTCCAGATAATCTCTCTTATTCTCACAGGCAACGACGATCGACACATGCTTCAGTTTTTCGTTGGTCCTGACATGTGCGCAGAAACTCTCTATATTCATCTCCGGCAAATCGAAATCGATGATAACAAGATTGGCGATCTCTTCAGAATGGATCTTATATGCCTGTTCCTTAGTAGCACACGGAATGACCGAAAATTCTGTTCTGGAGAACAGATCTTTTTCCTGGGCCAGGTGTTCCAGGATGGATTCATCGACAATTATCTTGGTCATTTCAGAGTAATTATAATAAATCGAATCATGCGCGGTCTATTTTTCTTTCTATTCCCGGTACGACTATGAACTTCAAATATCAGGCCTCGATCCCTGTCACCGGTCTCTTATACCTCATTAAATTCCTCCGGATATTCGACTGTACCTCTTACATTCATCAGGGCACCCTCGATTAGCTCCAGGGCAAGAAACGCCTCATCAGGTACATCAAAAGGGGCCTTTATATCCCAGTTGCTGGCAGGATGGAAACCGAACATCGGATAGTATTCCGGGTGTCCGACAACAACGACCGAATCATGGCCAAGCTGTTTCGCTACAGCAAGCCCCTCCTGAACCAGCCTTACACCTACACCTTTTCGCTGGCAATCAGGATGAACTGCCATAGGCGACAGGGCCAGAGATACATGCGTCTCGCTTTCATCCCTTATCAGCACTGGATAAAAGAGTATGTGGCCCACGATCCTGTCACCGGATACAGCCACCAAAGAGAGTTCGGGAATATAATGCCCGGTCTTTCTTAACCGTTCGATCAGCTCGCCTTCATTTTTCTGACCAAAGGCCAGTTCGTTGATCTCGCTTATCGCTGAATAATCTTCCTTTGTTTCAGGTCTTACGATAAGGCGCATACATGCCCCCTTTCCTTCAACAACCGATATGTTTATCTTACTCTTTCTCAGCATTCATTTAACATATCCTTTGTCAAAACCCTCAACTAACTATGGTTGACTGTATTAGATAAAGGGAATTATCAAGAGCAAGCTGCAAGAAACACAGGTCAAATTGAAGCGCACATAAATGGAAATTGCATGAATAAAAAAAATCCCCCCGCGATGCAGGGGGATTCTAATTCGATTAAAGTCTGGTTACATTAATCGCCTTCGGTCCCTTTGGACCCTCTTCGGTCTCAAAGCTTACAGAATCCCCTTCTGCAAGTGACCTGAAACCGTCGCCCTGGATGGCTGAAAAATGTACAAAAACATCATGGCCTTCTTCACTGGTGATGAAGCCGAAACCTTTGGTGTCATTGAACCACTTGACTGTTCCATTAGTCATAGCACACTGTCTCCTTTAATAAACTGGAAGTATCAGAAAACATCCACCAATGAAAAAGGCCCCAAAGCTAAAAGTCTTTGCGGCCCTTCATGAACTCAACAAAACTCTGAACTTCGGACTTATGATGACATCACACATGCTGATATGTCAATAAAAAAAGTTCAATGTTCAACGTAGAAAAGTATACATAGCTCAGGATAACAGATAACTGATCTTTCATCACAACTAATGCTTTTGCTCAATCTTGAGCATTGAACATCGAACTAAGATCTGCAAACTGTAGTCATTACCCCTTTATAGTTAGGTGCTATGTAAGTTATAGTAAAAGACGTGAGATTTGAAGAACTGCAAATACCGGAACCGGTCCTTAAGGGGATCAGGGGGGCAAACTTTACAGAGTGCACTCCTGTACAGGAACTCACACTTCCCGAGATACTGCGTGGCGGGGACGTCGCGGCCCAGGCGCAGACCGGAACCGGTAAAACAGCGGCATTCCTGATCGGAATCTTTTCCCGAATGAATTACACAAGGCCCCCAGGGCCGGGGATGTCACCTCGTGCTCTGATCATCGCGCCTACCAGGGAACTGGTTGTCCAGATAGAGACAGAGGCAAAGTTACTCGGAAGGCCCTGCGGTTTCAGGATCATGTCTGTCTACGGCGGCATTGATTACGGAAAACAGCGTGATCAGCTCTCAAAGGGTGTTGATGTTCTCATTGGTACTCCGGGCCGGCTCATCGATTACCTTAAGCAAAAGGTCTACCGTCTGAAGAGGACACAATTTCTCGTAATCGACGAGGCGGACCGCATGTTCAATATGGGTTTTATAAGCGATCTCCGGTTCCTGCTCAGGCGGATGTCGCCTTACAACAAGAGACAGTCCCTGCTCTTTTCCGCTACACTGACAACCCGCGTCATGGAACTCTGTTACGAACACATGAACAACCCGGAGCGATTCACCGTAACACCGGACCAGGTAACAGTCGAGTTGGTCGAGCAGGAGCTTTATCACGTGGGCAGCGATGAAAAGCTGGGCCTTTTACTTGGCATTCTCAGGCGTGAACCGGGCGGGCGATATCTTATATTCTGCAATATGAAAGTAACTGCCGAAAAACTTAAGGACGCCCTTAATGTTAATGGGCACAAGTCCGCGGCCATTACCGGATCACTTGATCAAAGGAGGCGGCTGAGGGTCCTGTCCCAGTTCAGGAATGGAGAGATACCTATCCTTGTGGCAACAGATGTGGCAGGCCGGGGCTTACACATAGAGGGAGTAACTCACGTCATCAACTACGACCTCCCGCAGGACGCAGACGACTATGTTCATCGAATAGGCAGGACCGCCCGCGCAGGAGCGGTCGGAAAGGCGATCAGCATAGCATGCGAGGACTATGTAACATCCCTTCATGATATAGAGGAGTACATCAAACAGAAGCTCCCGGCTACACATGTAACAGACGAGATGATAGTAACCGATTACAAAGAAGCACCAAAAAGGAAGATGTTTGTCCATCCGAGGAGAATAAGTACACATCCAAAACACAGAAAGAAAAGACATTTGGATTCAAAAGGTCCGCCTGGCCATCATAAAACGACAGGCGCCCGCCACCAGAAAAGAAAAAGCAAAAAACCCCCCGACCAATCGCCTCGGCAATAAATAACCGGTTCCTGAGTCTCAAATGTCAGTGGTCAGGTGCCAGGTCGGAATCGACTCGTACCGAGTATCAGGTATCTTTCTTCACAATTTACTTTCACGCTTTAAGGCCTATGCAACTTTTCGGTCACTCATTGGCATCATATTTTAAATGTTGAACTCATAGCGTCGGACATTGAATAGCCTTTTACAATTTTTCTCATTTGAATATATATAAATAGTTAAACTAAAATATTATAAAAAGGTACTTTCGTTGTGACTAGAATTCTGACACTGCTAATCTCGACTTTGATAATTACGCATTCCTATGCAGAGGCCCTTTGCGTCAAGAAGGCAGATATCAATCTCAGGAAAGGACCAGGGACGCAGTATAAGCAGGTCGGTGAAGCGTACAAATACACTCCATTAAAAAAAATAAAAAAACAGGGAAATTGGTTTCGCGTGAAAGACTTTGAGAACAAAGTATCCTGGATACACACAAATCTGGTCACGGATAAGTTCGAATGTGCTGTAGTAAAAGATGAAGAGGCGAATATCAGGACCGGCCCTGGAACTAAATACAGGGAAATAGATCACAGCCCCTCCATAAGAAGTGAAACATTTAAAGTTCTTCAGAGAAAAGGTTCATGGATAAAAGTAGAGGACGAGTTCGGCGGGACCGGATGGATCTACCGCAAATTACTCTGGATACAATAAATACCATTGAGGAGCTTCACAAGCTCCTCAATGGATTTTTTATATCAGTTTGAATTAACAATCTCTAAATGTTAAGGCCTCGTTACAGCATCGTCATTGCCGGTATTTCCGTCGTGCTGATACCACTCAGCCGCAACAGGATATGATGAAAGATCTATAGCACCATCGATCGTACCATTGTCGAGATAGTCTATCGAATCAAAGATGAGCCTCTTCGTGTAATACCTGTTGTGTGCATACGCTCCGGGATCGTGGAGTAGCAAGTTATAGTTAAACGCTGCGCCCATATTGTCCTTGCCTATATTGTCATCACCGGTGCCCCTAGTCCAGTCCGTACCGGTTGCGAAATACGGATACCCTCCCAGGTATGGGAATCCGGCACTAGCAAGAGCTGCGGCGAGTGCCTCAAGACCCTTCTCAAACCCCTCATCCTCTTCGTTCAACACAGCGGCAGTTAGCTCGTACTGACCCTCATGACAACTGGAACATATACTTCTGTTTGCGGTTATCGATAAGATCTCACCTGTAGAGTCATTCTTTTTTACCGGCAGGAAAAGGTGGCTTTCATCGGCACCCATATGACATCCAACGCATGGGCCATTAGAACCGGTGCCCGGAGCGTTGTTTGATCCTATCGCATCATGAGCATAGTAAGGAACGTTGGCATAACTTACTCCTGCATATTCATATCCGGTAGTAGTGAATACCGTACCGCCTGCCGCTAAGTAGTGTGAGTTTATGAACCTAATCCCGGGATCGTCGAAATCGGCTGTCGAGTTCTTGACCGATTCTCCACTTTCACGGCCTGTATGACAGGACATGCAGATGTTCGATCCGTTAAGGTCCGGATACGTATACGGAGCGTTGGAATAATCTGCAGTAATGGCTCCGGGATCTCTCAGACCACCGACATTGTTAGTATGACAGGCCCAGCAGTAGAGCATTTCCCTCTGTTCTCCGGTCGATATGTAAATGTTATTGACAGGATCATACGTTGCCGTGTCATTAGCGTAGTTTCTGAATCCGGTTGCGGTGTGGCATCGCTGACACGTCGCGCGACTTGCCAGCTTGAAATCATAATGAACCCAGCCCGGTGCATCTGCATCAGTTACGGCAGCTGAATGATCCAGTTCTTTCACTTTTGCAATATGGCCGCCATGTGCAGAATGAGCCCATTCATCGTTTATCGTGTTATCTGCATTGTGAGGGTTATGACAGTCGTTGCATATTCCGGTATTCGTGTTGCCGGAAGCACCGCTGTGAGAAGCCGCAGGATCAACAACATATCCTTCTATGTCAGTCGTAAGAGGATCATCAAAGTGAGAGTCTGTAATAATCTCCTCGGGATCACCATACGGATTTACGCTGGGATCATGATAGGTTTCGGCATTTACCGTTTCGTCAGTTTGCAGGAGCTGATGGCAGGCTGTGCAGGTCCTGAACTCCACTGACCACCCGTCTGCAGGCGCGGGAAGACCGGTAACCTTTTCACCAATGAGCTGGTCCGGACTGTGTGCATCATGACACGTCCTGCACTGAACGGT
>CAJIAG010000422.1_pt1 | contig 10521 bp, 8 predicted proteins | sample 9199131 | NCBI WGS metagenome assembly CAJIAG01 (sample SAMEA7708278, study PRJEB35096) | sediment metagenome | biome: marine neritic benthic zone biome [ENVO:01000025]; feature: sediment [ENVO:00002007]; material: shallow marine sediment [ENVO:03000034] sea grass bed [ENVO_01000059] ... | reverse complement strand
GCTTATGATCGGCCATTGTCAGATCATTGGAATAACCGCTTGATACAATTGCCTTTACATCCTGATCGATCTCTTTCAGTTTTTGTATGGTCTCTTTCCCTCCCATACCACCCGGAATCGTAAGGTCCATTATTATCAGGCTAAAGGGATCATCCGTACCTAGCGCCTTGCTGTACAGATCTATTGCTTCTCTGCCATCTTCCGCGAACTCTACTTCATACCCCAGTTCAGTCAGCATTTGACCCGCGACCTCTCTTACAGCGAACTCGTCATCCATAACGAGTATCTTCCCTTCCCCGGTCATAAGTTCCTCATACTCACCATTTTTATCCCGGACCCCCTTTTTCGATACAGGCAGATAAACCTGGAAGGCAGTACCAGCTCCCGTTCTGGAACTTACCGCTGTATGACCGTCATGTTTTTTTACGATCGGAAATGTAGTTGCAAGTCCAAGACCGCTCCCACCTTCCTTCGTCGTGAAGTAAGGAGCGAATATCTTTGAAAAATTTTCTTCGGGAATACCGTCACCGTGGTCCTCTATTGTTATTTTCACATACTCACCAATTTCTAACGGTAATGCATCACCTTCGTCTACTTCAACATTTTCACATCCCGCATTGATAATGCCGCCTTCGGGCATGGCCTGCTTAGCATTAACAATAAGGTTATTGATAACCTGAACGATCTGTCCCACATTCATCTCAACCGGTTTTATATCATCCGCGATCGAAAATTCACACTTAACATTGGACCCTCTGAGCACAAATTCATATGTATACCCCTTATCCATAACAGGGAATTCTGCTACGGGTTTATCAGCTGCATATACATTCAGCAAGCTGTAAAGACTTTGAAATATAAACAAAAAAGAAACCATTGTGATCATTAATACTGTGTATTTCTTTGTCATGGACACCTCTATCATAAAATATAGTGCTAATCTTTAATCTAAGCCAGATGATATGGAAAGTCAAGGGTCAAAGAAGAAATAACTACTTTGAATTATGCTAGAATAGCAACATGAAAAAACATCATCGCCAGCACTACTTCTCTTCCGCCCATCTACGCTATTCCCTTTTTCTCATAGTACTTATTTCACTCTTAACAATTCTCCTGTTCTCATTCGCTATAAGATTGATAGGCGAGTTCATGGAGGACCTCGGTTATGAGATGCAGGGGAACATTCCAGCACTCATTGTCGTGATCATAGGGTACGCGGTTATAGTCTTTTCACTTACATACTATTTTTCTCATCGCTTTATAGGCCCGTTCGAGAGACTGAAGACGGACATGAGCATTATTCTTGGGGGTTTTTATCACAGACGACTCATTACAAGAGAAAGAGATGATATTTACATCCGCTCGTTCGTCGATGAAGTCAATAATATGCTTGATGAATTTGAGAGCCTCTGCATTTCAAGACAGGGACTTAGGGACATCCTCCATAAAGATATGAAGGGCATCATCGATCTGCTTGACGATGAAGGCACTTCAAAGGAAGATCTGCGAGAATCCTTACTGGCTTTACGTGGAAAGCTGGAAAGGCTGACCGAAAAGGCATGCAAGGAACCGGCAGAATGACCGGGTGCCGATAGGATTAATCATCCCCTTTCGAAGATCGTTTATCAGCGTCGTTTACCATAAGTCTGGTCATCATTTTTGCGAACGTAACTGCATCTTTAGGTTTTGAACCCTCCAGTATAAGCGCCTGATCGTAGAGGAGTTTAGCATACTCATCAAGTACAGGGTCCTTCCTGTCCTTCTCAAATATCTCACCCATCGCCTCAAAGAGCGGATGCGCAGGATTGATCTCCAGTATCCGTTTTGTTACCGGCACTTCCTGCCCCATTGCTTGGAGCATTTTTTCCATCTGAGGGTCCATCGCACCCTCATCTCCGACGAGACAGCAGGCTGAATCCTTGAGCCTCCCGGATAAATTAACATCTTTCACGTCATCCTTAAGCTTATCCTTCAGGAGGTCGAGCAGTTTGCCATACTTTGCCTGTGCAGCCTCCTTCTCAGCTTCTCCCTTTTTATCGAGATCTATATCGCCCTTGATAACCGATTTGATCTTCTTTCCCTTGTACTCCCCGAGTCCACCCATTATGATGTCATCGATCTCATCAAACATGAACAGCACCTCGTAACCTTTCTCCTTAAAAGCCTCCAGGTAAGGAGAGGCCGAAACCTCAGCCCGGGATACCCCGGTGATATAGTAGATCTCCTCCTGGTCCTTGCTCATATTGTCCACGTATTCCTGAAACGTCGAATACGAACCGTCATCTTTCTTAGTCGATTCAAAAAGCAGCAGGTCGGCTATCGTCTCTTTTCTCTTGAAGTCGTAATGAATACCTTCCTTTAATACCTTTCCGAACTCTTTATAGAAATTGAGATACTTTTCATATTCGTTCTTTTTCATCTCACTAAAAGTATCGAGCATTTTCTTCGTAATACTGTTCCTGATCACCTCGACCTGCTTATTTGACTGCAGTATCTCTCTTGATACGTTCAGGGGAAGATCGGAGGAATCCACAACGCCCTTTACAAACCGCAGATACATAGAGATCAATTCTTCACAGTGGTCCATGATCTGCACCCTTTTAACATACAGCGTTGGCCCGACCTTGAACTCTTTATAAAAGATGTCAAATGGCCTGTGAGAAGGGATATAAAGAAGTGCCGTGAACTCCGACGTTCCTTCCGCTTTATAGTGAACAGTGTCTACCGGGTCCATGAAATCATGTGAGATATGCTTATAAAATTCCTTATACTCATCCTCTGAGACTTCGGACCTGTCCTTTAGCCAGATAGCCTTCATGGAGTTAAGGGTCTCCTCTTCAACGGCCTTATACTTCTCGCCCTTCTTGATATCGCTTTCCTTCTCGCGCTCTACATCCATCACTATCGGATGTTCAATATAATCCGAATACTTCTTTATTACATTACGTATCTCCCACTCTTCGAGATACTTCTTTTCATCATCCTTAAGGTGTATGATCACGTCTGTGCCTTTGTTCGACTTTTCAACATCTTCAACAATAAAAGAGCCATCGGCGGTCGATTCCCACTTAATCCCTTTTGTGTCTTTCTGCCCGGCCTTTCTTGATATAACGATTACCCGTTCCGCCACCATAAAAGAGGAATAGAACCCGACACCGAACTGACCGATCAGCTCCGGGTTGTCCTTGAGTTCATCGCCCTGCATTGCCTTAATGAACTCCTGGGTACCTGAGTGCGCGATGGTTCCGAGCGAACTGATGATATCTTCGCGTGTCATTCCGATACCGTTATCGCTGACCGCAAGCGTTCCGGCATCTTTGTCGACCACTATCTTTATCTTCCACTCGCCCTCTCCTTCCATGACCTCTTTATCTGTAAGGGATTCGTACCTGGCCTTGTCTATGGCATCGGACGCATTAGACACAAGTTCCCTCAGGAATATCTCCTTGTGTGAATAAAGGGAGTGGACCATAAGATCAAGCAGCTGCTTGACCTCGGTCTTGAAATCCATCCTGTCAACCGTCATTGTTCTTCACCTCTTTATACTCATCAATTATTATTAAATTCAGGTATTTAAATTATCTGAAATCAGGGGAAAAAATCAATAAACGTACTTCTGCTACTAATAGAAGACGATCGAGATCAACAATACGGTCATGAAAATAAATTCTCTATGAATCAGAAGTTTTTTGTGCTAAGATAAATCCATTACTGATTGTTTGCGTCCCTGCATATCAGAAATATCATCGAAAGAGGAGAAGTACGGAACTACCGGCGGTATTTCACGAATCTTCAGTTATCTGCTATACTGTCGGGCGATCATTAAAGGAGGTCAAGCCTATGGTCACGGGAAAGCCGCTTCTTACAACGGGACAGATCAGTCACAGGATAAAAGAGCTCGGAAACATGATTTCCGAAGACTATGAAGGCAAAAAGCTCCTCGCCGTGGGAATAATGAAAGGGGCTTTCATGTTCTTTTCAGATCTCGTAAAGAATATCAGGACTCCGCTTATGGTCGATTTTATGGTTGCCTCCAGTTACCTTGGAACGAACACAACTAAAGAAGTAAAGATATTCTGTGATATCAGGGAAAATGTATCGGACAAACACGTCCTGCTGATCGAGGACATTATAGATACCGGCATTACGCTGAACTATATAAGAGAACACCTGATGGCAAAGTCTCCAGAATCTTTGAAGATCTGCACATTACTGGATAAAAAAGAGCGTCGCAGGGTCGACGTGCCGATCGATTACAGGGGATTTGAGATACCGAACGAATTTGTTGTGGGATACGGACTGGATTATAACGACATGTTCAGGAATCTCCCGTATATATCAATATTTAAGAAAAGCACATGAACTACAATATCCAAATAACAAATTCTAAGTTACAAACAATATCTAATTACAAAATTCAAATATCAAAACGGTAAGTAAATGAATCCCCGGAGGTCGCACATGTATGATCTGATGATAGAGACAAGATTCTCCTCGGCTCACCAGTTGAGGGGATATAAGGGAAAATGTGAGGTTCTGCACGGACACAACTGGAAGGTGCAGGTATTTGTTTCGGCGGAGAAGCTCAATGAAATTGACATAGCTATGGATTTTCATGATATCAAAGCTCAAACCGAAGAGGTTGTTGGCCAGCTCGATCACGGTTTTCTGAACGATATATTCCCTTTCACCGAGATAAACCCATCCTCGGAGAATATTGCAAAGTGGATATTCGATTCCCTCAAGAAAAAGATCGATGACGGAAATGTCCAGCTGTCTGCGGTAACTGTTTGGGAATCAGATAACGCTTCCGCTACGTACTATGAAGATTGATAAAAATCTTGCAGAAGAGATCGTCCAGTCGGCACTGAAGAAAGGTGCTGATGAGGCAGAGATTTTTGCCGTCAACGGGAAAAATCTTTCTGTCGAGGTGAAGAAAGGCGAGGTCGACTCACTCGAAAGGGCAGTTGATTACGGCTATTGTGTCAGGATAGTTAAGGGCAACCGGGAGGGATTTTCATATTCGACAAACCCGTCTGGTTACCACGTATGCGTCGATAATGCGATCGAGTCTTCGAAATGGTCGGAAGAGAACAGGTTTCTTGGATTTCCCTCAGAAGAAGCACACAGTGGGGTCGAGGTCTTTGATCCATCCATCGATTCGATGAGTGAGGACAGGGTAAAGGAAATGGCACTGAAGGTCGAGGAAGCGGCGATAAAAACAGACACAAGGATAACCAAGACACGCAAAACCTCAGTAAGCATATCATCCGGAGAGACCCTGATCGTGAACTCACGAGGGATCAGTAAATCGTTCAGGTCGACATCGACAAGTTCTCATACAATGGTCGTCGCCGAAAACGGCAAAGACAGCCAGACAGGATGGGACTACCAGGGAAGCAGGTTCTTCGATGAAATGTCATTTGAAGAAATAGGCATATCGGCCGCTAACAGGGCGCTCCGGCTCCTGGGGGCGGAAAAGGGAAAATCCGCTAAGGCATTTGTCATACTGGACAACTCGATCGCCGCGGAATTCCTGAGCGTCTTTGCCTCTGCTTTATCCGCCGAATCGGTCCAGAAAGGCAAATCACTTCTCGCAGGCAAACTGGGAAAGAACATCGTTTCGGACATAATAGATATCGTTGATAACGCACTGATCGACAGGCTTGTAGGAAGCAGACCTTTTGACGCCGAGGGCGTTCCTGCAAGGAACAAAACCCCGGTCGAAAAGGGAGTACTCAAGGGATACCTGTACAGTACTTATACTGCTAAAAAGGACAGCACTGTATCGACCGGGAATGCAGTAAGAAGCGGCTTTAAGAGCATACCTTCCGTCGGGATAACGAACATGTTCATCAGGTCTTCCGATAACAAGGACGTCAAGCCTGTTGGTTCCGTCATCTCTGCTGTTGATGATGGTCTCATGGTCACCGAAGCGATGGGGATACATACGGCTAATCCGATATCGGGTGATTTTTCTGTCGGCGTAACAGGGATATGGATAAAGGGGGGAACTCTGTCCCACCCGGTGAAGGAAGCGGTCATTAGCGGAAATATTCTGGAACTCTTTAAAAATGTGATCATGTGCGCCGATGACCTCAAGTTTTACGGCAAGATCGGCTCGCCCAGCCTGCTTATACAGAACGTAGATATAAGTGGATAAATAGAGGCAAGGGTTCTTCGCCTCAGGCGAATCCGCTCTCCTCGGCGAGTCGCCTGAGGCGACCGAGGGCGGAGAGGATTCGGGGGGACGAGGATTCTAGTGAAAACACTTAAGAATCAAATAATGAAAAAGACAGGATAAAGGCATATTAGCCGCGGATTTCCGCAGATAAAGACCGATAAAGAAAATTAGACAGGATATACAGGATAAAAACAGATTTATTTGACACTGAGCACACAGAGAAATAATCAGCCACAGACTAACTCTGACTTTTAAAAAATATTAAGACAAGACTTGTCTCTGGCTAAATTCAATTCTTAGTCTGTGAAAGTCAGTGGCAAAAAATAATCCCTGAATTCTGAATTCTGCCTTCAACCCCTCTTTCTTTCCCTGTAATATAAGAGATATCGACATGAAACGTGCTCATCTTTTTTCCACCGTTCAATCGTTGAAGATATTGGAGTCATAATGTTAGAATTGTCAATCTCGATGCATTGCAAATCCCATTGAGAAGGAAAGCGGAGGTCAGAATGGATTATTTCCTTGACGAAGAACAGATGATGATCAAAGAGCTTGCCGCGCAGATCGCCGATGAGAAGGTGGTCCCCGTTAGAGCTGAGCTTGATGAAAAAGAGGAATTCCCATGGGAGATCATGAAAATACTGGCCCAGTCCGACATGTTCGGATTGTTTATACCTGAAGAATACGGAGGGCTCGGAAAGGCCTCACTTGAGTTAGCACTGGCAGTTGAAGAACTTAGCAGGGCATGTCTGGGGGTATCTACGACATACGCCGCTAACGCTCTTGGTACGTATCCAATACTTTTATTCGGAAGCGATGAGCAGAAGAAGAAATTTTTACCTGATATAGCGGCGGGCAAAAGACTCGTTGCGTTCGGCCTTACAGAAGCAAACGCCGGAAGTGACGCAGCAGGTATCCAGACGACAGCCACGCTAGATGGCGACGAATATGTGCTCAACGGAACAAAACAATGGATAACGAACGGCGGGGAAGCAGAGATATATACGATCATCGCGATAACAGACAGAGCAAAGGGCCCGCGTGGAGCGTCCGCTTTCGTGGTCGAAAAGGGAACTCCCGGTTTTTCTTTTGGCAAGAAGGAAAAGAAGATGGGGATCAGGGCATCGGTAACGAGTGAACTCGTCTTCGAGGATTGCAGAATACCGAAGGAAAATATTCTCGGAAAACAGGGTATGGGATTTATAGTCGCGATGAAGACCCTTGACCAGTCAAGGGTAGGAGTCGGAGCCCAGGGACTGGGTGTTGCCCAGGGAGCTCTTGACGAAGCTATCAAGTTCGCACGTGAACGCGTTCAGTTCGGAAAGCCGATCATCAGCATTCAGGCGGTACAACACATGCTGGCCAACATGGCCACCGAGATAGAAGCTGCACGCGCACTCATATACACTGTAGCGCGCTATATTGACAGCGGAACAAAAGACATCGCAAAGGTATCAGCTATGGCGAAGGTCTATGCTACTGACGTGGGGATGAAGGTAACGACCGACGCAGTGCAGGTCATGGGTGGTTCGGGATACATGAGAGAGTATCCGGTAGAAAAGATGATGAGAGATGCCAAGATACTGCAGATATATGAAGGCACGAACCAGATCCAGAGGAATGTAATTGGCCAGGCACTGATAAAGGAAGCAGCTTCGAAGAAATAGATAATTTTTACCGCAGAGTTCACAGAGACCGCAGAGCAAAATAGAATAAAAAATTAATAGCCACTGGCTTACACAGACTAAAAAAAGAATTTACTTTTCTGTTAAAATCTGTATCATTAATATTTTCTTTGCGTTCTCGGCGCTCTCTGCGGTGAGATACAAACAAGGAGTTGAAAATGAAGATAATCGTCTGCATAAAACAGGTACCCAACACTGCCGAGGTCAGAATAAATCCCGAGACGAACACTCTGATCAGGGACGGGGTACCGAGCATTATTAATCCTTACGACCTTCATGCACTTGAAGCCGCTATCAGGATCAAGGAAGAGGGATCGGCAACCGTTACGGTTCTTACTATGGGACCACCACAGGCGGAGGAGGCATTACGAGAGGCGGTTGCGATCGGCGCTGATGAGGGAGTGCTTCTCACCGACAGGGCCTTTGCGGGTTCGGACACATGGGCAACCGCTTATACATTATATAAAGCAGTTGAAACTCTCGGTTTTGATCTGATCCTCTGCGGTAAGCAGGCAATTGACGGTGATACAGCCCAGGTCGGCCCCGAGATGGCAGAGTTCCTTAATATTCCTCATATAGCATATGTAAAAAAGATAGAAAAGATCGAAGACAATAGTATAGTAGTGCAAAGACTTATGGGAGAAGGACATGACGTTGTTGAGTCTTCACTTCCCGTGCTTATGACAGTAGTGAGGGAACTCAATGAACCGAGATTGCCGTCACTGAAGGGCAAGATGAAGGCCAAAAAAGCCAGGATAAAAAACCTTACGCACGAAGACATAAATGCTGACGAGTCCATGCTTGGGTTGAACGGTTCACCTACTCAGGTGAGGAATATCTTCGCGCCCGAGATAAAGAAGGACAGGAAGATGCTCGAAGGCTCTCCTGATGAACAGGTAGAACAGCTTATGGCAGAACTCAGGAACCTGAAGTGCATTTAGTTATTAAAATCAAAAATAAACCACAGAGCACACAGAGAAATAAATTGAAGGGTTGCAAGTCGGTTCGACCCGATAGTGAGACCCGTTTCGGGATTCAAGCTGCAAGAGAAAAACAACTAGAATTTAGTCATTTAAAATTTGTTACTTGCAACTTGTAACTTGAGACCGTCGTTATTCAACTTGTTACTTGAAACTTGCAACTATTTTTTGCCATGGAGGAACATAGATGCGTATAGAAGTAGACAAAGACGTATGCACTGGCTGTGAGACCTGCGTGGATTCCTGTCCGCACAGTGCAATAGTGATGCAGGATGACGTGGTTTTTATCAATGAATACTGCCAGATATGCCGCATCTGCCTGAGCACATGTCCGGAGGGCGCTATTAAAGAGGTCGGTGAAAGTATGCAGGTGCGACAGGACGACTTCTCGGACCATAAAGGGGTCTGGGTCTTTGCGGAACAGCGTGAGGGGAAGGTGGCCCAGGTAGCCTTCGAACTCCTTGGTGCAGGAAGACAGCTTGCCGAAAAGCGCAAATGCTCTCTTTCCGCTGTGCTATTAGGTGCGGATAAGAGTGAGGCGGACGAACTGATCAAATGGGGAGCTGATTCAGTCTATTTTGCACAAAGCGATTCTCTAAAACAGTTTAACGACGAACCGTATGCCTCTTTGTTATGTTCTCTTATTAAAAAACATAAACCCGAAATAGTCCTGGCAGGCGCCACTCCCATAGGGAGATCATTCATACCCAGGGCGGCGGCCCGGTTGAGCACCGGCCTCACCGCTGACTGTACATCGCTTGATATCGACGATGAAACAGGTGATCTCCTCCAGATACGTCCGGCCTTTGGTGGAAACATAATGGCCACTATTTTATGCCCGAACAGAAGACCACAGATCGCAACCGTAAGGCCGCGTGTTATGAAAAAAGGAGCATATGACGAAGGCAGAAAGGGTGAGATAATCGAGGTAGACATCGGTCCGATAGAATCCAGAACAAAGGTACTGGACAGCATCAAGGAGGTATCCGGGGTTACTGTTAACCTTCAGGAGGCGGATATAATAGTATCGGGAGGAAGGGGAATGGGAGGTCCCGATGGATTCAAGCTCCTTGAAGAACTTGCGAATGTCCTCGACGGGGCAGTAGGAGCTTCCCGTGCCGCGATAGATGAGGAGTGGATGCCATACAGCCATCAGGTTGGACAGACCGGCAAAACGGTATGCCCAAAAGTATACATTGCGTGCGGCATCTCCGGCGCCGTCCAGCATCTCGTCGGCATGCAGTCATCGGATGTTATTATAGCCATAAATAAGAATCCGGAGGCACCGATCTTCAATGTTGCTTCTTACGGTATAGTAGGAGATGTTTTTGAAGTTGTCCCGACGCTTATCAAAAAGATAAAAGAGGCAAAAGGACTATGAGACTGGCTTTTCTCTTCCCGGGACAGGGCTCACAATATGTAGGCATGGGCAAGGCGCTATGTGACGAGTTTGCTGCCGCGTGCCGTGTGTTTGACGAGGCTTCAGACGCACTCGGGTACGACATGAAGAAGCTGTGCTTCGAAGGGCCCAAAGAGGAACTGGACAAAACGTTCAGAACGCAACCGTCAATACTAACTGCCAGCATAGCCGCATTGAAGTGCGTTGAAGGGAAGGGATTCAAGCCTGTTGTCGTTGCCGGTCACAGTCTTGGTGAATACTCAGCTCTCGTTG
>CAJIAG010000331.1_pt1 | contig 10573 bp, 10 predicted proteins | sample 9199131 | NCBI WGS metagenome assembly CAJIAG01 (sample SAMEA7708278, study PRJEB35096) | sediment metagenome | biome: marine neritic benthic zone biome [ENVO:01000025]; feature: sediment [ENVO:00002007]; material: shallow marine sediment [ENVO:03000034] sea grass bed [ENVO_01000059] ... | reverse complement strand
GTCGGATCCAGATGACCCAGTTCGATAAGTACCGTACCAAGTCTTTTTCCCGTCTTTTTCAGTACATCGCTGGCCTCAAAATATTGTTCAAGGGTTATCCTGCCCTCCTTCAACAGCACTTCTCCGAAACGGTCATCTTCCCTGTTTGATTGTGCAAATATCATATCTCCTTTATCAATGAATATCTTAGTGACCCTCGTACCGGAAGTTATCTTAAGAACTCCTGTTTTCATGCTTCTCTGCAGGCCGATCAGGATATCAGGCAATCTGAACTCCTGACAACTTCCTTTGATGGTACCGACCCTTCTAAAACCAGCTATTAAACCATGATCTAAAGGCTTGGTCCATATAACCTCACCAGGAAAATCGATCTCGAACTCTTCTATGTCTATCTGCATAACGTTGCCTTCGGATAAAGAGGGCTTTCTGTCAAGAAAATGCAAACAGATACCGTCCGCGGAGTAATCAATGGTCCTGCATTTATACCTGTCCGCATCAATCTTCAGAAGGAAGTCTGCTTCCCTTCTGTACCTTCGAAAAATCCTTTTCTCTTCACTTCTTTCCGTCACTACAGATATCCTTTTATTTAAAGCCGGTTTGCCGATTTATGTTAAATGCCCCCAATTTTAATATTACACGTTTTTTCGAGAGTCTTCAAGTTCAAATCATTATATTTTTATAGAAACCACAATTGAGAAGAGATACTTTAAGGGGCTTTTAAGTTATAGTCATATGTTTTAATGAATCTTGATAAATACAATATTACTGATCCTCATATTCATCAGCAAAAAAAGCCTCCGGATTGTGGATGCTCTCAAAAAAGACCGGAAGAAGGAACTGAAGGACTATAGATGCCTTTTTCTTTATACCACTTTTTTCTACCTCTTTTACTCTTGCATTATATTCATCTGAGATCCTTTTTTTTATAAGCGGAAGGACCTTTACGGACAGGGCCATTGAACCGAAAAAACTCCTGACCGGCAGTCCCAGCTTTTCGAGCGGATCCAATATTGATCCCATTGCAGATATTACTTCATCTAATGTAGACATTATTGTAAGGAACTTTGCTCCGGTTATAAGAAGAAATACTCTCAGGGTCCTGATAGATGCCAGACGCAGTCCTTCCTCCGTAATTATGAAAGGCCCTGATTCATACACTATTTTGCCGGTATTAAAAAGGAGGTTCGCAAGGAACGTAACTGAAAGGAACAACGATATCGGCACTATTCCCGACCTCAACTTTCTGAACGGAAGTAACACGATCAGGAACAGGAATATCACAGAAGCAATAAATAAGATCCACAGATCACCAATAATAAATACGGTAACGGTAAAACATATATATGAAATGATTCCTATACCGGGGAGCAAACTTCTCACCTACTGGCGAGTTTAGGCATGTCAGGGAGTTTAGAAAGATATTTATTAACACCCTTTGCAATTGCAAATGATATATCTTTCCTATAGGACGATTTTCTCAACATATTTTCTTCCTCTCTATTTGTTATATAACCAACTTCAACAAGAACCGAAGGCATATCGGTATACAGCACATAAAAACGAGCACATTTTATCCCAAGATCTTTTATCCTACTCTTATATCTGGCTTTTAGATTATTAACAAGCGCGAACTGAACATCCCTGGCAAGATTTCCAGACGTGTCACGTTTCAGCGAGGTGCTTAGATCAGCTAATATTTGGTCCTCATATGTTTCAATCTTTTTTTGCTCTTCCAGTGAAATTGCGTTCTCTCTTGCCGCAACTTTTAAAAATTCTTCGTTTTTTGTATGATTCAGGAACCACGTATCAATTCCTTTTAAATTTCTCTTCCTGCTTGCGTTCGCATGAATAGAGATAAAGAGATCGGCATTCTTTTTATTAGCAAAAGCGGGTCGATCTCTTAGTTCAATAAACCTATCGCTGCTCCTGGTTAGATATGCCTTAACCGCATATTTCTTCTCGAGGACTTTTTTCAGTCTTTTTGCAATATCAAGGACAACATCCTTTTCCTGAAGCCCTCGTCTTCCGATAGCACCGGGGTCCTTACCTCCGTGGCCTGCATCAATGACTACAACCTTTTTTCTCGGAATGAATTTCTCAATTTCGATCCCATGATTGATATCTATCACGAGTCTGTATGGGTTTTCAAGTGTATAGACAGTAAAATCATCATACGAATCCAGTTTAACGACAATCCTTGTTGTTGTCGGCGTGAATTTCCCGACTTTTATCGCCTTTACACCTCTGTCGTTAACCGGGATCTCTTTCTTGTGAAATGAATCTGGATGAGTATCATACAGGTCAAAATACAATCTCTCCGGGAACTTCAAGAGATTCTGCTCGTAGGATATTTTATGATCGCATTCGATAACAACCCTCGTATATGTTTCACCTGAATTAAAACGAATATCTTTAATGGTATTATTATGGGAAGATGAATAAGAAAAAGAAGAAATGATAAAAATAAAGAAAAGAGTAAATGACGATCTTAAAATTATGCGTTTATTAAGCAAAATTGCCTCCAACAACTATACTTCCTGCACCGATTCAAGTTCCGGAACCTCTTCCTTAAGTGTCTTCTCGACCCAGTTTTTCATGGTTAGCGTTGACATCGGACAGGTACTGCACGCCCCACTCAGCTTCACATATACAGTCGAACCCTTAATATCTATGAGTTCGATGTCACCGCCCTCTCTCTTCAATCCCTCCCTTATCTTTTCAAGTGCTACAAGCACTTTATCTTTCATTGGGACCTCCTTTTAAAATAGTAATATAATTTTTATGATAAATCAAGTAAAACTTAGTGTTTCTTTAAAGTAAATTCTTAAGAAGTCCTGTTCTTGACCGGCAAAAGGATCACATATCCGAGCACAAAAAAGACAACTACGGAAAGGACCGCGGGTCTCTGGCTACTGAAGAACGTCGAAAGCGATCCGAAGATCAACGGACCAATGATAGATGAGGTCTTTCCGACTGTTGCATATGAACCAAAAAACTCAGCTTCGCGTCCTTCAGGAATGAACAAAGCAAATAATGCTCTTGAAGCCGCCTGAATGCAGCCCAGCACCGACCCTGCAAGTGAAGCGATCAGATAAAAACCGACTTTCGAATCGACAAAATACGCCGAAACAGCAACGATGATCCATACCAGAATTGAAAACTGTACGATCTTTTTTGGACCGATCCTGTCAGTGAAAAAGGAGATCGCCAACGCACCGATGAGAGCACAACCCTGCACCATAAGAAAAAGGACAACAACTTCGCTGTTGGTAAAGCCAAGTGTGGTAACAGCAAAAATACTTGAAAAAACAATAACCGTATTCACTCCGTCTATATACAAAAAATAAGACAGAAGAAACAATCTTGAATCTCTTTTACTGATCATCTCCTTGATCGACCTGATGGTCTGAACGAGTCCTCCAACAGCGGCTCCCGTAAGACCTTTGATCCTTTTATCGGCCGGCATACTAATAAAAAGCGGGAGGCTGAACAGGGAGAAGAGAAGTGCGACCTCTATCCATACCGCGTTAATATGACCCCTTTTTATGAAAAACAGTCCAATCAGAAGTGAAATAATAGATCCTGCATATCCAACTCCGAACCCAAGCGCGGACACTCTGCCTAAATTATTCCTGTCAGCAATGATCGGGAGGTAGGCATTATAAAAGACAAATCCTCCTTCTACACCGACGTTAGCCAAAACGATAAGAACAAAACCGTATAGTACCATCCCGGCCTTTAGTGTAGTAAACAGGGTCACAGAAAATATTGCAGTAATGGTATACAGGATCAAAAAAAGCTTTCTTCTGCCGCTTGTATCCGCAATCCCACCCATGAAAGGAGATGTTGTAGCAACAAGGAGCATACTCAGCGAAATGGCCCTGCCCCACCAGAGATCACCCAGACCGGCCTCGTTACCGACAATAACGGTGGCATAATATACGGGGAATATTACTGACGCAATAATCACGGAGTAGGATGAATTAGCAAAGTCGAATAGCGTCCAGGCAATAATCTTTTTATTCATTCCTTACCCACATTTTGCAAACTTATTATCCGACTTAAGCAAATTGACACATGATCCGTTTAAAATTGCAAATTCTAAATACCACATCTCAAACAATATCCGGTCACGAAATACCAATATTCTAAACAAAAAGCATGTATGTTTGGAATTTAAGAGTTTGAATATTGGATTTATTTAGAGCCTGGAAATTAGATTTTAGAATTCCAAATTTACTACAGGAGGTACTCCGCCAGATTTATATTATACTTATTGGGGTCCAGAGTTTTATAAATGCTTTTTATAAACTTACCCTTTTCGTCCTTTTCCTCAAGATCTACGACATAGCCCTCCACTTTTTGCCCCTGACTATTGACTATAACAAGAACCCTGGGCCTGTCGCTATGAAGAGGATTCGTCTCATGCACAAGCCCCATCTCTTTTGAATTCAGGAAGACAAGAGTACCTATAGGATATACGCCGACCATATTAATGAACACCTTCAACAGTATAGGATCGATCATGCTTCCGGCCCTGTCGACCATTACACTCAGCGCCTTATCAGGTTTAAGTGGAGTTCTGGCATAAACTCTCGCGGACGTCATTGCGTCATAATGATCAGCTATTGTTACTATTCTGGAATAAAAATCGACCTCCTTCGTAAACCTTGTCACCGGATATCCCTTAAGATCGAAATTAAGATGATGCTCGAAAGCAACAACTGCCGTCTTTATTGTAGTATTATCAAGACCCTTCAGCTTGATAGCGGCCTTGGCACCCCAGAGAGGGTGTTTCTTAACGATCTCCCATTCCTGGTCGGTGAAGCTTGAGGGTTTGTTCAGTATTTCCTCAGGTATGTCCATTTTTCCCAGATCATGAAATAACGCCATCAGACCCAGTTCCGTTACTTGCTTTTTTGATAAACCCAGCTTGTGCCCTAGTGTGACCGCAAGTATGCTCACATTAACGGAATGATGATATGTATAATCGTCATATTCCTTTATCGCTGTCATACCCAGCAGTAATGACTCCTCTTCAAGCAACATATCTACCATCGATTCAACTACTCTCTTTGCCTTTTTCAGACCGACCTTCTCACCGGACTTTATCTTTCCTATAACGCCTTTACTGAACGAAACGGCATTAAAATAGGTCTTCTTAACGACCTTCCTGATGTCGGCATCGCCTTCTTCCACTACATGTTTAAGCTTACCAAGAACTATCTGGGGTGTATCGCTCAGCATTTCCATCATCGTTTCCAATCTGTCCTGGGAGTTCATACAACCGATAAATGCCTTTATCAACCTTTGGATATCTACGGGAGTCAAGGTGTTTTTGAACTCGATTGTCCCGAGCTCACGCTCCTTGAACTCCTTGATCAAATAATCAAAGTTCAGAAGGTACTCAACGGAATATCTAACTCTGGTGTCATTGACATAGAAAAACTCTCCAACAACATCTATGGTTATAAGTGCCTCGGACTCAATGAACGGGTTTATCATAGCCACAAACTTTTCGATCGCACTGAGAACGGCAACATTCGAGGGCGAATGAAACTGGGCCGACCTTAACACAACCGCAAGATTGTTTATAAGGTTCTTTGCTTCTTTATTGAGCTCTTTGAGGTGTTGATCCATGTTCTATCCTCTTTATTGCCATCGTTACGCTTTCGCGAATTAGATCATTTTTCAAGTTATTGAACTTCTCAAGTATTTCCAGTGTATCCTTATGACCGATAAGACCAAGGGCATATGCAGCGCATGCTCGATTCTCGTTGACCTTGCCTCTCCTCAAGAAAGGCTTCTTTTTCAGGACCTTAATGAGAAAACCTATTATATCCCTTTCCTTCCACATGGCTATTGACTCAAAGAACTCTTTTTTCTCACTGTAGTCCTTGTTCCTGAAAGATGATGAAGAGATCTCATTTATTAGCACCCTTTTTGCAAAAGGCGAACCCGTTTGCGCAAGAGCTTTAGCTGTAAGGCCTCTCACTGCAGGATCAGAGTCATTAATATAGGTCCTCAGGCTGTTTACAACCTCTGCACCGCCAAGGTCGCCCAGTGCCTTGATCACCTCTTTCCTCACCCTTATGTCGTTATGTCTCAACTTCTTAGTAAGATAATCGATAGCTCTTTTATCTCTGATGTTTCTGAGTACATATATAATATTCCTTACAACAAACCATCTCTTATCATTCAGGCCTTTGGCGACCGAAACAATATCCTTCTTACCCAGAATAATTAGAGCGTTTATAATAATCTTGCGCGCATGAATGGTCTCCAGTTCCCCGAGTGTCTTGACCAATGCCGGTATCGCCGAGTTGTCCATCAGGGGAAACAGTTCACCAGCGATTTCCTCATCATCCTCCGTTCTGCTGTCCAGGAGTTCACCGAGCAATTTTATTACTCTGTCGGAATTTATATAAGACATTACCATTATAAGATAAGGATTGTGCTTCTCTACCGACTGCTCGGAATGCAATAATTGGCTTGATCTTCTGATAATATTTACAGCCAGATCAATGTAATTGTGAGTTAGAGCGTAATCTATAGCACTTCTGAAAAAAGTGACCAGGTCCTGGAAGTCCTGCTTTCTTTCTGACAGGTATAACATCTCAAATAACAGGTCTGTAAGTTTATCTATATAATATCCGGTATCCTTATCAAGTTCTTCCTGGAGCTTTGCTATATCTTCATCATTCAAAGGAACTACGGGTATATAAGCAACTTCTTCAGCACCCGATACCTCACTATAAGCCTTCATCAGATCATCCTCATCCGCCGATCGTTCTTTGACCTGCTCAACAGCCTTCTCCTCATAATCCTCTTCATCGGATAGAAATGCTTCATCCACAATATAAGAGATATTCTGAAAATCCCTCTCCCACATCAGTGTAACAACGTCGTCATCCTCTACCTCGGTGTCGAAATCTGTCATTATGATCTTAAGGAAGTCCTCAAGTTCATCTTTCTTAAGGCCACTCTTGAACGATAATTCCCGGATGCCGTCCTTGAAGAAGAACAACGCAAGGTTATCATCTTTGTCAGGCTTATAATATACCTGCTCCCCGTCATGGATGATCTCGAGTTGCTTGATCTTGAAGGACATCTCATCCCGGTAATCAAGCAGGTCTTTAAAAGTATCGTAAGCGGTATCGACTGTCTTAATGTAAATTGGATTGTTCTCAGGGTACATCCTGAGATTCTTTTTGGATTTGATAATATTTTGTATTACTTCTTTTGCGATTTTAGTGGTGTCAGCATCCATAGACTAAAATTACCATAGGGTCTTTTTAAAGTCAAACCAGACCAATCAGAATAACCTGATCCTTCTCTCTCTGACGAAGTTCTTGATGATCATTGTAGCGGCATGAAGTTTTTGCAATCTCATGTTACGCCATCTGATCGCCTCTACGTCACCATGTTTTATCTTTTCCCCCCTTATCTTGGCCTGTATCTTCAATAGTTCATCATGGAGCTCTTTTATGACTTCAGGTTCAAGCGGTTTCAGGAAAATGGGATTAACGGCAATATATCCTTCTGCGATATCATAAGCTATCGCCTGAAAACTTTTTCCTCGTATATTAGCCATCGTCCTTTTCCTCCCTTGGCGCAAATATTCTTGAGGCTACTATACCTATCTCATATAATACCATGATAGGCCCCGCCATAAGCGTCTGATTAAATGCATCAGGTGTTGGAGTAAGCACAGCCGCTATCACGAAAGAGATCAATACGGCATATTTACGGTTCTTTGAAAGGGTTTTTGGAGTAACGATTCCCATCTTTGTCAGGAAAACAATCACGATCGGCAATTCAAAAACAAGGCCAAAAGCAAGAATGAACTTAAGGCAAAAGTCTACGTAGGCGCCGACCGATATCATCGGTGTAAGTGTTCCGATCTTATAATTGAGTAGAAATCCCATCGCAAAGGGGAGTACGATAAAAAAGCAAAAGGATGCACCAAATACAAATAGTGACGACGCGATGACAATGAACGGGCCCACATATCTCTTCTCCTTGGCGAAAAGTCCGGGAGCAATGAAATTCCAGATCTGCAGAAGGATTATCGGGAGTGACAGTATAATGGCTGACACAATGGACACCTTTATATGCATCCAGAACGCCTCGGCCGGGGCAAGAAACACCAGTGATTCAACATTACTTTTTACGGGAATAAAATGAAAAAAGGGATAAGTTGTTTGAAATGAGATCTTCGATTTAAGAGGAAGAGCAAGCAAATCAAAGATCCTCTCGGAGAAAGCAAACAATGCAGCAAACCAGAATACCACCGAAAGAAGAGATATGATAATTCTTTTTCTTAACTCGGAAAGATGTCCTGTAACAGGCATTTGCTCATCAGCCATCCGCCTCTTTCTCCTTCTCTTCCCGCTGAACATCCTCCTCCTTCTCTCCTTCTTTTTCATCCGATACAGAAAAATCGAACGGCCCCTTGTCGATCAGGGATTCCATTTTCAAATTATCTACACCCTTTTCGACCTCATCCTTTATATCTTTGATGTCCTTCACCTCTTCATCAAACTGGTCCCTGATGCCGGACATTGACTTCTTCAGCTCATTGATGCCTTTACCTATGGTCCTTCCAAGCTCAGGAAGCTTTTTAGGGCCGAACACGATCAACGCCACGGCAAATATCACTATCAGTTCCTGCATTCCAAGGTCAAACATTCATGATCCTTCCTTTACTGTCTTAGTGAACATATTGTTCAATATCAATGTCTAATACTCTAAAACAGAACTACTCGGAGAAACAATAAATAATATAAAACATTATCGGGATGGCATTATTAGCTCTTATTACCGAAAATAAAATTAAAAGATACAATCAGACGAAACTCCGGGTCCCTGTTCTTGAACTCATACCCGGCACCAAGGATGGTATAAAGATAATCTGCGGTTCTGATCCTGTATCCTAATCTGCCCTCATATGTTTCAAAACTTTCATCATAATAGTTGTCTACCATATATAGTTCAGCAAGGATATCCAGATCGTGAGCAGTTTTGAGATTTGCACCAAGTATGATCTCTATCTGCTCATTAAAAGCGTCATCAAAAGGTTCGGAATATAGAAAATTCAGATGGCCGGTAAAAGGCCCCAACTTTTTGCTGATTATCAACCCGGCCCCTGCAGAACCGTCCGTACTGAATTCATCTGTATCGGAGGGAAACGAAACTCTTAAAAGATACGCGACAGACGGACCATATGTGTTCTCTCTGAAAAAGTTCTGCTTTATCCCGACACTATAGTCCTCAACACCTGTGATATCTTGATCCAGTTCGACCAGGTACGGTACCGACAAAAGGATTTCCATTCTGGAAGTAACAGAGTATCCGGCTTTAAAGGTTGTCCTGTAATAATCGGCCTCTATCGATCTTTCAAACTCAAGCCCCATACTAAACGAACCTTTCGGTGACGTAGATGCACTGAAGGTGGAAAATACTCCGTTCGGCTGGAGCGGTTGAAGGCCTTGCAATACAAAAGCGTTAGCAGGGAGGCTGATCATCAGGAACAGTAAGCAGAAAACGACGGTAAATGAAGGGCCTTTTTTCATTGCTAAACATAACAGAATGGCTGTTTGACTGTCAACCGCAAGTGATTGAAAAAACTACGGATTTGATCGTTTTAGATTCGTTTTTTCCCCTTTAAAACACTCCTTTATGTTTCAATTAACCCAGGCCATTTAATATAATCTAAGAATCCTGTAACAATAAAGATCGCTATATACTATATGAGAATTACTGACAAGATAAGGCAGACCATAAAACATCACTCCATGCTGGCCAGGGGTGATCATGTACTCATCGGCCTTTCGGGAGGCCCCGACTCGGTATGCCTTCTGCATATCATGACCGATCTCAGACCTTCTCTCGAACTTACTATTGAAGCCCTGTACGTCAACCATGGCCTCAGGCCTGAGGAGACTGCTGAAGAGATAGATTTTTGTCGGAGACTCTGCAAGGATCTCGATGTTCATTTCACCGCCAGGTCAATTCAACTAAAGGACAGCCCGCTCGTCGGTGAACTGGGCAAACAGGGGGCCGCGAGAGAATTAAGATACGAAGCTCTTGAATCAGCCGCCTTCGAATCGGGCGCAGAAAAGATAGCGCTCGCCCACCACAAGACGGATCAGGCCGAAACGTTATTGATAAACCTGTTGCGCGGTTCAGGAATGACCGGTCTTGCAGGTATACCTCCCTGCAGGGGGAAGATCATAAGACCGCTTATTGATATTAAGAAGGAAGAGGTCCTGAAATACCTGTCGGAGAATAAAGCGCAATACATGACCGATTCGTCAAATCTGGCAGATGATTATCTGAGAAACAGGGTCCGCTCCAGGATCATTCCAGAACTGGCTGAACTTAATCCCGATATTGTGGAAACACTGGGCCGGACGTCCGGGATACTGCGGGAGGAAAATGACCATCTCGAGGCAGAGGCCACGAAGACGATGCTCAGGCTTTTTAGCAGGAGAACGGATACGCGTATAGAGCTTTTTCTCACTCCGATGGAAACGATGCCGGTTTATCTCCTCAGGAGGATATTAAGGAG
>CAJIAG010000051.1_pt1 | contig 10615 bp, 11 predicted proteins | sample 9199131 | NCBI WGS metagenome assembly CAJIAG01 (sample SAMEA7708278, study PRJEB35096) | sediment metagenome | biome: marine neritic benthic zone biome [ENVO:01000025]; feature: sediment [ENVO:00002007]; material: shallow marine sediment [ENVO:03000034] sea grass bed [ENVO_01000059] ... | reverse complement strand
ATAGAGCGACGGACTACGAATCCGCAGGTCGGGGGTTCGAATCCTCCCAGGCGCGCCATATAAATCAACAGGTTACGAGGATTCGTGGCCCCAATATTTTTTTAAAAACTGACTACATGTAGTCAGTTTTTTTATGAAATTGTATAGAAAATATAAGGCTGTAATCTTGAAACTCACTAATTTAAATAGATAATTTTTCCAACCCACGGATTTATAATCCTCGGGTTCCATGAAATCGTACAATGCGTAAAGCCGAGATGTATATAACGGCTTTTCTTTCTTCTTTTCATACGCATTATCTTCGACGATCTGGTCGGTTCTGGTGATCGTGCAGTTTGTCTTCACATGAACAGGTGAAGGAGTCAAAAAAGCACTGGCCGCTTAACTGCCCTTAACACTTAAAGGCCGGGATGTATGTCCCGGTCTTTTTTGTTTCCTTACGCATTCTGTGAAATTAAAAATCCCAGCTCTTTTTCTGTAACTTCAGCCTTATATGCTTAGGTCCAAGATAAAGTCCATAGCCAATAATCTGACCCTTGGACCCAACATGAAAATAGTTCTTTATCAATTTGAAATAAGAGTAATTTGGATCATTATCCTGAAGAGCGCGACTTATATTGTACGCACATAAATCCGCAAGTTGAATGCCCGGATATTGCTTAGAATCTCTCATATTTAGACTGATTTCATCTGATAATCTACCTGCATATCTATCTCCGATATTTTTAAGTTCTGTATCCAGACTAATCAATTCTTTATTGAGTTTGGATTGGCGATCATCCATCAAAAGTGATATTCTTCCCATATCTTCGCCTTTTTTGTATTTGTCTATTCTTACACGAAGCAAATTGTAAGTATATCCATATATATTGTTAACATGATAGCACCCTTTCTTATTCATACTTGCTGCTAATATTGTTAGATCGAATTCATCAAAGAGATTATAAAATTTTTTTAAAAATTCATTTAACCTATCTAATGAAATATTTGATTCATCAAAAGGATATTCAAGCCGCCTTATTAGGTTGCTTTTTATTTCAAAATCGGAAGGATCTAAGTGTGACCAGTATTCTTTTTTTAATTCATTAATCCGCGAATTGAATTTTGGTGCCTCATTAAATAGCATACCTATACAACAAATAGTTATCCATGAAAGATAATGATCAGTACCAGATTCATCACCATAAAATATATATTTTTTTTTATGATCTAATTGAAAGTCAATTTCATTAAGATACGATGCTGCTCTTGCATCTGGGGTTATATTGGTCTTTGCTGGTACTATAGGATGGAAGTTCCTTGATCCTTTACACTCAGGATATTTTGAACAACCCCAGAATTTTACCCCTGATTGATTTGATTTTACAATCATCTCATGATTACATATAGGGCATTTAACAGATTTCATATTTTTTAACTTCTTTTATTAACGTTATATAGTATCAAAATAATTAACTATTTGTAATTTCAATTAAAAGGCATACCAGGGCCAAACGTGCCCGATTGTAAAGGAGCTCTTGATTACATATCCTAGGAGATATGACTACACCGGACAGTCATTGTCGACGTAACTATTCTTAAAATAAAGAAAATTTGAGCGATTAGTATACCTACGAATCCGCAGGTCGGGGGTTCGAATCCTCCCAGGCGCGCCATTAATTTGCCGTATCAAAGTAAGGAGTCAGCCATTCAAGCTGACTCCTTTTTTCTGTCTATTAATGAGTTTGTCGAAAAGTGACTAAGTATATGCTTAGGGTGAGAGATCATAAATATGGCTTAAATCTCTTTTTTCGTTTGTACAGGGGCGCTTATATTTTTATTGCATTTTGATCAAAAGTAGCATGGAATTTAATTATACATATCGGTAATACAGTAAGAGGGGAATATTGATGGTGCGTACCCCTTTCAGAAAATTTTAATTTAAAAAATTGTTTTTATATCTTCATAATAATTTCATATTTCATGTATAATATAACTAGTGTGGGTTCCCTCATTCCGTCTCTCAACCCCTCCTGAGGGGCGGGATAGCCCACACTTTATTTTTTCACTCCCGAAATTCTTCATCCTGTACTTGACCAACCTGACATAACTCATTATACTTTAAACAGTATTTTCCCTTTTAAGGAGACAGAGCTATGTCAGATATGTATCAAAGCAGACTCATCTCAACACTGCATAAGTTTGGGAAACATAATCTTGAAAAGATAGAAGCTGAACTGCTCTGGTATTCTCAGGACCGGCCCATTGCCCTTGTTTTGCCCTCACTTTATTCCGAACTGGAAGGTAAGGCCCTGAAGGGTATCGTTGAACAATTGAAGCACGTGAACTATGTTCGTGAAGTGGTCATTACCCTTGGACCATGCAAAAAGGACGAGTTCCAGAAGGCAAGGGATTATTTTTCGGACCTGCCGCAAAAAAATACGCTGATCTGGAACTCCGGGAAAAAAATATCAGGGATCTACAAATTGATCGAGGAGTCAGGGCTACACCTGGGTGAGGCCGGGAAGGGCAAATCTGCGTGGATGGCATACGGTTATGTGCTTTCAAAGAAGGATTTCAGGGTAATAGCTCTTCATGATTGTGATATTCTCACATACAACCGTGAACTCCTTGCCCGCCTTTGTTATCCGGTTACGAATCCAAATCTTGATTACGATTTTTGTAAGGGATATTATAGCCGGGTTACGGATAGAATGCATGGGAGGGTCACACGGCTTCTGGTCATCCCGCTTGTCAGGGCACTTATCAAGATCGTCGGACACCTTCCGATGCTTGTTTATTTTGACGGTTTCAGATATCCGCTTGCAGGTGAGTTCGCTATGAGTGTAGAACTCGCAAGGGTTATGAGAATACCGGGAGACTGGGGGCTTGAGGTAGGCGTGCTGGCGGAAGTATACAGGAATTCGGCGACGAGAAGGATCTGCCAGGTCGAGATAGCGGAGAATTATGAGCACAAGCACCAGGAGCTGTCGCCCGACGATGCCTCAAAAGGACTGATGAAGATGGGCATTGATATTTGTAAATCTGTCTTCAGAACACTGGCCTCCGAAGGCGTTATTTTTTCGGACGGTTTTTTCAAGACCTTGATAGCCGCATATGTGAGAACTGCTCAGGACCACCTTAAGAGATATGAGGACGACGCGGCGATAAACAGCCTTGTGTTCGACAGGCATGCCGAGAGCCTGGCTGTAGAGTCCTTTACAGAGGGGATCAAAATAGCGGCCGAGACGATCACTAAGGACCCCCTGGGTGTTCCTCTTATAGCGGGATGGGACAGGGTTGCTTCGGCTATTCCCGATATATTCGGCCACATCAGGGATGCGGTTGATGAGGACAATAATGGATAATCTTTTAAAAGGGAACGAGGAGATATTAATATCCTGTATAATTTAATCAGGGATTAGCCATTATGGATTCGATAATCTTGAGGCAGGATGTACACGAAAAGATACAGGATATTCAGGAAGCGGATATCCTTGTCGGCATACCAAGCTTTAATAACGAAAGGACGATCGGTCATGTGGTTCAGGCTGTTCAGGCCGGACTTCACAAGTACTTTCCGGACAAAAAAGCGGTTCTCGTAAACTCTGACGGGGGATCGGTTGACAATACGATGCGTATCGTCGACGATACCTCGATCGATATGAAATCTATACTCCTTGCCCATAGAGTCGTTTCATTTCATAAGATAGTGACACCTTATCACGGTATTCCCGGTAAGGGAAGTGCTTTCAGGACGATCTTTGAGATAGCGAAAGCTCTCAAGACCAAAGCCTGCGCTGTTGTCGACTCTGACCTGCGGAGCATTACTCCCGAATGGATAGATCTGCTGGTAAGGCCTGTACTTGAAGACGGATATGATTATGTAGCTCCATACTACCGCAGGCACAAATACGACGGTACGATAACCAACATGATCGTGTATCCCCTAACAACGACAATGTATGGTAAGAAGATACGGCAGCCGATCGGCGGGGATTTCGGATTTTCGGGAAACCTTGCTTCGTTCTACCTTGATAAGGATGTGTGGGAAACGGACGTTGCCAAATATGGCATCGATATATGGATGACCACTACGGCGATAGCGAACGACTTCAAGATATGCCAGGCCTTTTTAGGAGCCAAGATCCATGACGCAAAAGACCCAGGGGCCGACCTGAGTGATATGTTGAACCAGGTGGGCAGTTCGGTTTTCACGCTCATGAACGAATATCAGGAAAAATGGAAGGATGTAAAGGAGGCCGTTGATGTTCCGACCTTTGGTTTTAAGTATGCAGTAGGCCTCGAGCCTGTCCATGTGAACACAGATGCCATGATCGAGAAATTCGCTCTCGGAGCAAAAGAATTGACCCCGATCTGGGAATCTTTTCTTCCCCGGGGAGTAATGTGGTTTCTCTCTTCGGTTTCGGATAACGGTAAAGATAAGTTCCGGTTCCCTGATGAAATATGGGTTGAGATAATCTATAACTTTGCACTTGCATATCATGAGAAGATCATGCATCACGAGCATATAATCAAGTCACTAACACCTCTGTACATAGGCAAGGTAGCCTCATTTGTTCATGAGACATGGGAAATGAACTCCGATGAGGTTGAGGAAAGACTCGAAAAACTAACCAAATCATTTCTTGATTTTAAGGAATATATAATTGAACGATGGGAATAGGAGGGCATCATGAATACTTTATTTGATGAGTATCTGCTTGAGCCGGTTCAGGAATTCTTTAAGAAATTGCTGGAGTTCATGCCCAATCTTTTAAGCGCGTTCATTATAATTGTTGTCGGCATCATAATTGCTAACGTATTCAGGCTGATATTTGTCAAAGTCCTTAAGGTCATACATTTCGATAATGGTTGTGAACGGATCGGGTTAAACCAGGTCCTGCAGAAGGGGGGTATCAGAGATATCCCTTCGCATATAACGGGTCGTATTATTTACTGGTTGCTTGTGTTCATTTTCGTTATTATAGCCCTGGACAGTCTCAAGGTCCCTTCGGTCGAACAGTTCATGACCAGGTTTCTTCTCTATCTGCCGAACGTCTTTGTCGCCGTCATAATAGTAGTCCTCGGATATATAATCGGTAATTTTCTTGGAAGGGCCACTCTTATTGCATCTGTGAACGCCGGTATTCCGATCTCAGGTCCGTTAAGCCTCATGGTCAAGATCGGGATATTTGTGATGTCGGTTACAATGGCTCTTGAACAGTTGGGGATCGGAGAGGCGACTATAACCATTGCGTTCGGCATAATATTCGGCGGGATCATCCTGGCACTGGCGATCGCCTTTGGCCTCGGCGGAAAGGACATAGCAAGACAATATATTGAAAAATTTCTTGAGAAAAAGGAAAATCATACTACAGAAGAGGAAGAAAGACCCGACGATATATCGCATTTGTGAAAGGCAGTGAAAAGTAAAAAGTGAAGGGGCCCAGGTCGGTGCGACTCTCCGCTCGACACGATTAAACTCCGTCTCGTTACGAGATTCGAGGAGTCAAGGGATAAAGACAGTACTAAGTGCTAATTTAAACAGCTGGTATCAGAGGAAAAGATAGTCACAAGTAACAAGTTTGAACTGACTAAAATCCAGTTGTCTTTCACTTCAATCTTGCATTCCGAAACGGGTCTTATAATCGGGTCGAACCGACTTGCATCTTTTTTTTTATCTTTTCTCTGCGTTCTCAGCGTACTCTGCGGTGATGATGTTATCCTGTTTGAACTTTTACCGATATTTCCAGTAATATAAACCTCTTATCACTGTTGCCGGAGTGGCGGAATTTGGTAGACCTGCCTGCCGGCAGGCAGGCGCAAGGGCTTAAAATACAGTGAGACAGAAGGTTCTGCATATGCTGAAATCAACATGACAGCAAATTCGGGTCAAAATCAATATATAATTTCTTTTGTTACCACAAATCCCCTTTATAAACATACAAGTCAGGATTTAGTTCTTTATGACAGAACGACATTGGCAAGAAAATCAGTCATTTCAAGTGATACAGACCATAAATGTGCAAGCAGGTGGAGAGCAGCGTCTGGCAAAGAAAGAGTGTGTCTTGATGGCATTGGGGGAACAGAAGAAAACTTTGATGGGACTATGACAAGAGGTGGTTTATTAAGGATAGGTTTAAGTCTGAACGGCAACATCAAAAACGTAATCATTTGGGACAACTCTCGCCCGGACGAATTTCTGGAGGCTATAACGAAATGAAAAAACTGGCTCTTGTTTTCATATACTCGCTGATCCTCACGGTCCCGGCTCTGGCCGAGATCAATGTGTTATGCACTATCGACAAGAAAGCGGTCCCGGAGGCGCATCAGGATAAAATGAGGGAGCACGGGCTCTCCTGGGTGATTGTCCATAAGACAACAACTCGGGTCTGCATAGATGCGACGATCCCAACAAAGCAACTTGCGCTCGATCTTAAGGATTATCTGACAACGAATAACTACAATCCCTCATTGATCGCCATTATAAAAGAGGATGGCGTACACTTAGGCCAGACGAAAGAGGGTGAGATAATCACCGGCACGAAGGATATACCGTTTGATAAGCCCGAGTACATTAACTGTATGCCGGACGAGGTTACTTACGACGTTGACGGTAACGAGATCTCACGGACGAGGCCGGTGTCGGCTTATATAGTTCATGAGTTTTACGGGGGGATAAGGACCTTAATTAATCCTTGATACAGGACACGCACTCTCAATAAGGCAGGGTAATTCCCTCTTCAATTTTTACGAGCTCACAGAGATCAAATACTCCGCTGTCATAAGAATACATCAAATGTAGTATAATATAACGCTCCAGTGAACCTCCCCGTGGCAAGCCAGGGGGGATTCTGCAAAGCTTTTGCTAAATGTAAATTAAGGGAAGGAGAAGCTATGGATACACAAAAAGAGAATTTAATGAGAGGCATTAATTCCTATGGAATGGAACTAACAAAGGATGATATTCGCAAGAAAAATCACCGGGACTTTATAGGAGGACTATGGGAAGAGCTCGGGCAACTTCAGTACGATTTTCTTAAGGCGCAAGGGTTAAAACCTTTTCATAAGTTTCTTGACATAGGATGCGGCTGTTTAAGAGGAGGCCTTTATTATATTAGATATCTTGAAGAAGGGAATTATTATGGTTTGGATGTCAATACATCTTTAATTGAGGCAGGAATGCTTGAAATCGAAGAGGCAGGATTGGAAGATAAGCATCCTAAGTTAATAGTCGATGATCAATTCAGATTGGATAGGTTCGGCGAGAATTTCGATTTTATGGTGTCAATATCCGTTTTTACCCATCTTCCAATGAATATCATTATTCGGTGTTTGAATGAAGTAAGAAAATATCTAAAGCCAAGTGGTGTCTATTTTTCAACCTTTTTTGAAGCACCAAAACCAGCCTATTTAGATGAACTTCATCACGATCCCGGTGGGATCATTACGAAATATGACTCTGATCCCTTTCACTATTCATTTGAAGAATTGTCGTGGATGGCGGATATTTCGGGATTGAGGGCTGAACTAATCGGGGATTGGAATCATCCGCGGAATCAGAAAATGGCTGTATTTTCTATACAGTAAAGTAGCAGTAAAGGGGCTGGATTTTACTCACACATTGTAAATTGTTCGTTATAGTGACAATCGTTCCCACATTGAATATAATAATGGATATATTCATGAGCTAACCAATGCATATGATATTGTTATATATAAGTAATAGATTTATGATATCCATTATAAATTTGACAAGAACTATATATTTTTCCTTCTCCTCTGCCACAACTTAAATATAATGGAAGTGAATAAGGTTCAGGTTCTATACCAAGGCATTCCCCGGTTTCTATACAAATATCATAATGCTCACCTGTAGCTTCGCCTTCATAAATAACTGTGACATTATCACCTAGTAGGATTATCTTCATTATAGTGTTGTCCACATCCTGTTAGAAGTAATAATTTAATAGTGATGGTCAGCCCGAACTCGTCCGACGGGGGGGTTATAACCTATTGATTTTAAATAGCGGCAGTGTATTCGATTCCCGCGTACTCTCTCTAATCCGCAGGCTAACGACCCCTTAAATGTATAAACGGTATGCAAACGGTATGCATTCTGCATACCATTTTGACCCGAACGGGTACGATATGGTACTTTATGGTACTTTGTAACTTGTTGAAATTCTGTAAAACCCTTACTGCCGGAGTGGCGGAATTTGGTAGACCTGCCTGCCGGCAGGCAGGCGCAATGAAATTCATGTATATATTTACACGATTGTTGCCGGAGTGGCGGAATTTGGTAGACGCAAGGGACTTAAAATCCCTCGGAGCTTTGCTCCGTGCCGGTTCAAGTCCGGCCTCCGGCACCATAAAATAACTATTTACATAAATAATTCTTTAGTGTCTGAGTGAGGGTATCCTCAGAACTCTGCCAGGGGCTGGTCTCTTTCGTTTTTTCCTTTGAGCCGTCCGAAAAATAGTATGTAGGATCTTTCGTGCGATATACGTTTATTTTGCAGTCAAACTCATAATAAGTGACAACTTCCTTAACCGCTTTTGGCTCCGCATAACTGCGCAAGTGGGAAATAATCTTTATTTTGGCGCCAACGGTCGATTCCCTGTCTCCCTTTATGCTGTCCCCATCTAACTTTACTTTTCCGACACCCATGTCTTCAACGAGGACCCAATTTTCTGCGGAAACAGAAGCAATAAGGACAATGATCATCGAAAATAAAAGGAAAATATTTATGAAGAGCCTTTCTTTCATGTCTCCTCCAGAAGGTATTATTTTTAAAAAGTATAGCAGAGAATAATAGACTAATAAAGTAAATATAGAATAATTTTCATGTGAAGTGCTTGACTGGTTAACTGTTTCTCTTTTAAATTAGTAATTAGGATCATTTTTATGAAAAAGATATTATTAACTCTCATATCATGTATAGTAGTTTTCTCCTTTTCGGGCATTTCCGAAGCCGAGATGTACAAGTATGTCGATGAAAAAGGTCAGATGCACTACACCAATGTCCCGCCACAAAATGATCGATCCTCGGGCAATGTAGAAAAAGTTGAACCAAAGGGTGGAGTAACAATTATGGGCACAGAAGAAGAGGAGCCCGAGCCTAAGCCTGAGAGATCAATGTCTCTAATTGATATTCTCAAAGATAAACTGCGATGGGAGAAGGAGCAAGAGTCAGAGCAGACGGATGAGCAGGATTACAGTGAGAATCAGGTCGATCTTTATGTCACAAGCTGGTGTGGTTATTGTAAGAGGGCCCGTAATTTCCTCATATCAAAAGGTATAGATTTCAACGAATACGACATTGAGAAGGATGCAGAGGCCGCAAGGCGAAAGATGGAGCTTGACAGACACAGGGGCGTTCCATTTGCAGTTATAAACGGCCACAAGATCCATGGCTGGTCACAGTCAGCTTATGAACGGGCGTTAAATCTGAACTAGGTCTATTTACATACCTGAAAGTACAGATTTTCGTAGACAGACACAGGAGGGACAGGCCTCATTTTAGCAGGGCCTTTGTGCTCTGTCTTTCCGTTTCTGTGAACATCGGTCGATTCTATCTTTCTATATGTACTTTCGGCACAGTCAATTTCAAACAACAACCTTGATTCCTTAAGAGGAAACTCCTCATCCGTAAAATCAAACCGTGTCCATACCTGAACGACATTCTCTGAAATGTGGTTTAAGGAATTTTCATCATAATAGTAGTCGGCCAGGTCGATGCATGAGTCGAACTCCACCCACTTGATGCTTTTTGTACAGCTTGAGGAGATCAGAGACAGAGAAATAATAAAAGAAAACAGGCAAAATCTGAGGGATGATAGAGGTACGTTCATATTAAATTATACACCGCATATTGGAAATAACTAATGAAGAATGAACCACAGCCTACGGCCCGTAGGGAGAGCACGGAGAAAGAGAATATAGCGTACAGCTGTCAGCACTCAGCAAGTGACGAAAGAGCTCAAAGCTGACAGCCATCGGCGTTCAGGAAAGACGTTCATATTCATTAGCTGAAAGCTAACCGCTAACAGCTGATTGCTAATACACTGACGGCTAACCGCTACCTTTTTTTTGTCAAAAATATCAATATCGTATATAATGTATATATAATATATAAAATATATCATATGTAATTCGGAGGTATATGGTAATGACTACACAGATGATCATACGCGTAGATCCCGAAATGAAGGAAAAGATCGGAAAACTTGCGCGTCAGGAGGGAAAAACTACGAGCCAGGTCGTACGGGAGATGATGGAGGAGTATGTCAGGGAACATGACATCTCGGCGTATGTTGACGATCTCTGGGGAAGAATAGGCGGGAAATTAAAGAAGAAGGGAACAAAGACAAAAGATATAGACCGAACGATCAGAGAAGCTCGGTCCTCCAGGAGATGAGGGTAGTTGTAGACACTAACGTCTTTGTGTCATCTTTTTTCGGAGGGAATCCCAGGAAGGTCATAGATCTATGGAAGGACGGTAAGCTGACCCTGTGTCTTTCTGACGTGATACTGGATGAGTATACAGAAGTGCTCCGGAGAATGGGACTTGACGACGAACTGCTTGGCGAACTTCTTACGCTTTTCGGCAAAGGTATCAATATACTGTTT
>CAJIAG010000363.1_pt1 | contig 10634 bp, 8 predicted proteins | sample 9199131 | NCBI WGS metagenome assembly CAJIAG01 (sample SAMEA7708278, study PRJEB35096) | sediment metagenome | biome: marine neritic benthic zone biome [ENVO:01000025]; feature: sediment [ENVO:00002007]; material: shallow marine sediment [ENVO:03000034] sea grass bed [ENVO_01000059] ... | reverse complement strand
AATAGAGATCGAAGAAGAGCAGGAACAGTTGATATCTGATCTACAGAATGCTCTTGCAAAGATCAAAACACTTAAAGGACTTATCCCTGTATGCGCATGGTGTAAAAAGGTCCGTGATGATAAGGGCTACTGGGAAAGTATCGAAGACTATATACGTGATCATTCAGATGCCGACTTCACACATGGAATTTGCCCATCATGTATAGCGGAAGTAGAAAAGGAATACGAAGATACAGATATCAAATAACCGCAATCGAATCGCCCTCTTTAAATACTGTCTATGGACGTCTCGTTTCTGTCATCTATCAAAGGTATGAATATCATAAATGTTGTTCCTTTATCGAATGAACTAACAACATTTATATATCCATTATGTTTCTTTATTATACCGTAGACTATTGAAAGACCCAGACCGGTACCTCTTCCCACAGCTTTCGTCGTAAAGAACGGTTCAAATATCCTGTCTCTCTGATCCGGATCGATACCACTACCACTGTCCTTGACCTTGATCAGCGCATACCTGCCCTCTGCACCATAACCGGTGGTATTTATGAAAATATCATCTATCTCATATATCTCAGTACTTATAACAAGAACTCCTCCGCCCGGCATCGCGTCCTTAGCATTTGCAGCCAGATTGATCAGGACCTGTTCCATCTGGTTGCTATCCGCCATTATTGTTATCTCATCATCATATAAATCCACCTCGAGTACGATATCACTACCGATGATCTGAGAGAGGAATTCCTCAGTTTTATTTATAAATTCGTTTAGATTGAGAGTCCGGAAGTCCACTTTCTGTTTTCTGCTGTACGTAAGCAATCCGCTTGTGAGCTTCGAGGCCTTAAGAGTTGATTCATATACCTTATCGGCATATTTCTTTAACGAATGGTCTTCTCCGATCTTATTCTTCAAGATCTCTGAATATCCACGGACCGCCGCCAGTATATTATTAAATTCATGTGAGATCCCCCCCGTCAGAGTACCTATCGCTTCCATTTTTTGAGAGTGGCGAAGCTGATCTTCCAGGTGTCTTCGTTCGGTTATATCCCTTATAACCTTTACACCGGCTATTATCTCACCCTTTTCGTTACTCAATGGCGAAGAAACAAGCTCATAGAACTTAGAACCTTTTTTGGTCGTCACGTTACGTTCGGTCCTGTGAACCATCCCATCGCTGAATGTCATTTCAACAGGGCATCCTTCACAAATATCATCCTTGCCCTCATATACTTCGAAACAGTATTCACCTATGCAGTCTCCGAACTGCTCCTTATTAACGCGGTTCTGGAATATTATCTTATAGTTCTTATCCTGGACGACGACATTATCCCCCATAGCTTCAAAAAAGGCTTCCGTCCTAAATTGTTCCTTTGAAAGTTCCTCTTCGGCCTTTTTGTGCATTTCCTTGCTCTTTTCGATCCTTGACGAATAAATGGTAATAACCGAGAGCAGAATGAAACCTGCAATAAACAGTATTAAGGAAACCAGTATCTTCAACTGACCGAAGTCTTCTTTAGCTTCAGTGATATCATAATAGACCTCTATTGCCCCTATGAATTGATCGTCTCTGATAATGGGCACATAAGCCTCGACTACATCAGCACTCAGCTGATATCCCTCCAGCGAAAATGATTCACTGTTTTTAAAGACAGCATAACTCTTTCCCGACCTTACCGTTTCAACGAAAAATTTCTCCGTGGCAACGAAACCTGTCTCATCGGGATTGGTTGAGAAGACAATCTCGTTATCCTCAGAAAAGACACTCACTTTATACAGGTTGAACTCTTCTTCAATATTGAAAATTTCACGTTTAATGTCTTCCGGAAATGAGTCTTTCCTGAGGTCTCTGCCCTTAATGTTATACTTGTCCTTGATATGGTTTGCTACTCGGAAGGCCTCTTCCGTTGATTCCTTTATCAGTATATTATCAATCGCAGGTGAAAGTATGAAGAAAACGATCATAGGAAAGATAAGAGAGACCCCCAGAGCGCAAAAAATGACCCTTTTAGATATCCTCAACCACCCCATTTCTCATTCCTTCAAAATGCAAATTTACCAGGCAAGATCGATCATACTTTCGAAACTCTGAACACACACAGGCAGGAAACTTATGACTGAGAGATTATTGCTATCGAAGATCTCGTGCTTGTACCCCTAAGCTTTAGCTCTTTACTAACCTAGTTACTATTATCTCATAAATTTAAAGAAAAAATATGAACAAATTGTGAAAACAGACAATATTCTCATTAACGCCTCGTTAACTGTATCGGTCAGCCAACAGCATATCATATGTCGTATTCTAAAACCCACGGGTAAATCTAACTGCAATCAAATCTATTTTCCAAGTGAATTGATCTTATGGGCAAGACAACCGGCACCGAAGCCGTTGTCTATGTTCACTACGCCGATACCCGGTACGCAGGAGTTCAGCATGGCAAACAAAGCGGTGAGTCCTCCAAGGCTTGTACCGTAACCAACAGACGTGGGAACCGCAATGATCGGTTTATCCGTTATTCCACCTACTACTGAAGGAAGAGCGCCTTCCATCCCTGCAACAACTATTATGACCCTCGCTTTATCTATCTGTTTCCTGTTATGGAAGAGCCTGTGAATTCCAGCTACTCCAACATCGTTCAGATTCTCTGTATTGTTGCCGAGAAATGACGCAGTTACCTCCGCCTCTTCGGCAACTGGCATATCTGAAGTACCGGCAGACACTACCAGAACAAGACCCTTCCCTTTCTTTTTTTTGCCTACTGTGATAGCTCCCGACGCAGGATAGAAAACAGAGTCTTTTATTTTGAGACTGTCATAGGCTTCCCTCGAGGCCCTTGTCACGAGTGCTCTTTTGCTCCTTTTATACATTTTATGGACGATATCTACAACTTGATCCACCGATTTACCTTCTGCATAGACGACTTCGGGTATACCCTGCCTGAGACTCCTGTGATGGTCCAGTTTTGCGAAGGAAAGGTCCTCATAGGGAAGATGTTTCAGCGACTCCATGGCTTCGTTCACACCGACGCTGCCGTTCTTGATATCATTGAGGAGTTTATTTAATTTCTTTATATCCATGATCTTAATGTACACAGAAAGCACAAAGATAAATATTAAATAAGATCAAAAGGTCGAATCGATCATCACGACGGACTCAAACCGGCATAAACAGGATTGTTACTCACAAGATTGAGACTTCTTTTGTGTTATTTAAGCATCAAGATCATCTTGTACATCCTGTCTAAATCTTTTGTCGTATTCTGGATCCTGCCTCCTGTATTCATATGCTGATTTATTATTCCGTATAGAATTCCGTCTTGAGCGGTCGGTTCATCAGTTCAACAAGCGCATCCTTTGGGTGCTTGTCCTCATGTAAAACCTTGTATACCTGCTCAACGATAGGCATATCCACCTTTTTCTTCCTGGACAGCTCCAGCGCGGATATCGAGGTCTCAACACCCTCGGCAACGCTCTTGGTGGAGCTTATTATTTCAGACAGCTTCATGCCCTTACCAAGTTTTACACCAACGGTATAGTTCCTGGACATTGTACTGGTACAGGTCAGGATAAGATCGCCCATACCGCTCAATCCGGAAAAGGTCTGAGGGTCAGCTCCCATCTTCAGTCCCAGCCTGAGCATCTCCGCGATGCCCCTCGTTATCAATGCCGCCCTTGTATTACGTCCAAGTTCAAGCCCTTCACATATTCCGGACGCAATGGCAAGAACATTCTTCAACGCACCTCCTATCTCGACTCCCTTTACGTCAAAATGTGTATAGACCCTGAAGTACTCTGTGTTGAATATCTCCTGGAGCATATAGGCAACCTCATCATCATAAGCGGCGAGCGTAACAGCGGTCGGCACCTCTCTCGCAACTTCCTTCGCAAAGCTCGGACCCGAAATAGCAGCTATCTTGTTTCTCACAAGCTCACTCAGCACATCGGAAACAGTCTTTAATGTCCCCTTTTCGATCCCCTTTGACGCACTTACCACCACGGCATCATCCCGGAGCATGCCCGTAACCGATCCCAGAACCCCCCTTACGAACTGAGTAGGGACAACACTGACGACATATCGGGCCTTCGGAATGCAATCCTCAAGTGAATTTGTTACATTCAGGTTTTCGGGAACTTCAACATCAGGAAGAAACACTTCATTCACTCTTGTCTCTTTTATAATATCGACAACATCTTTCTCAAATGCCCAGAGTGTAACGTCATAATCCTTCTTTGCAAGAAGTATCGCGAGAGCGGTTCCCCAGCTCCCTCCTCCTATGACCGTTATATAGCTCATTGCTTAAATGATCTTCACCGTAAATCACGTAGAGTGCGCCGGTAGTTTATGAATATTTCTCTTTTCCTACCAATCATCATAACATGTTTATTATTTATCTGCGATCTCTGCCATAAATATCATTTTTCCCCTTCTGGATCTTGGCCCACGTATCACGGAGTGTGGCCGTACGGTTGAATACCGGTTTTTTGTCCGTTGAATCCCTATCGACACAGAAATAACCAAGCCTCTCAAATTGATACCTGCTCCCTGGTTTCGCCTTCGCAAGTGATGGCTCAACCATACAACCTTCGATCTCCTCGAGAGAGGATGGATTTAGACTTTCAAGATAATCCTGTCCTTCATCTGTTTCAAGCGGTGACTCTTTGTCGAATAGATGATCATAAAGCCTGACATTAGCTTCGACAGAATGCCCTGCCGATACCCAGTGAAGCGTCGCCCTGACCTTCCTTCCATCTGGAGAATCTCCTCCCTTTGTCTCAGGATCATAGGTACAGCGAACCTCTATGATTTCACCGCTTTCATCCTTTATAACATCCTCGCACTTTATAAAATAAGCATACCTGAGGCGCACCTCCCTGCCTGGAGCAAGGCGATAGAACTTCTTTGGAGGTTCCTCCATAAAGTCATCCTTTTCTATGTAGATCTCCCTGGAGAACGGGACCTTTCTGGTCCCCATCGATTCGTCCTCGGGATTGTTGATCGCATCAAGTTCTTCGCTTTCTTCGGGGTAATTAGTAATTACTATCTTCAGAGGCCTGAGCACCGCCATCACACGGGGAGCAGTTTTATTAAGATGTTCCCGGACGCAGTACTCGAGCAACGCCATATCCACAAGACTGCCCCTCTTCGCAACCCCGATACGGCTGCAGAAGTTCCTGATCGCTTCAGGCGAATATCCGCGCCTCCTCATACCCGCAATGGTCGGCATACGGGGGTCATCCCATCCTGATACATGCCCCTTGTCAACGAGTTCAATCAGTTTTCGTTTGCTCAATATGGTATGACTGAGATTAAGACGGGCAAACTCTATCTGCTGAGGATGGTGTATACCCAGTTGTTCGATGAACCAGTCATACAGGGGACGGTGGTCCTCAAACTCCAATGTGCAAAGTGAATGAGTAATTCCTTCTATCGAATCGCTTTGCCCGTGAGCCCAGTCATACATCGGATAGATGCACCACCTATCACCTGTCCTGTGGTGTTCTTCATGAAGGATTCTATACATAACAGGATCACGCATATTTATGTTCCCCGAAGACATGTCGCCTTTTGCCCTCAGAACCTTTGAACCGTCCTCGAACTCACCCTTTTTCATTTTCTCGAACAGCTCCAGGTTCTCTTCAACAGACCTGTTTCTGTACGGGCTCTCCTTGCCCGGCCCGGTCAGCGTTCCTCTGTGCTCTCTGATCTCATCCGCAGTAAGGTCATCAACATAAGCATTATTATCGTTAATCAACTGAACCGCATATTCGTACAGCTTCTCGAAATAATCCGACGCGTAGTACTCTCTATCCTCCCAGTCGAAGCCCAACCATCTAACATCTTCTTTTATTGAAGATACATACTCCTCTTCCTCTTTTACAGGATTCGTGTCGTCAAATCTCAGATTACAGAAACCATTGAACTCCTTTGCGATCCCGAAGTTCAGGCAGATAGATTTAGCATGACCGATATGGAGATAGCCGTTCGGCTCGGGAGGAAAACGGGTATGCACTTTACTTCCGTATTTGCCGGCACCAACATCAGCAGTAATTATCTCTCGTATAAAATCAGAACGTTCTATGTCTTTTTCTGTCATCAGGAGCTCTTGATCACTTCGATTGCCCTGTTAAGTCTGTTGATAGCTTTCTCTTTTCCGATTACATCAAGCAGCTCGAATATACCGGGACTCTTTGTATCGCCTGTCATTACTACCCGAACCGGTTGGGCCAGCTTCTTTAGCTTGATATCATGCTTTTCAAGCAGGGATTTGAATATCTGCTCAAGGGCATCATGTTCAAATTCTTCGAGCCCTTCAAGGCTGTTTTTTAGATCAACTATGTAAGGAAGTGATTCTTCATTGAGGAATTTGGACCTTGCTTTCTCTTCATATTCTACCGACTCGACAATATAATAACGTAATGAATCAGCAAGTTCCACTAACGTCTTTGAACGCTCCTGCAATGTTACGATCGCCTTTGCAAGCCACTCACGGTCGACAGTGCTTTCACTTTCAACTATCCCTTTGTCCATGAGAAACGGCATCACTTCGTCTATAAGGTCTTCGGGCTTTCTTGCCTTGATATATTCAGCGTTCATCCAGAGAAGCTTTTCAGGATTAAACACAGCGGCGGCCTTCCCTATGTTCTCAAACGAGAACTTCTCAATGAGCTCGTCCTTAGAGAATATCTCCTGGTCGCCATACGACCAGCCTAGTCTCACAAGATAGTTAAGTAACGCATCGGGAAGGTATCCCGTCTCCCTGTATGCCTGAACTGAAGTAGCTCCATGCCTCTTGCTCAGACGTGATTTATCCGATCCGAGGATCATCGGGAGGTGAGCAAATTTAGGCGCTTCATGTCCGAGCGCCTTGTAAATATGTATCTGTTTCGGCGTATTGTTCAGATGGTCGTCTCCACGAATGATGTGAGTCATCCTCATATCTACATCGTCAACGACAACGACAAAATTATAGGTAGGAGTTCCGTCGGACCTCGCTATGATGAAATCATCGAACATATCGTTGTCGAATGAGACATTGCCCCTAATGAGGTCCTCAACGATCGTTAGTCCACCCAGCGGCATCCTGAACCGAACGACCGGCTCGACACCTTCAACAGGCTCCTTCCTTTCTCTGCATGTTCCGTCGTATCTGGGATTCTGCCTGGCCTTCTGCGCCACCTGTCTTTTCCTTTCTAGCTCTTCCGGTGAACAGTAACAATAATAGGCCTTGTCCTCATCAATCAACCTTTGAATTGTGCTCTTATAGGCATCAAATCTATCGGTCTGTCTGAACGGACCCTCATCCATGTCAAGACCAAGCCACTTCATGCCATCAATAATGGCCTCTATATACTCATCGGTAGACCTCGACCTGTCGGTATCCTCGATCCGTAATACAAACACACCCTTTTTATTCCTTGCAAATAACCAGTTAAAAAGGGCAGTCCGGGCACCTCCTATATGAAGATAACCTGTAGGGCTCGGTGCAAATCTTACTCTAACTTCGCTATTACTCAACATTTTCCTCCATTTTTTGTCCGTTATGATAACACATCAAACGGACATTATTGTTACGATCATTTATGTAACATCACGGTGCTCGAAATGGCAATTTTATATGATGATTCCCTATAATAAGTGACCGCAGTTATGGGCCCCGGGCAGTTCCTGAGATTACCTGTGATCAATTCCCGGCCGTTACCATACCGGAACAATAAAAAGGATTTGTTATGAAAAGAGACGATATCAGGAACATAGCGATCATCGCCCATGTAGATCATGGCAAGACGACGCTTGTCGACGGAATGCTTTGGCAGGCAGGTATCTTTCGATCAAATGAACGGGTACGCGAACGCATCATGGACAGCATGGACCTCGAGCGTGAAAAAGGGATAACGATCATGGCGAAGAACACTGCTGTCGAATATAACAGCGTAAAGATAAACATCATAGACACCCCCGGCCACGCTGACTTCGGCGGAGAGGTCGAAAGGATCATGAAGATGACCGACGGCGTGCTTCTTTTAGTCGATTCATCAGAGGGCCCCCTGCCCCAGACACGGTTCGTTCTCAAAAAGGCTTTGGAACTGAATTTGCCGCCGATCCTCGTGATCAATAAGATCGACAGGCCTGATGCTAGGATACAGGAGGTACTGAACGAGGTATACGACCTCTTTATAGACCTCGATGCCTCTGAAGACCAGCTGGAGTTCCCGATAGTCTATACGAATGCCAAAGAAGGGACAGCAACCCTTGATTTGAATAACGAATCTCCGAACCTCAGGCCACTGTTCGACCTTATTCTTGAAACGATCCCCTCCCCGGAATATGAGGATAATGGCATCCTCCAGATCCTCGTAACCAACATAGACTATAACGATTACGTTGGAAGGCTTGCAATAGGCAGGATATACGCCGGTTCCGTAAGCTCCAGCGACGAGGTTGCGATGATGAACATAGACGGAGAGGCGATTAAGGCAAAAATAGCATCGGTCTATACCTTTCAGGGACTCGAAAGGGTCGAAGCCGGAAAGGCTTACGCAGGAGACATAGTCGCAATGGCCGGGCTTGAGGGCATAAACATCGGCGATACCGTCACAGACATCGACAGGCCTGCACCACTACCCCGAATCAAGGTGGATAAACCGACCCTTTCGGTAGTATTAGCTGTCAATACCTCCCCATTTGCAGGAAAAGAAGGACAGTACGTAACATCCAGGAACCTGAGGGAGAGGCTCGAAAAAGAGTTGCTTTACAATGTGTCGATCAAGGTCGATTTCAGTGAACCCGACGCCTTCAGAGTAATGGGTCGTGGAGAGCTCCAGATCGCCATACTTGTCGAGATGATGAGGCGGGAGGGCTATGAACTTTCTGTATCTATGCCCGAGACCATTACGAGAGAGATAGACGGAAAGCTGCATGAACCGATGGAACTGCTCGTTATAGATGTCCCGGAGGAATTTGTTGGAGTAGTCACACAGCAGGTCGGTATGAGGAAGGGAAAGATGCAAAAGATGCACAATAACGGACATGGCAGGGTAAGGCTCGAATTCAGGCTCCCCTCAAGGGGACTGATAGGCTTCAGGTCACAGTTTCTCACCGATACACGGGGAACCGGCCTTCTGAATCACTTGTTCGACGGCTATGAACCATGGCACGGTCCCATGTCCAAGAGACAGACAGGGGCGCTGGTTGCGGACAGACAGGGCAAATCCACAACATATGCGCTGTTTCATCTGCAGCCGAGAGGGACTCTTTTCATCAAAGAAAATACCCCTGTCTATGAGGGAATGATCATAGGTGAGAACTCGAGGTTCAATGATCTGGATGTTAATATCACAAAAGAGAAGAAACTTACGAACATCCGGGCGGCATCAGCGGACGATGCTTTGCATCTCATGCCGCCGACGATCCTCAGTCTGGAACAATCGATAGAGTTCATAAAAGAGGACGAACTTGTAGAAGTAACTCCGAAATCCATACGATTAAGAAAGAAGATCCTTGAGGCCAACAGAAGGCCAAAGAACAGGGACTGACCTTATCTGAACCCATGGAATTCTCAAGGCAAAAGCTCCTGATCGTTGCCTTTCTGTCAGAAGGACTGGCCCTTCTTATCGCCCTTCTCCTGGGCTTATTGTTCGATATAGACCTTTTTCCAATGACCGACAACGCTTTCCATGATATCTGGATCGGTACCATGGCGGCCCTTTTCCCTCTCTTAATATTCATACTATCACTCACCAGGATCGCTGAGAAGTTCTCTCTTTTTAAGTCACTGAAGAGAACGATGATAAGCCAGGTCAGGCCTTTATTTGCCAATGCCAGGTTCATAGACCTTGTTTTGATCTCGTTATGCGCTGGATTTGCGGAAGAGATGCTCTTTCGTGGTGTCTTGCAGGTGAAGTTCGGAATAATAATTGCAAGCGTTATTTTCGGTCTGGCTCATTCTGTAACACCGGCATACGTATTGATAGCCACGGTCATGGGATTTTATATCGGGTATGTATTTAAAGGATCAGGTAATATTCTGGTGCCGATACAGCTTCATTTCATCTACGACCTGCTGGCATTGATATACCTGAAATATTCGGTTAAAGACGAAAATGAAGCTCACAGCATGCATTGATGGTTCTGATACGCTGGTGAGGGTGCTTCTGTATAAACCTTTGTTTTCCGTCAGTTTAAGCCTTTGCTTCCCCGTGTTTCTCGCTCTCTCCGGCAGGTCCTTCTGCTGATTTCTCGTGGGTAACCTCTTTTTCGATCGGTTCGTCCATCGATTTCTTAAAGCCCCTGATCGCCTGTCCGAGCCCTTTTCCAATCTCCGGCAGTTTCTTCGCACCGAAGAGGAAACCACAGATAAGCAAAATAATGATAAGCTCCTGCGCTCCTAATCCAAACATGGTATGCTCCTTCTCTGTTCTTTGATTATATTTTTAAGTATAGAACTAAAATGGTATAATTGCAAATCATGAGCAACGACCTTTCCGGCACTATAGAGAAAATAAAGAAGTTCAGGGATGACCGCGACTGGATGCAGTTTCATGACCCCAAGAACATGGCCATCTCGATAATAATCGAGGCCACCGAACTGCTGGAACATTTTCAGTGGAAGAGTAGGGCGGAAGCCGAAGAGTTT
>CAJIAG010000228.1_pt1 | contig 10751 bp, 8 predicted proteins | sample 9199131 | NCBI WGS metagenome assembly CAJIAG01 (sample SAMEA7708278, study PRJEB35096) | sediment metagenome | biome: marine neritic benthic zone biome [ENVO:01000025]; feature: sediment [ENVO:00002007]; material: shallow marine sediment [ENVO:03000034] sea grass bed [ENVO_01000059] ... | reverse complement strand
TAATACAGATCGCTTGAGAAAAGAGGGTCTTTCATATACCATCCTGTCCTTACCGGATCATCCGTTATAGGATCGCCATCATCAAGTACAATACTATCTATATAATATTGCCCCGACACTAACGGGAGTAACGTATTTGTGGTTGCTGTCCATCGTTTCGTTGAGGATATATTCGTCAGGTCAAGGTGAGTAAAGTTCCCGCTATCATTCTCATCAAAAATCCATAAATCAACAAACTTCACCCCTGTGGGTCCATCCGCCTCCAGCTCTACCGTCACATCATATGCAGATGGGTCACCGCTGTTCGCGGTATAGCTCACTTCAGGCCCGCTGACAAGGTAGGGAACATAGCCACTTACCGCACTCTTTGAATTACCACCACCACCTCCTCCTCCACCTCCTCCTCCGCCACAAGAGACGAGAAATATCGGAAGCAACAACAAGGCTACAATCATCCATTTTTGCCTTAAAGGTCCTGTCATTTGCATTTCCTCCTTTTTTATAGTATTAATTCAGATAGAGTTAAGTATTGCAAACGATATGCCAGTGATCTGAGCGGATTTTTCACACGTAAGGCAATGGAATCAAACAATACTTTATAGCTAATAGATAAGCCCTTATTTTAGCAAATGACAAAAAACGTCAACAAACTACCATTTCGCCCTGTATGAATAGCAATAAGGCAGCTTAGATGCTTGCGACTGATCTCTTTCTACCACCACAGAGGACACAGAGAGACCGATAAACGCTGAATTCTAATTCCTAAATCCTAAATGATTCCTAAATACAAAACTCAAATATATGAAACTCCATGGGCTAAAGCCCGTGGTATATTGACTGATGGCATGCCTGACCTGACCTTACGATCATGTCAGACTATGCCTGTGGGAATTGAAATATACGAAAACCACCATAAAGAGTCTTCGATCTTGAGACCACAAAAACTAATCTGTAGTGTTATGAATCTCCTCCATCACGTTATAATTAAACAATGAGAATACTTCTTGTCAATCCAAATAGATTTAAGTATCCGCCGACTCCTCCAATAGGTCTTGAGTATACTGCCGGCTATTTGTCTTCAAAAGGGCATGAGACCGATATTCTCGACCTTTGCTTTTCTGATGACATTGAACAGGCAGTTGATGAAGCTATAGAAGCATTCAAGCCTGATATCGCGGGGCTAACTGTGCGAAATGTTGACACGGTCCTGTTCCATACAAATGAGTTCTTTCTTGATGAGATCCGCTATATCATAGGCAGGATCAAGGATCAAAAAGGCATCCCCGTAATTGTTGGAGGTGCCGGTGTCGCCATAAATCCTGATGCTGTGTGTAATTATCTTGGTGCCGACCATGTTTTTGTCGGTCCCGCCGAAGGAGGGCTGTCCGAATTCCTTAAGACAATAGAAAAGTCTAATAACCCCGAAAAGGTTGTACAAAGCCGTCTTGGACAAAAGGTTAAATGCAGCAGGATCGCGGATGGAATTGATTATGAAAATTATTTTGGAGAAGGTGGTATAGCAGGGTTTGAAACCCACAAGGGCTGTAGTTCGTCATGTGTATACTGTCTGGAGGCAACTTCGGACGTTTCCTTCAAATCAATAAACGCTGTGATTGCGGAGATTAAGGGACTTGTTGACAGGGGATTCGACCACTTCCATCTATGTGATTCGGAGTTCAACGAAGACCTTGATTACGCAGTTGAGTTCTGCAGATCTCTTAACGAATCGGGTCTGACTATCTCCTGGGCCGCATACATGAAACCGGAACCTGCCAGTGATGAGCTATTCGCGCTGATGAGGAATGCCGGCGCCTATCTTATTACATTGACCGTTGACTCATTCAGGAGGAAGGATGACTACTGGGCCGAAGTTGATCACTTCATAGAAGCCGCTAAGGAATCAGGAGTAAAGATAGCTGTTGATTTTCTTACAGGTCTGCCTGGCGAAAGCGAAGACCTTTTGCTGCAATGTCTTGACCGGTTTCAGAGATCCGGTCCCTCCAGTGTGAATATCAACACATATCTGCGTCTCTATAAAACACTTACCATATCGAAAATTATAATGAAGAATCCGGACTTTCATCAGTCCCTGCTGGGTAGTCACGAAGATAAAACAATGATCAAACCCGTCTTCTATAACCATATCTCGACTGCGCGGCTTAAAAAAATTATTAAGGACGAGAGCCTTTTTAAGATAGAAGGTCTGGAGCAGGGAGTAAATTACAGGAGGATGGAAGAGAACCGATAGGTCTCATGGCCCCGCCTTACGGGCAAACAAAATGTAACCATGTTTCGCTACCAGGGTTAGTGAAAAAAAAGCAATATTTTTTAATCGAAGATAATAGTAGCTTTCCTGAAATGAAGAGTCCGAAATATTCCTGATAATATCTTGCTACAAATGTTTGTTAAGCCACTTTATAGCATCATCAAGATTTCGAAATGCTTGAATTTGACTATCGGTCTTACTATTTAAAAGCATCTCATACATTCTGGACAGGCCGTAATCCAGGTCACGATATACTAACGGCGGCACGACTCTTACCTTTGGGCCCCCAGTGTCTCGTAACATAGTCCCTTAACTGTTCGATCTCATGAAATGTGAAGGATGTAAGATCCGCGTCCCTGAGATCCCACAGGACATCCATCTCAGAATCAAATTGAGGACTTTTATACAGTTCTTTTAGGGAGGCAACTAAGTCAGGTAAGTTGATCTTTCCTGATACTTTGTGTGTTCTTAACCGCTTATCCTTATCAATATTTGTTTCGATCGGCATTGATTTATAAATTCTTCTTATTCATACCTGATCTTAAAGCTGCCTATGTTTACTCCGTTCGGATTCATGGTTTCATTAAGCTTAAAATTTGTTTCGGCCATCATCTGAATACGATGCTGCGTATTATCAATACTTCCGGGATCTTTAAATCCATCGGTAAGAATTTTCGATGTAGTGCTCTTGATCTGCTCCCTTATCTTGCTGTGAACATCATCAACTCCGAACTTCTTGATCACTTTTTCTATATCGGCGATGTCATAGATGATCTGGCTTTCGATATTGATACTCTTGTCTTTATCTAACGGTACCATTGCTCCTTCATTACCTACCAGGGACAGGATGACCGGGCTTGTGGATATAATGTGCAACTTCTTAAATGGTGTGACCGATACTTCCTCTCCCGGCTTATATATTTTATAACTGCCGCCACTTTGCGCAACGACACCAACCTCATTTTCCTTGATAGTACTCTTTGAGCAGGAAACGAGGGCAGTGATCAAGATAACAACCAAAATCAATAAGATAAAGTGCTTGTGAATATTAAACATTAAAGTTCCTCCCATGTCTCTTTTTTATAGTAGCTTCGAGTTAGTATTATACAACAGGGTATAGAAGAACGTCATTCCGATATCGTCGAATTCTTCCAAAGCCGCGTTAGGAGTAAAAAAAGAGGTAAGGTGACGAACATCACGTTTCACTCATTCCGCTTTAAGGTCTATTACACACGCAACTTGTTACCCTAAACTGGTCTATTATTTGGGACAAACCGACTGTATTTCATCAGCTTTATCCTGTTCATTAGAATTCTCTACCCCCCTTCTGCCCCGGCAGATTCGCCTGAGGCAAAGAATACCCGGATCCCGTCATAAAAAAAGTGCGAGACTGTTAAAAGTCCCGCACTAACTTATTTAACTGCTATTTTACAGCCAGTTAACTAGTCTTTCTTAAAATAAACCTTTAACTCTTCCGGTCTCTGTATCAACATCTACCCTTCTGTATGCAGGGTCGGAACTCGTACCAGGCATTAGCTTGATAGCACCCGCAACAGGAACAACGAAACCGGCACCCTTATAGGTAAGAATATCGCTTACCAGGAGCTTCCAACCGGTCGGGACACCCTTGAGGTTAGGATTGTCCGAGAGGCTGAGATGTGTTTTGACCATACAGGTTCCAAGTTCTTTGATATCAGGATCGGCTTCCATACGCTTTGCTTTGGCCATAGCTTCAGGCGTGTATTCAACACCGTCGGCACCATAGACCTGCTCCGCGATCATCTCAATACGCGTCCTGAGCGGAGTGTCGAGACCGTACAGGAGCTTAAAGTCGTTCGGCTCATTACAGGCATCGACAACCGCGTCGGCAAGCTCGAGTGCACCCTCACCACCAAACTGCCAGTGTTTGGATACGGCAACACGAGCCCCGGCCTCTTCTGCTATCCTCCTGACCGCCTTAATCTCGTTCTCGGTATCTGTATAGAAGGCATTAACGCATACAACTGGATTAATGCCTGCTTTCTTTACTGTATTGATATGATGAACAAGGTTCTTACAGCCTTCCTCTACCCATCCTACGTTCTCGGATCCATACTCTTCAGGCATCGGTTTGCCCGGCACAGGGATAGGAGCGCCACCATGGCACTTGAGCGCTCTGATAGTGGCAACCAGAACAGCGGCATTCGGCTTCAGTTCCGAGAACCTGCACTTTAAGTTCCAGAACTTCTCAAACCCGATGTCGGCGCCGAAACCGGACTCGGTCAGATGGTAATCGCCCAGTTTAAGCCCTACTCTGTCCGCAATGATAGACGACTGTCCAATAGCGATGTTCGCGAACGGACCTGCATGAACCAGAACCGGCTGCCCTTCGATCGTCTGCATGAGGTTCGGATTGAGGGCCTCGACCATCCAGGCAGTCATAGCACCGGCAACCTCAAGGTCCTCGGTGGTAACGGGGTTACCCTTCTTGTCATAGGCAACGACGATCTTGCCCATCCTTTCGCGCATATCCTTCAAATCCGTCGCTACTGAAAGGATAGCCATGATCTCGGACGAAACGGCAATAGCAAATCCTGACTTCATCATAAAGCCGTCCATCTTACCGCCCTGGCCTATTGTAATATCTCTCAAGGCCTGTGCGCAGAAATCGATGATCCATTTCATCTCGACATTTCTCGGATCTATATCCAGCCTTTTAAGGTTACGTTTTGCAAGCTGCTCATCATTATAGTTAAACTCATGCTGCATCCTTGATGTTAGAGCGACCATTGCAAGGTTATGCGAGTTCATGATCGCATTGAGATCACCGGTCAATCCCAGAGAGAACGGTGTAAGCGGAATACACTGGCTGAGACCGCCGCCTGCAGCTGAGCCCTTAATGTTCATCGTTGGACCGCCGGAAGGCTGCCTGATAGCGGCGATAACGTTCTTGTCCCTCTTCCCGAGACCCTGTGTTAGTCCCATTGTAGTTGTGGACTTACCCTCTCCCAGAGGGGTGGGAGTTATAGCCGTAACATCGACATACTTACAGTCCGGCCTGTCTTTGAGACGGTCAAGTATCATATTGAAGTCAAGTTTGGCTACATAATGACCGTGAGGAAGAAGTTCCTCTTTCTTAAGACCGAGCTGTTCTCCAAGCTCGTAAACTGTCTTCATGTTCTTCTCTGCTGCTTCTGCTACTTCCCAATCTGCATGCTTGGTTGGATCAATTGGCATTATTACGTCCTCCTTTTTAAACTGATTTAGTAACTGATCAGAAGATTAATAAGTTTATTATTCATAATATGAACATTATGGCTTGCCACCCTGGCTATGGTCTTCATGATCTTCGCCATCAGGGCAGGATCGCCTTCCTCCATCTCCGCAAATTTCTCCTTGTTGATCACGTACAGTTCGGTGTCATCAAGTGCTTCGGCGTTTGCTCCATGAGATTCTTTGTTCTCAATGACCGACAGCTCTCCGAAAAAATGTGTTTCCTTGATCAATATGAGCCTCTGTTTCCATCCATCGGGCGTTACTTTGTTTATTTCTACAGCACCTTTCCTGACCATGTAGATTCCCCTCGTGGGGTCGCCCTCATTAAAGACACTGTTCCCCTTCAAAACCTTGACTTCATCCACCAGTCGGGCAACTTTTTTCAGGCTCTCTTCATTCAGACCTTCCAAAAGCTTCTGGCTTTTCAATTCATTAATATCCTTCATTAGAGTCCTCCACAAACGTCGGGATTAACGTCAAACTATTATAAAAAATAATAGATATACTATATTCCCTAATAAATTAAATCAACCGTTTTTTCGTCCGCTCACGCTTTTCTGATATTTACGGCGCATACCTTTAGTTCGGGTATCTTACAGACAGGATCGTGCGCTGTATTGGTCAACATATTAGCGGCAGCTTCCTTAAAATGGAACGGGATGAACACAACTCCTTCACCTGGGACTTCCCTAACTACCACCTTAAGTTTAATCTCACCCCTTCTTGATGTTACTCGTACTTTCGATCCGTCCTCAATGGACAGCTTCTCGGCGTCCTTTGGATTGATCTCTATATATGCTTCGGGCGAAACGATGTTCAACGGTTCTGTTCTCCTCGTCATCGTGCCGGTATGGTAATGAAAGAGCTGCCGTCCAGTTGTAAGAATAAATGGGTATTTGCTGTCGGTAGTTTCGGCTGACGCCCTGTATGTGACCGGTGTGAACCGTCCCTTTCCTCTCGGGAAACCTCCCTTAAAAAGAAATTGCGTACCAGGATGCTCCAATGTCGGGCAGGGCCACTGAACTCCCTTGTCATTGATCTTTGTATAGTTAATCCCCGCCAGCGCCGGCCATATGCGCCCGATCTCGGAGAACACCTCTTCCATGTTCGAGTATTTCATCTTATATCCCATCCTGCCGCTCAGCTCCATAATAATACTCGAGTCTTCACGCGAATCTCCCGGTGGCAATATGCCCCTCCGGACCCTCTGGACACGTCGTTCAGTATTAGTAAATGTCCCTTCCTTCGCCGCAAAGCTGACTGCCGGCAGAACGACGTCAGCCATTTCGGCGGTCTCTGTCAGGAAGATATCCTGCACTACCAGAAAATCGAGTTTCTCAAATGCCTTTTTCGTATGGGCTATATCCGGATCGCTCATTACGGGATTTTCACCCATTACATAAAGGGCCTTGAGTTTACCCTTTATAGCGGCATCCACCATCTCGGTTGCGGTCATTCCCAGCTTATCAGACAGAGGAACTCCCCACTCCTTTTCGAACTTCGCCTTAATGGTAGGCACGTCCACCTTCTGATATCCCGGATACAAATTCGGGATGCATCCCATGTCCGTCGAGCCCTGGACATTGTTCTGCCCCCGTAACGGATTGACACCTGTGCTCTCTTTCCCAAGGTTGCCCGTCATCAGTGCAAGGTTTGCTATAGAAAATACATTATCGGTGCCGTGCGAATGCTGGGTGATTCCCATGGTATAGTATATACCTGCCTTATCAGAGTTACCATATAAGCGCGCCGCCTCGATGATCTTTTCTTTTGGTACACCTGTTATCTGCTCACCCTTCTCCGGAGTGAATTCATCGAGGGTCTTAACGAACTCGTCATAATCTTCCGTATGTTCCTCGATAAATTTCCTGTCAACAAGATCCTCCTTTACGATCACATGCATTATCGAGTTCAGAAGAGCAACGTCCGTCCCCGGTTTTAACTGTAACCACAGATGGGCAAATCGTACCATCGGCACCTTTCTCGGATCAGCGACGATGATCTTTGCACCTTTTCTGGCAGCCTTTATCATCCTCAACGCCACTATCGGATGGTTTTCTTTTGTGTTTGACCCGATCACAAACAGGACGTCATTGTCCTCGATCTCGGCGATCGAGTTCGTCATGGCCCCGGAGCCGAATACGGTGGCCAGACCGGCCACGGTAGCGCTGTGTCACAAACGTGCGCAATGATCTACATTGTTAGTGCCTATAACCCCGCGCATAAACTTCTGGAAAAGATAATTTTCTTCGTTCGTACAACGGGCGGAAGCGAGCCCGCCGATACTGTCAGGCCCGTGCTCCGTTTTTATCTCACAGAGTTTCTCGGAGACGTGATCAAGGGCTTCCTGCCACGATACCTCTTCGAAGTTACCGTTTCTCTTTATCAAGGGTGTCTTCAGCCTGTCGGGGCTATTGATGAAATCAAATCCGAACCTTCCTTTTGGACATAACCACCCTTCGTTAAGCGAATCGGGATCCGACGAGACACGGATTACACTGTTCCTGCTGATATGAAGAGTCAGGTTACATCCGCACCCGCAGTAGGGACAGACGGTCCTGACTTCATTGATATCCTTCTGCCTCCCCTTTCCGGACCACTGCTTACCGCTGAGTGCGCCCGTCGGACAGACAGAAACGCATTGTCCGCAAAATTCACATTTAAGATCTCTCTCAAAGGGAGGGCATACCTTCGCTCCGAATCCGCGATAAGCGATCTCGATAGCGCCCACGCCCTGTATCTCACTGCATACCCTCACACATTTTCCACAGAGAATGCATTTTTCCATGTCCCTTTCGATAAACGGATTCCCATCTCTCTCCTCATATTTCCTTCTTTCTCCCCAGAACCTGTTGTCCCTCAGGTCATAGAAATACGCGAGTTCCTGGAGTGTGCAATCTCCCGCTTTCTCACAGACCATGCAATCGTTCGGGTGATCGCTTAATAACAGCTCTACAACGGTTCTTCTCAACCTTTCGATGTAAGGTGTTGTCGTCTTAACAACCATTCCGTCCGACACCGGAGTGGTACATGCCGTTACGGGTCTTGGTATCCCTTCTATATCTACGAGGCAGAGCCTGCAACCGCCGTAGGGTTCAAGCCTGTCGTCATCACAGAGCGTTGGAATGTAAAAGTCATGCTGCTGTGCAGCCTGAAGCACGGTCAGATCATCTCTGACTTTTACTTCTTTACCATCGATCATTATATGGACTGTGTTGCTCATCAATTAATTACCCTTTCTTTACGGCCTTGAATTTGCACGTATCAAAACAGGCCCCGCATTTAATGCAGATCTCCTGGACGATCTTATGAACCTGCTTTTTCTCCCCTGTAATAGCATTCGACGGACATACCTTCGCGCACATCGTACATCCCTTGCAAAACTCCTCAAGTATCTCATAGGATAAAAGGTCCTTGCACACTCCGGCGGGACATCTTTTATCATGAATGTGTGCCTCGTACTCATCCCTGAAATAGTTAATGGTGCTGAGGATCGGGTTCGGAGCCGTCTGACCAAGACCACACAACGATGCGGCCTTAATGTCATTGCCAAGCTCCTCTAGCAGCGTTATGTCACCCGGCCTTCCCCTTCCTGATGTGATCCTGTCGAGGATCTCCAGAAGCCTCTTCGTCCCAACCCTGCAGGGGGTACATTTACCGCAGGACTCTCTCTGGGTGAATTCCAGAAAGAACTTAGCGATATTTACCATACAATCTGAGTCATCAAGGGCAACCATGCCCCCGGAACCGACGATCGATCCAACCTCAGCGAGCGATTCATAATCAACATTGATGTCCACCATGTTCGCCGGGATACATCCGCCCGAAGGACCGCCTGTCTGTACTGCCTTGAGTTCGCCTCCCTCCATGCCGCCGCCGATATCATAAATAATGTCCCGCAGGCTTATTCCCATCGGAACCTCTATCAGTCCGGTATTATTAACCTTTCCCGTCAGGGCAAAGACCTTTGTGCCTTTACTTTTTTCGGTACCAAAAGACGAAAACCAGTCAGCGCCTTTCGTGATTATGTACGGAACATTCGCAAGTGACTCGACATTATTGATCACTGTAGGTCTTCCCCACAATCCTTTTTGCGCAGGGAACGGCGGTTTGGCGCGCGGCATACCCCTTTGTCCTTCTATCGACGCAATCAACGCGGTTTCTTCTCCGCACACGAACGCTCCCGCACCAAGCTTTACCTTAATATCGAAACTAAAACCAGTTCCCAGTATGTTGTCACCAAGATATTTCTTCTCCCGTGCCTGAGCCAGCGCAAGCTTCAGCCTTTCGACCGCGAGAGGATATTCCGCCCTGATATACACATAACCTTTACTGGCGCCGATCGCATATGCTCCTATGATCATTCCTTCCATAACGGCATGTGGATTCCCCTCAATAATTGATCTGTCCATAAAGGCCCCGGGATCACCTTCATCAGCATTGCAAATGATGTACTTGACATCCGATCCTTCCTTCCGGGCAAAGTCCCATTTCAGACCCGTAGGAAAACCGGCCCCGCCCCTGCCGCGTAAAGCTGAAGCCTTTATCACTTCTATCGTCTCTTCAGGAGTCATCCTGGTAATTACTTTTTCTGTTGCCTTATAACCGCCTCTTTTTATGTATGACTGAATGTACTCAGGTTCAACTTCACCACAGTCGGAAAGCACCACCTTGACCTGTTTTTCATGAAAGTTATGATATTCATCGGTTACGATCCATTCCTCGACGGGATTCCCCTCAACGATATGTTCCGTAACTATCTTGTTCACCATGTAAGGTTTCACGTACTGGTAGGTTGTCTTGTTGTCATCAACAATTACATCGACCAGGACATCTCTCGCGCAGAACCCCCTGCATCCGACATGATGCATGGAACAGTTCTTGCCAACGGAAGCATCTATCCCGGCGGCGGCGAACTCTTCTTCAAATGACTTAATGACATCAGTGCCTCCGGCAGCGATACCGCCCGTACCCATACATACCTTTATATCGATCTTCTTAGCCACCGGATCCTTTCTTCAACTTCTTTATCTCTTTCATGAGTTTATCGGCCGAAACCTTTCCATGGACCTCTTTATTAACAATGACAACCGGTGCGATACTGCATGCCCCGACACAGGCAACGTCTTCCACGCTGAACATTCCATCCTCCGATGTGTCCTCGCCTTCGGGGATATCCAGTTCCTTTCGCAGGCCGTTTATAAGTCTGTCTGAGCCTTTCACATGACAC
>CAJIAG010000338.1_pt1 | contig 10906 bp, 10 predicted proteins | sample 9199131 | NCBI WGS metagenome assembly CAJIAG01 (sample SAMEA7708278, study PRJEB35096) | sediment metagenome | biome: marine neritic benthic zone biome [ENVO:01000025]; feature: sediment [ENVO:00002007]; material: shallow marine sediment [ENVO:03000034] sea grass bed [ENVO_01000059] ... | reverse complement strand
TGAATATTATTTTTAACATGTGTTCTGATTCATTTTGCAAGCATGTGAGCTATATCCCGGGCAAGGACAGAAAGCGTCCCATCACGAGCACCGAAGACAACAACGGCTTTATACTCATCGAGCTTTTCAATTACGTTACTTCTCTTTTCTACAACCTCCACGGATCTGCCGTGCTCCTTTATTCCCAGAGCAAGGTCGTTGCTGGAGATATCCCTCGCAACCGTTCCGCCCGGATAATAGATCGGTAAAAGGATGAGATGGTCGGTATCGCGCAGATTTTGAGCGAACGTGGCGATATACCCATCCTTCATCAATCGTGTCGGTCCGAATCCGTGGGGTTGAAATATATAGCAGACCCCGTCGTCTATTCGCTGCATTGTCCTCATCAGATATTCTATCTTATGCGGATTATGAGCGTAGTCATCGATGACCAGCTTGCTACCGTCATTCAGATAGATATCAAACCTCCGTTCGATCCCCTGAAATTCGGGTAATATATTTGCAACCGATGCGGTTGGAACGCCGAGTTCCGAAAGGATCGCGATACATGCAAGGGCATTGTAGAGGTTATGCTTTCCCGGCATGAATAAGTTGAACCTTGCGTTGTCCAGCTTGAATGAAGTGCTGAGGGGTCTATAGTCGATCTCCGTAGCCCGGTAACGGGAAGGGGTATCGATCGAGAAGGCGATACACCTGTTATCTATCATCTTGACCAGGTGCTTATCGTCGGCATTCAGAAAGACCTTATCAGTTGTGTTATTCATGAAAGTCTCGAACATCTCCCGGGTCTTTTCGATAGGATTATGATCGAGGGAGAGGTTCAGGATCACCGAATAGTAAGGTTTGTAGTGTATGATGGTACCGTCCGACTCACAGGCCTCAGAAATAAGGTGGTCGGATTCGCCTGAGAGTGCATTGCCGGGGTTTGACCGTGATCTGAACTGCTTTACTCTTCCACCTCCTATAAAATTTGGCTCGAGACCCAGTTGCTGCATTAAGAAAGCCAGCATACCTGCCGTCGTCGATTTGCCACTCGTTCCCGAAACGGCTATCGTTGAGTATGACCCGATGATCCGTGCAAGGTATTCGGGTCTGGTTATTACCGGAATTCCCAGTTCGACGGCCTTAATGTGATCAGGCCGGTTGCTTTCGACTGCCGTACTGAATACTGCAATATCGACGCTCTTGTCGATGCCGCTTCTGTCCTGCGGAACAATGTCGATCCCATTGTTGATCAGTTTTGACCGCAAAGGATCATCCGGATCCATATCGAAAGCCCTGTCCGATCCGGTCACTGTGTGACCATTGTCGGCCATAAAGGTTGCTATGGCGGATAAGCCGCTTCCTCCGATACCCGAAATATAGATCTTTATCGGTCGATTATGCATAGTGAGATATTGTACCGCACACATGAATATTAATGGCAATGAAATGACTTGGTACTCTTGCTGGTTTTATTGACTTTGCAATGTATTAAGGTTATTCTAGGTAAAAATATTTCTTTAATGAAGTGATATTTTTTAGGGGAGTCTCCTGTCCGAGGTAACATAAACAATGCTCCTTCACAGACATTTTATACGTGTAGCAAAAAAATACGGGAAAAAGACTGCATTTATTGACCGTACCGCCGATAAAGAGGTCACATATGAAAGGGCGTTGATCGTATCGCTTATTATTTCCAGAAAATTCAGAAAATATGATAAGGGTTTTATCGGGATCATGATACCGACCTCTGTGGGATCGGCCCTTGCTATTATAGGCGCGCTCATGAGCGGAAGGACGCCCGTGATGATCAACTACTCGACGGGCGCCGAAGGCAATGCCCTGTATGCTCAGAAGAAATGTAATTTCAGGACCATCATCACATCGAAGAAATTTCTTGAGAAGATCAACTGCGAGCCCATTGAAGGAATGGTATTTCTGGAGGATATCATGGAGAGCATATCAGCGGGAGAGAAGGTAAGAGCGGCTCTGGTCTCGAAGCTCCCGGTTCAGTTGGTCATAAATATGGTCCATAAGGGTAGTATGGATGACGATATGGTGATACTGTTTACGAGCGGCAGCGAAAAGGACCCAAAGGCTGTCGAGTTGACCCATCGCAATATTTCATCCAACATCAAAAGTTTTAGTGAAGCTATAAATCTTTCGGATACTGACAGGATGTTTTCGATCCTTCCGTTCTTCCATGTATTCGGGTTCACGGTAAACCTTTGGACACCCCTGTATCTCGGAATGACCGTAATAACTTTTGCCAATCCGCTTGATTTCTCGAGTGTCTGTGATATTGCCAGAGAATACGAACCTACGGTGTTGGCGGCAACACCCAGTTTCTTCTGGGGGTACGTACGTAAGTCGAAGGAGGGTGATTTTAAGAGTCTTCGTCTTGCCGTTGCCGGTGCGGATAAATGTCCGGACGCGTTGCGGCAGGCGTTTGCCGAAAAACATGGCATGACACTGCTTGAGGGATACGGAACGACCGAGACATCACCTGCTATTTCGGTGAATACGCCTGAGCATAACAGGCCCGGAAGTATAGGAAAGGTCGTTCCCGGTGTTGAGGTTCGCATAGAGAACTATGAAACGGGAGAGGAGTGTAAGGCCGGTGAAGCCGGAAGAATCATGGTCAAAGGCGATCTTGTAATGAAAGGGTACTTAGGCGATCTCGAGGAGACGGCGATGAGGATCAGGCAGGGATGGTATGACACGGGTGACATGGGCTACCTTGATGAGGACGGCTACCTGTGGCATTCAGGCAGGTTGAAGCGGTTTGTGAAGATAGGAGGGGAGATGGTCTCTCTGGTAAAGGTCGAGGACGTGCTGGAAGGGGTACTTCCTCAGGATGTAGAGTGCTGTGTGGTTGAGATACCGGACCCTGTCAAAGGGGCTAAGATAGTAGTTGCCGTTACGCATGAAATAGAAGAGAAAAAGACCGTGAAAAAGATGAGCGAAGTCCTTCCTGCTATTGCCATTCCAAAATCCTTTATAGTTCTGGAGGAGCTTCCCAAGATGGGAAGCGGCAAGATAGACTTCCGGGGGGTAACGACTGTCATTCAGGAAATGCTACAGTAGCACATCGGTCCTTTCATTGTCTGTTGCTAAGAGTTACCTGGATCTGAGTTGGTATTATGGTTCTTGAGCGGTACATCACCGACCTCATCAAGCATACTGGCCCTGGTAAGTTCGAGGCGGTCAGGTTCAACCTTCAGACGGTTTGCCAGGTCTTCGATGGAGACCTTCTTTGCAAAATGCTCTTCAGCTATAAGTACCTTCAACATGTCCGCTACTATTATTTTCCTTAACTCCTCGTCTTCTACTTCTATCGTGCTGCAGGCGCTGTCAAATCCCAGACCCTTCTCGAGCCCTTCACGTATCCTGGTAAAAGCCTCTCTATATGCCTTGTCTGTTTCGGTTTCAAAATAGTCATCAGGAAGGTCCTTATACCATTCTTCTCCCATGTATGCTCCTTTCCATAAGTTCTTTTACTGGTATCGTATCACAAAAATTAATGTAATAGAACAGGAATTACGTTGTTCGCGTCTCATGCCTTGATTATCTGTATTTTGCAATGTATAATCCGAATATAATTATATTAGGAGGTGAGCTGGCATGAAGATATTAATTTATCTTTCTCTTGTTATTATATTGACATCTGCATTGATCCTTTCCTGCAGTAGGGGCGGAACTCCGGAGATCAAGGTTAAAGGCCCTAAGGTGGTTGGGAAGGGAGATATAGCGATCTTTTTGCTCATAGTTAATGATGGCAACGGAAGTGATTCTCTGACTGGGTGTTCGTTAAAGGAGTTTCCGGAGGTTAAAGGTGAAATGCATGATATAATCGACGGTCAGATGAAGGAAGTTGAAGAGATAAGGGTTCCGGCCCACGGGCTCGTAGCTCTTAAGAGAGGAGGTCTCCACCTTATGTTCTTTGGGCTTCCTGATGAACTTCCGGAGAAAATGACACTTAATCTGCAGTTCAGAAAAAGCGGAAACATGGAGATTAAAGTGCCTGCCAGAAGGAGCTGATCACTTCAGTAATAATCCTTATTAAAATAGCTGGAACTTATGAAACCCTTCATTTAAGAAAGACCCGTATTATTCCTGGATCAAAACTAAAAATAAGGTTGATCAGCCGGCATCCTTCAGGATTTGTAAAATTTCGGCGACCTTCCGGTCAACGCTATCAGTTTTCAGAGGAACTGCTCCCGCTCCTTTATGACCACCACCGCCGAACTGACTGCATAACTCACCGCAGTTTGCCTTGCTCGTCCTGTTAAAGATGCTGTGTCCGAGGGTTGTAGCAACAAACTCCCTGTTCGGTCCCCATTGTAAACATACGGACACATTGGATTCAGGAAAGAGCGTATATACCAGAAACCGGTTACCTACCGGAACTTTGTCGACTGAACGGAAGTCTGTTATGACCACGTTCCCATCCATAACCGAGTTTTCCTTGAGTATCTCCAAAAAAGCTGAATTGCTTTCTCTCATAAGCTTTACTCTTTCGGCAACTTCGGGTTGCTTAAGCACCTCGTCAACGGACATGTCCTTGAGCCAGTCAACTAGGTTCATAAAGTAATCCTTGAACTTTCCTATCCCTGTACGCCCGTCAATAGTAAACCCAAGGAGTATCTCTCCTTTGGGATCTGTTACGTCTTCCACGGAAAGCCGGGCAGAATCGAAGCGGTCCGTTTCATCTACAAGTTTTTCGAACTTCTTCAATCTGTCCGAAGAATAGTAATCGTAAATAACGCGCGCAACACTCTGTTCTATAGCATGCTTGCCCTTATAATTCTCGGGCGGCTCTTCATTGCTGTCTGTCAACTGGTGGTGGTCAAACCAGATCGCGCAGTTGGGATGATAAGGGAGATTGGCCATAATGTCGTTCTCTTTAATCTCGAATTTCTTATCAGTTATGTCCTGCGGATGGATCAACTCGATAGAATCAACATCTTCCATCGTCGTAATAAGCACTGCAGAAGTCAAACCGTCAAGGTCTCCTCGCGTTACAAGTCTCATTGCGTTCTCCTTTTTATTGTTGTATATGATATGTGCCTATGTCACTCACATTAAACGAAGTCGCTCACATATAAACGCTTAATATGCCGAAAAGCATTAAACTAATTTTAGCATTTTCAGAAATCAATTGCATATATTATTTGATGTATGCATTACAATGTATGACAAGGAAAAAAATGTATTGTGGTGAAAGAGGATTTACGAATGACCTGTCTTATCACTAACCAGCATCTTTTAAAGCCTGAACTATTTCGCCTATCTGTTGATCTGCCTTTTCGGTAGCGATCGGGCATCCGGCAGCACCTGTATGTCCTCCTCCGCCGTATTTGTTGCAGATATCACCACAGTTTGCCTTGCTTGTCCTGTTAAAGATACTGTGGCCAAGAGTCGCTGCTACAAACGCTTTATCCGGACCCCACTGCAAACGGACGGAAACGTTAGCCTCCGGGAAGAGAGTATACACAAGGAACCTGTTTCCTATAGGAACATTCTCAAGAGAACGAAAATCTGTGATCACGACATTTCCATCGATATAAGAAGACTCCTTGAGTACCTGCAAAAAATTCGCATTGTTATCCCTGAGGATGTTTACTCTTTCAACAACTTCCGGTTGCTGAAGTATCTCGTCAATATTCATGATCTGCAGCCAAACGACAAGACTGTTGAAGTAGTCCTTGAATTGTCCGATGCCTGACCTTGAATCTATTGTGAAGCCCAGCAAGATTATCCCCTGGGGATCGGTAATATCTTCCATTGAGAGCTGTGCCGAGTCGAACCGGTCTGTATCATCTAAAAGATATTCAAATGGTTTGAGTTTGTCAGATGAATAATATTCATATATAATGCGAGCAACACTGGGAGCTATTTTATGTTCACCCTTGAAGCTTTCGGGTGGTTTCTGGTCATTTTCTCTCATTTGGTGATGGTCGAACCAGATCCCGCAATAAGGGTGGTATGGAAGATTAGCAATGATATCGGTATCCGTTATGTGGACCTTATTGTCTGATATGTCTTTAGGGTGTACAAGTTTAACGGTTTTAATATCTTCAACTGTTGAAATGAGAACAGCAGATACCAGTCCGTCAAGATTGCCGCGTGTTATAAGTCTCAAAACCCTCTCCTTAATAAAAATTGCACATGTATACTATAGCAGGAAATCTTCATAAAGTACATTAAATAATATTTCATATCTTAATGAAAACATTAGTAAAACAAATCAATGCTTTTTTTTATAAAACTAAATTGATAGGGAGGATTCCAAATAATCTGATTTTCAGTTAGCTTTTTTTGACAAATCTCATATATCTTTGAAATTCGTCAATGAAGTTATTGCTGAAAATGCCTGAATCGATGGCCCCCGATATTTCATCCGATTCCCAGAATCTCACCTCTGAGATCTCTTCTTTGTTGAAGGCCACTTTACAGTTAACAACACCCCGGAATGAATAGACCAGTTCAGACTCGTCATCATCTCTGTGAATATATCGGTATAGGAATTCGTATTCACAGTCTGAGAGATAAAGTTCTTCTTCCGTCTCTCGCTTCAGGGCCGTATTTATATCCTCATCAGGATTGACGTGCCCGCCGATGGACGTGTCCCACTTGCCGGGCGCGATGTCTTTTGATGTTGAACGTTTCTGGAGCAACAGAAGGCCCTTCCTGTTGAAGATTAGTAAATGAACTACTCTTATGTAGTAAGGTGTTATCTCTGTGTATCTCCTCCCTTGTTGCAGTTCCTGTAACGTTACCCTGCTCATCGACTATCTCCAGTATCTCATCGGACATGCTAAATTATATAAGATGTGAAATTATATATTCCATGCAATAAGGAGGTGAGGTCATGATCATACATAATGAAGATGTAAAAGAACTTTTAGCGGAGATACCCGAAGGCCACAAGCATATACGGATAACGATTACTCTCAGTGACGGAACCGATATGACGTTTCAGGAAGCAACAATCGCTAATCTGGTAAGGGCCTACATTAAGATCAAGACACATCCACAGATCAGTGAGGTAAAGATGCGTGGAGTTAAATCACAAGAGCGGAAATCCGGATATGCTGAGTGGCAATTACTGGAAAAAGAGGGCAGTGATAAGTAAAGCGCATTCATATCTTTTCGTTTGACGGTTTGTTTCCAATCTTGTACATAATTTATTAAGAAATCCGATAAAATGTAACTAAGATGGATAAAGCCTTCAGAGAGACAATAAGAAAGATCTATAGCGGCCGAAGTAAGACCTTCTGGGATGTTGCTTCGGTTATTACTTTGTCTGTCGTTATCTATGTGATCGCGAAGAGCTTCGACATATTTGATAATGTATATCTCCTGTTTTTACAACATGAAGATGACCTCTATCATGAGATTGCAGTTATGACCGGCGTTGTTATTGTCTTACTTATATTTGTTTACTGGAGAAGGATTAAGGAGCTTGAGCAAGAGAATGAGAGGCGTAAGGATATAGAAAAAATATTAAGAGAAGAGAGGAGCAATCTTCAAGCTATACTGGAGTCGACGCCTTACGGAGTTATTGTAATAGATAAGGATAAAACAATTATGTATGCGAATCAGGAAGCACTGAGAATAATGGGTTATGATCATATGAGTGCCATTGTTGGAAGGTTATGCCATGAAACACTATGTCCGTCTGAAGCTGACAAATGTCCGATATTGGATCTGGGCCAGGTAGTCGATAAATCAGAAAAGATCCTCATAAGAAGTGACCAGACGGAAGTGCCAATCTTGAAGACAGTGGTGCCTTTGATGTTTGATGACGAGGAAGTGCTCTTGGAGGCGTTTGTTGATATATCCCGCCGCAAGGAGGCGGAGAACTTTGTTAATGAGATACTCGAAACGGTAGATGAGGCATTTCTTGTTATAGATAAAGACTATAAGATCTTATCTGCAAACAGGGCCTATTGCGATCAGTCAAAAGTACCGCTTGAAGATATTGTTGGACGTCACTGCTATGAGATATCACATGGCATCGACATACCATGTTTTGAGAGTGGCGAGGAGTGTGCGGTCAGGAACACATTTATTACCGACCGGTCTCATTCATCATTACATGTTCATAAAAGCAGCAAGGGAGAAGAGATCTATGTGGAGACAAAGTCCTTTCCCGTAAGGGATATCTCCGGTAAGACATCAGCGGCGATCGAGATAATTAATGATATAACGGAAAAGAACAAGCTTGAAGAGCAGTTAAGACAATCACAGAAACTGGAAGCTATAGGTACTCTTACAGGAGGGGTTGCTCATGAGTTCAATAATATTCTTACGGCGATAATCGGTTACGGGGAGTTTTTGCAAGAGGGTTTGAAAGAAGAAAAAAAATTGAAAAGATATGCAGATCATGTAATGGATTCTGCACGAAGAGCTGCAAGACTTACCGAAGGGTTACTGACTTACAGCAGGAAGCAGAGAACTAACATGGGACCATTCAATATAAATGATGTTATAAGGAATTCGGTTGAGATCTTATCGACTTTTATAGGCAAGAACATCGAGCTGAGGACAACAATTATCGATGAAGACCTGATAGTGGTGGGAGATATATCACAAATTGAACAGGTATTTATGAATTTATCGGCAAACGCTGCCGATGCCATGCCTGATGGGGGTGTTTTAACGATACAATCAGAACTCCTCCAGCTTGATAATGAGTTTGTTAATGAACAGTTCACGATACCTCATGGGAAATATATTTTATGTACAGTCTCGGATACAGGGATCGGGATGGATAAAGAAACTCAGCAGAAAATATTTGAACCCTTTTTTACTACGAAAGGTGTAGGGAGAGGAACGGGTCTCGGGCTATCGATGGTCTACGGAATTGTCAAAAAACATAAGGGTTATATAAATGTCGAGAGCGAGACGGACAAAGGAACGGTATTCAGGATATACCTTCCCCTTAGTGAATCAAGACCTGAGAAAGGAGAACCGGCCGATTATTCTGATATCATGCGAGGCGACGAGACTATCCTGATCGCAGAGGATGACCAGAAGGTTCGTGTTTATATGAAGGAAATGCTTGAAAGTGCCGGATATCGGGTAATAGAGGCGATGGACGGAGATGAAGCCCTTATTAAGTATTCGGAGCACAGGGATGAGATCGATCTTCTTATATTGGATGTTGTGATGCCGAAACGAAAAGGGCTGGATGTATACAGAAAAATAAAAAAAATGAGATCCGATATAGAGGTGATATTTGTTAGCGGATATTTGACGGATGATGAGAGCGCTAAGGAGATTATAAAGAAAGGATACACTTTTTTACCCAAACCTGTTGATTCCAGAGATATGTTCAGAAAAATACGTCAGGTCATTGGTTAGGTGAGTACCTTCGGATTGCGGTTTGATCACACATGGAACTCTACTATATCCTTATCCTGAAGTATATGGTCTTTATGGACCTTCTGGCCGGGGAATTTTGAAGAGCCCCAGACGCAGGCGTATTTGAGGTTAGTCGCAAAATCCTTATGTATAATCTGGCCGAGGTCAAGTACCGTAGACCCTGAGAGGACAGTGAACGGCGCGTTGAGGTCAGGATCCTTACCCGGTTCTTTTGAATATACGCGGATTATGCCGGAGTTCTTGAATATCTTCTCACGAAGCTCATCGATTCCATCCTGTGTGTGAGTAGAGACGGCTGCCATGTGGTATTCGTTACCATACTTTCTGTCTATCTGTTCCAGGGCGTGGCGCGCATTTGAACGGTCAAGCTTGTTCGCCACGATAATAGCACGTTTTATTTTACGGTAATTTTTTCTGTCCGGGATTTCGGTCTTTTTCAAGAGCGAGATGCGCCACTGCTCGATCTGGTCAAAGATCAGCTCAGCCTGTACGTCGGGGTCATCAGACAGGTCAATGACTATAAGAAACATATCAGCGTTCCGCATGATGCCTGATACCCACCCGTCGGTCGACTCATTACCTATGGGAGGCAGGTCTACCAACTGAAACTGAATATCTTCAAAAGGCATCATGCCCGAAAGAGGCATTACAGTTGACATAGGATAGTCTGCGATGACCGGCTCGGCGTTGGTAAGGCTGGCAAGCATTGATGATTTACCTGAGTTGGCAAAGCCCACGAGCGCCACCTGTGACGCGCCTTCACGTTCTACCGTGTAAAGATCACCCTTGCCTGACTTCTTTTGTTTTGCCGCGCTTTCACGGAGTCTTGAAAGCCGCCTTCTGAAATCGGCCCTGAGCTTGTCTGTTCCCTTGTGCTTCGGGATCGTTGCTATAAGCTCTTCAAGAGCGGCGACCTTTTCAGCCGGACTCCCGGCCTCTTTGTACCTCTTTTCGGCGTCATAATACTCAGGCGGTAAATTTGCGGGCATACAAAAAATATACCATGACGAGATTAGAAATGAAATACTACGTATATCACTTTAAAAATGTAAATCAGGATGAGATATTTTTGATTTTGCTTATATTTTATTTATAAGATAAAAAATAAATTTTATAAGGAAATAAATCAATTTCATGACCAGTTCCGTTTATCAAATATCGTTTCTGAACCTTCTCTGGATAGCTATTCCTGTATTTGCGGTGATCGTTATATTCCTTCGCTGGTCCCTTGGTACTTCGTCAGTACTTCACGGGCTTGCAAGAATGGTCCTCCAGCTTATCCTGATCGGATACGCGCTGAATTATATATTCAGTTCAAGTCAGCCACTTGTGGTGATAGGTGTTCTCTGTATCATGCTCATTGCGGCAGGGATGATCGCGCTGAGACCGGTCCGGAGAAAGAGGAGGTCGGTATACCTGAAGGCTCTTTTATCGATCTCTGTAGGCGGTATCATTACTCTGATCATTGTGACCCAAGGGGTAATTTCGCTTGATCCCTGGTATGAGCCGCACTATGTTATTCCGTTAGCGG
>CAJIAG010000174.1_pt1 | contig 10921 bp, 12 predicted proteins | sample 9199131 | NCBI WGS metagenome assembly CAJIAG01 (sample SAMEA7708278, study PRJEB35096) | sediment metagenome | biome: marine neritic benthic zone biome [ENVO:01000025]; feature: sediment [ENVO:00002007]; material: shallow marine sediment [ENVO:03000034] sea grass bed [ENVO_01000059] ... | reverse complement strand
TCCGTAGTCTCAAGGAAGAGGTCGAAAGGCTTATACGACTTGTTGAAGGCGTGGAAGATGTAACGAGGGCGGAAGCAAGTTTTCTGAGAATGGATGTAATGGAAGAGATCGACCTGACGGACCTTATCGAACGAAATGTATTGAGCGTTAAGAAGATGGCAGAGGAGAGAAATGTTACATTGAACCATCTCTCTGACGGTCCGTTCAGGGTAATATCTGACAGAGAAAAGCTGAATAGTATTATAAAAAACCTTATATCAAATGCATTGAAATTTACCGAAAAAGGAAAGATCGCTGTGAAATCAGGAGTAGAAGATGACAGTTTTTATATTGAGGTGTCAGATTCAGGGCGCGGGATGGAGACGGAAGAAGTTGAGCACATCTTCGACAGGTTCTACAAGGGGCCCGGATCAAAAGGGAAGGGGATCGGCCTTTCGATAGTAAAGGACCTTGTAGATGCAATGGGTGGGAGGATCGATGTCGAATCGGCACCCGGTGAAGGGAGCAGGTTTACGGTATATCTGCCGCATCGTATTACTTAACCATGGATATTCCGTTTAAGAGATCGAAGGGCGGTATTACGATAGAAGTAAGAGTAGACCCCCGTTCCTCGAAGGCGGAGATCAGGGGTGTTATGGGAAGTGTTGTGAAGGTAAAGCTTACAGCGCCTCCGGTTGATGGTGCCGCTAACCGGCAGTTAATAGAACTGTTCTCAAAGGAGTTAGGAATAACAAAGAGTTTGATCAGGATAGTGAAAGGCGAAACTTCCAGGAATAAAGTCATCGAAATCGAAGGGATAGATTCAATATAGGTATCGAATATGTTTTTCATAATTTCTTCAATATTAAATGGTATTTTTTAATCATGAATAAGGTAACTTCTATAATTCTGTCGTTGACAGCTTTGGTGCTCATCACGTCTTTTGCCGAGGCTGGGCCTGGGAGCACACCATATGGTGATTTTTGCGGAAAGTGCAGCAAGTACGGTGTATGCAAGGATTTTATATCTGTTGAGGAGTCGGGTGAGGCCGTTAAAAGTTATTTTGATGATACCGAGATCGATATCGGCAGTGTGCGGGGAAAGGGCCGCTTTCTTAAAATAGAGCTCATTAAGGACCAAAAGCTGCATGATGTTATATTGTTCGACAGGAAGACGGGACGCATACGGTCGATCTATTAACTATTTTATACCCTCTTTTTTTGTCACTTTTCTTTTGTCTCCTTTTTCAGTATCATTTAATTAATAATTGCATTAAATCAATGGATCTAATATGTCTATATTGGTCGCTTTTCTGAAAAATATTATTGTCCTGTTTGTCGGTATACATTTGATCGCATATATAGCCAAAACTGTCGCCGGAGCTGAACGATTGGTCCTTCCGGAGGCACTGGTTTATGTGGTCTTTGTTCTGGGGACTGCATGCTTCTTTATATGGGGGATGACGGGAACGCTTGCTGTTCTGGGTGGTTTTTTGCTTTTATATCTCACATGCATACTGAACGCACGTTTAAGATAAATGTACAGGTTCATTCACAGTGACACTGTCTAAGCAGAGCATTAATCTGCTTCGTCTCGTCCTGGTCGTATCTTTGGTCTCTATCACCTACCTTGCTACAACGGGGATCGATCTTAGGCTGGATGAAGATATCAACGATAAGATAAGCCATCTCGTGGCCTTCTTTTTTCTTGCTTTTATTCTTGATTTTTCATTTCCGCGAATACAATTTGATATCAGAAAGGTTTTCGTTCTTTTGGTGTACGGTCTCTTTTTGGAGCTTGTTCAATATAATCTCCCGCATCGTGAGTTTTCGATGTTCGATCTTGCCGCTGATGGGATAGGCATCTTGTTATACTGGTTGAGTATACCGTTATTGAAGCGATTTGGTTATCTGAAACAGCGCTGGGAGTGAGGATGATGGGAAAATGCAATAGAATATGGAAGATGGAAGATGGACAAGGGAAAAGATAAAAAGAGAATTAGACAGGATCAACGGGATTTACTGGATATTTTCAAAAGAATTAAACATCTTTTTTAAAACTAATTACATCTTGTTAATCCTGTCCATCCTGTCAAGGCAATTTTTTATCTATGCCTTGTCGTTCCAATTTGTGTAAAAATGATCAGTTTTTTCTCTGTGTCTCGGTGTCTCTGTGGTTAATTGTTTAATAAAAGAAAAACCCCCTTTGCAGGGGGTTTTTAGTTTGTATGCTATGTTGTTCTTTCTTATATGTCGTAATACATGAAGAACTCGTACGGATGAGGTCTGAGCCTTAACTCGTCGACCTCTCTCTCCCTCTTGTAGTTCATCCATGTCATCAGGGCATCCTCGGTGAAGACATCCCCCTTAAGGAGGAATTCATGGTCCGCTTCGAGGGCGTCCATCGCTTCGTCAAGACTGCCCGGCATTTGTGGTACAGAGGCCAGCTCTTCCGGCGGTAGTTCGTAGAGGTCTTTGTCAAGCGGTTCTCCCGGATCTATCTTGTTCTCAATGCCGTCAAGTCCGGCCATCAGCATGCCGGCAAAAGCGAGGTATGGATTGCATGAAGGATTGGGGAACATCACCTCCACCCTCTTTGCCTTCGGGCTCGCTGAGTACATCGGGATCCTTAATGAAGCGGAACGGTTCCTTGCGGAGTATGCGAGGTTGACCGGGGCTTCAAATCCAGGGACGAGTCTCTTGTATGAATTGGTCGTAGGATTCGTAAGTGCCGCGATCGCCGGAGCGTGCTTTAGAATTCCGCCCATGTAATGAAGGGCCATCTCACTGAGGCCGGCGTAACCATTCCCTGCAAACAGCGGCTTTCCGTCCTTCCAGAGGCTCTGGTGCGTGTGCATACCGGAACCGTTGTCGCCGAAGAGCGGCTTCGGCATAAAGGTAGCAGATAAGCCGTTTCTTCTTGCCACATTCTTTACGATGTATTTAAAGAGCATGAGCTGGTCAGCCATGGATACAAGCGGAGAATACCTCATGTCGATCTCGCACTGACCGCCTGTCGCGACTTCATGGTGCTGTGCTTCTACATATATACCGCTTTTCTGCATAAGTAACGACATTTCTACCCTTATATCTTCAAGACTGTCTGTCGGAGGAACGGGGAAGTATCCCTCCTTATGCCTTGGTTTGTAACCGAGGTTCGGCTCTTCGTCTGCTCCCGTGTTCCAGGTGCCTTCCTTGGAGTCAACGAGGTAGAAAGAACTATTGGCGGTTGAATCGTACTGTACATTATTGAAAAGAAAGAATTCTGCTTCCGGTCCGAAATACGCTGTATCCGCTATCCCCAGTGATTTCATGTAGTTTTCTGCTTTCTGGGCGATATACCTCGGGTCCCTTGTATAGAACTCCTTGGTGACAGGATCGAGAATATTGCAGATAAGGCTGATCGTCGGGTACTCTCTGAAAGGATCGAGCATCGCCGTGTTCGGGTCCGGGAGAATGAGCATGTCGGATGCATGGATCGCCTGCCATCCCCTTATTGATGATCCGTCGAAGCCGAACCCTTCTTCAAAAGATTCTTCTTTCAGTTCGCTTATGGGAACCGAAAAGTGCTGCCAGATACCCGGAAAATCGATGAACTTAAGGTCAACCATGACCACATTGTTCTCCTGGGCCATTTCTAATACATCTTTTGGTGTCATCACTTCCTCCTTATAAAATATTAGGTGTCAGGTTTCAGGTTCCCGGGATCGGAATTCATTGTCCTGATAGCTGATCCCTGATAGCCGTCACCTGTCTTTAAACTGCTGTTTCTCCTGTTTCTCCGGTTCTGATCCTGATGATATTTTCGACTGGGTATACGAAGATCTTCCCGTCTCCTATCTTGCCGGTCTTGGCGGCACTCTGTATCGTCTCAACCACTTTTTCTGCGATATCATCGGGTGCTACTATATCGATCTTGATCTTCGGGATAAAATCGATCACATATTCAGCTCCACGGTAAAGCTCTGTATGTCCCTTCTGCCTTCCAAAACCCTTAACCTCCGTTACGGTCATGCCCTGAACGCCTATCTCGTTCAGCGCGTCCTTCACTTCATCGAGCTTAAAAGGTTTTATGATCGCTTCTATTTTTTTCATAATATTTGATCCTCCTTTCCGATCTTTAATATCAAGTTCCATGCCAGATTACTCATTTTCTTGAATTAGTATAACTATCTGTTATATAAAGGTTTTGAAAAGCGATATGATAATAAAATTACAAGAAATTGCCTAAAAATTAGGCAGTGGTGCCTAAAAAATAGGCAATAACAGCAAAGAAGGGGGTACTTTTGAAAAAGGATTCGAGGATTCAAGGATTCTAGTGAAAAAAGAAATATCCTGTCCATCTCGATGCGAGTCAACCATGAGAGTCGTTTCGACCTGTCTCAATAGTCTTTCTCTGTGCTCTCTGTGGTTGATTTTTTTTGTTATTCTATCTCGGAATCAATATCCGATGGGCTCATGTGCCTGATGATCTTGCCCTCGACCATATAGATGACCATCTCGGCGATATTCGTTGCGTGGTCGGCCATGCGTTCAAGGTATTTCGACACATAGCTCACCTTCATCGCCCGCGAAACGGTACCGGGTACCTGGGTCATGATGAACATAAGTTCCTTGAGGACCGCATCATTGAGGTCGTCGACCTCATCATCCAGAACGATAACATCCCTTGCAAGCTTCTTGTCCTCTTTGACAAAGGCATCGATAGCATCGCGTACCATACCGCTTGCGATATTCCTCATCTTCGGGATGTCTATATACGGTTTTAATTGCGGTTCTTTATAGAGCTCGACGGCGCGTTCGGCGATGTTTACCGAGTTGTCCGCAATACGTTCCAGGTCAGAGGTGATCTTCATGGCGGTCGTTATGAAGCGGAGGTCCTTCCCCATGGGCTGCTTGAGTGCCAGCAGTCGTATGCACTCCTCGTCTATCTCTACGTCGAACCTGTTTATTGTATGGTCGTCCTCTATGACCTTGTTGGCCAGATCGACGTTCCTCTCCACAAGGGACGTTACAGAGTCTCTTATCGAAGACTCAACCATCGCTGCCATTTTGAGCAGCATTTCTTTCAGGTGCTCAAGCTCTTCGCTACGGACGGTCATCAGCCAAACCTCCCTGTTATATAATCCTCCGTTAGCTTCTCTGAAGGATTAGTAAAGATTTTATCAGTATGGTCGAATTCAATCAAATCCCCGAGCATCATAAATCCCGTCCAGTCGGAGATTCTCGCCGCCTGCTGCATGTTGTGCGTAACGATGATAATGGTGACCTCCTTTTTCAGTTCTACCGCGAGCTCCTCTATTTTGCCTGTCGATATGGGGTCGAGCGCCGACGTCGGTTCATCGAAGAGCAGCACTTCGGGCTCTACCGCAAGGGCACGCGCGATAACGAGCCTCTGTTGCTGGCCGCCCGAAAGATCGTATGCGCTTGCCTGGAGTTTGTCCTTTACTTCGTTCCAGAGAGCCGCATGAGTCAGAGCCCGTTCGACACGCTCCGACAGTTCGGCCCGCTTTTTTATCCCCCTGAGCTTCAGACCATATGCTATGTTGTCAAAGATCGACATCGGGAAGGGCGTTGGTTTCTGAAATACCATGCCGATACGGCTTCTCAGGTCTATCAGATCGATGTCGTCCGAGAGGAGGTTTTTATCGTTGAAAATAATTTCCCCTTCATATTTATTGCCGGGATAGAGGTCGTGCATCCTGTTGAAACATCTGAGGAGCGTCGTTTTGCCGCATCCCGACGGTCCGATAAGGGCAGTGACATTGTTCTTGTATATGGGCAGGCTGATATTCTTGAGAGCGTGAACGGTACCCGCATAGTAAAAATTGAGGTCCTTTACTTCCATTTCCCGTATTCCGTTCATTATTTGCCAAACCTCCACTTAACTATCAGCCTTCCCACGACCGTCAGTAATAAAATAAAAACCGTAACGACGAGTGACGCCGCCCATGCTTGTGTGTGCCAGCTTTCGTACGGACCCATTGCATATTGAAAAACCGTAACCGTTAACGATGCCATCGGCTCGTTCATGTTAACCGAGAAGAACGAGTTATTAAAAGCGGTAAAAAGGAGCGGTGCAGTTTCGCCCGCGACCCTCGCGATCGATAACAGTATTCCGGTGAGGATACCTGCCGCGGCACCTCTGTAAACCACCTGTATGATTACTTTATAATAGGGCGCACCCAGGGCAAACGCTGCTTCCCGCAGTGTCCAGGGGACCAGCGTAAGCATATCCTCAGTGGTCCTCAGAACGACCGGGATCATGATGATCGCAAGGGCTACCGAACCTGCCCATCCATTAAAGTGCCCCAACGGTTTCACCATGATCGCGTAAATAAAAGTACCAATGACGATAGAGGGTACGCTGACCATGATGTCTGAAAGAATACTTATAAGCTGGGCGATCTTTCTGCCTCGCGCGTACTCGGCCAGGAAGGTCCCTCCGAGGACTCCTATAGGAACTCCTATTAATGTTGCAAAGAACGTTATGATCAACTGGCCCACAAAGGCATTCCGTAATCCACCGCCTTCTATTCCCGGGGGAGCGGGGTCTTCCGTAAAAAGATCGAGGTTCATCGCACCAAGACCATGGACAAGGACGTCTCCAAGGATAAATACCAGCCAGAAAAGCCCGATAAGGGCGGCTAATGAGCTCAGCGATAAAGCAATGAAGTTTTCGAGTTTACGTTTCTGTACATGATTCATCGGGAGAACCTCTTCTCGGCTCTGAGAAGAAAAAACTTAGCAATCGCCAACGTTATAAAACTGAAAATGAACAAAAGCAGTGCAAGATTAAATAATGACGAGAGATAAATATCGGTATCGGCTTCGGTGAACTCATTGGCTAGGGTAACGGTGATCGTTGCTGCCGCATCCAGAAGCGATCTGGTTATCTGATGCGTATTGCCGAGCACGAAGGCGACCGCCATCGTTTCACCAAGCGCCCTGCCAAGAGATAGAACAATACCGCCGAATACGCCGAGCTTTGAATATGGAAGTACGATATTCTTTACCACTTCCCACTTGGTTGCGCCAAGTGCGTAGGCAGATTCCTTCACAACACCCGGTGTAAGGTTGAAGGAGTCCCGTGCGATGCTTGCTGTAAAGGGTATGATCATGATGCTCAGGATCACACTTGCCGTTAAGAGGTCAATCCCCATCGGTGTGCCCTCAAATAACAATCCTATGACCGGGATCTTACCGATCGTATTTTGAAGAGCAGGTTCGATATAGTCGGCCATGATGGGAGCGAGGGTAAAAAGTCCCCACATGCCGTAAATAATGCTGGGTATGGCAGCGAGGAGTTCTATTGCTACCCCGATTGGACCTTTTAAGAAGTTCGGCGCTATCTCCGTTATAAAGATAGCTATGCCGATCGCAACCGGTATCGCAAAGACCAGTGCCAACAGAGTTGTTACTGCCGTTCCGAACAGCGTTGTGGCTGCTCCGAAGACCTCCTGGACCGGGTCCCACTCGGTGGAGAATATAAAACGGAAGAAGCCGAACTTCTCTATCGAAAGAGAGGATTCGGCAAAAAGGATATACAGGATACCGCATATAAGAACAAGGACGGTGATCGATGCGATCGCCGTCAGAGTGGAAAAGAAAATGTCCGCCGGATTTTTCTTTAACAGTACTGGCAAATAAACTCCTTTTAAACCACTGAGTCACTGAGACACAGAGATATCTATTTTTTGTTTCTTTTCTCTGTGAGCTCTGCGTGCTCTGCGGTTAATATGTCTTTAGTAAATTCCGTTTGCCTTCCAGTAAGCTCTTACTTTATCCTTCAATGCATTTGGCAACGGAACATACACCAGTCTCTTTGCTGTTTTATCACCGTTCTTGAACGCCCAGTCATAGAACTTGACCGTACCCTTATTTGAATCGGTCTTTTCCTTCGCAAGCAGGATGAACGTTGCTCCCGCTATCGGCCAGGCATTCTTACCGGGAGCGTTCGTGAGCCAGAGATGAAAGTGCTGTTTCGGATCGAACTTGCCCGAAGCGGCGGCATCCTGAAAGCTCTGAAAGCTCGGCTCCACAAAGGTCCCCGCCGGGTTCTTCAGTTTTGCGTATGTCAGTTTATTCTGCTTGGCATAGGCGAACTCTACATACCCGATCGAGTGTTTCACTCTTTTTACATAGTTTGCTACGCCTTCGTTCCCTTTACCGCCGATTCCCGTCGGCCACTTGACAGCCTTTCCGGCGCCTACTTTGGTCTTCCATTCATTGCATATGCCGCTCAGATAGGTCGTAAAGATAGCGGTCGTTCCCGATCCGTCAGACCTGTGAACTACGGTGATCTCTTTATCAGGAAGTTTAAGGCCGGGATTAAGGTCGGTGATCTTTTTGTCGTTCCATTTCGAGATCGTTCCCATGAAGATACCGCACATTGTTGCCCCATCGAGACTGATAGAGCCCGGTTTTACTTTCGGTATATTCACGACCGGAACAACCCCGCCGATCACGGCCGGGAACTGCAGGAGTTTGTCTTTCGCCAGCTTTTCGGGCTTAAGCGGTGCATCGGACGCGCCGAAATCGACCGTCCTGTTCGAAATCTGCCTCTGGCCACCGCCGGACCCGATCGACTGGTAATTCAGCTTTACTTTTGTTACTTTGTTGTATTCCCATGCCCATGCTGAATAGACTGGATACGGGAACGTCGCACCAGCTCCGTTGAGCGTTTCTGTGGCAAAGGCAACTGTTCCAATTAATAAGAATGTGAGGATTATTGATAATGTGAAAACTTTTTTCATGTTTTCTCCTTTTTAGTGTTTACATAGTTTACCTGTCGAATGTTACAGGAATGTTACAAACCTAGATATTTTTTACTGTTCGATGATATTTTTCCGGCAGCACCTCCTTTGAAATGATATACGGGACATTTGTCAGGGTCCTTTCTGCATATTCCCTTTCTGTATGAAAAAGCGATCGGCATACCCTGCGTGCATTTACTTATAAGTCCTGAATAAAATCTGCATGTCATCCGCTCTGTTACCTCCGTGTTATGGTTTTTCATGCTCATAGCTTACACCGGCAATGTTACAGGAATATTAAGGCTATGTTACGTTTAAGAGAAATTTTCAACGATGAGTGATACTATGTAACAGGAGCGGTAATGCAGGCTTCTGCGGTTTCAGCGGTGATGCTATGAGCGGCGTAAAGAAGAAAACATTGGTCATGTTTGGCGGCAAGGGTGGTGTAGGGAAATCTACCTGTTCAGCTGCCGTTGCGCTGCAATGTGCATTGCTGGGACAAAGGACCATCATTATCACCTCCGATATGACCCCGTCCCTTTCTGATATCTTCGAGATGAACATAGGTGATACTGTTAAAGATGTGGATGAAAACCTCAGGGCTGTCGAGATCGGCCAGGATACGATCATGAACAGCTGGAAGGAGAAATTTGGTCGTGATTTTTATGAGATCCTGTCGCATCTGATCGATGTGGATGGCCTGGACAGTGAATCGCGGCATCAGCTCCTCGATTATATCGGCTCGGCTCCTTCATTGCGGGAGGAGACAATGCTCGATCTTATTGTTGATATGGCTGAAGATGGGCAGTATGATCGAATTATATGGGACACTGCGCCTTCGGGAGAAACGCTGAATCTTATCGGCATGCCCAGGATCATACGGAACCACTTGAGGGCCGGGGCAAAGGTTTTTGAGGGGCTCGATAAGATCGGTAAGCAAATTATTGGTAAAAGGTCTATTTCGGAGATCATGGATGAATGGATCGTCGCTTCAGAAAGGATCTCTGAGTTCATCCTGCACCGGTCGTGCTTTGTTATCGTTGCAAACCCTGAGAGACTTGTCGTTAATCAGGTCCCCAGGCTTATGGAGAACCTTTCGTCCTACCACCTGGATGTCAGCGGAATGGTAATTAACAGAATTATCGAAAGACCCGACTCGGTATCCTTAAAGGAGTTGCAGTCAATGCAGGGACATTATGTAAAGCAGCTCGTCGGTTTAGCAGGAGGGTTGCCGGTTGCAACCGTTCCTCTCTCGATGAGTGAGATCAAGGGGAAGAAAGTACTGCTGGATATAGGAGCAACTATAATGCGGAATATCGGGTTGTGATTTATTTCGTAAAATGAAAAATGAAGGTTTGAACTTCCCATTTAAAAAATCAAGTTAAATTAGAGAATATATTTATCAGGCAGCCTTCTTTATTTCCTCCTTATAACGATACTCCCTGTTCTCCGTTAACATCTTGAAGATCACTTTTATCAATTGCCTGGCAAGGCACCGCAGGGCATGGTTATGGTCTTTGCCTTCTGTCCTCTTCTTTTCATAATAGGTCCTGGATTCCGGCACATACCGCATTGTACAGCCCGCTATTTCAATCATCGTTGCTTTGCATATCTTATTGGCCTTGTATACAGCCTTTGTTTTCTTCTTCTTGCCAGAGTCATCATCTATACAGGCTACTCCACAATACACCGCCAGCTGATTTTCCCTCTCAAATCGCCCGATATCCCCGATCTCCCCCACCAGCCTGCTTGAGAGTTTTGTTCCTACTCCCATAATGCTTTTTAACTGCCGTACTTCTGAACTCTTCTCTCCCGCCTCTTCAAGCTCCCTGTCCAACACCGCGATCTCCTCTTTGAGGTCCAGTATGCGGCGACTATATGATAAGATTATAGTTTTATAGATCCCCGATAATTCCTCCACATACTGTATCTTTTGAAGTCCTTCCACAAGCAGGGAGGCCGTTTTCTTACCTATTGTTTTTATCTTCAATAACGCACCCAGGTTAAGTTTTTTGTATCTTCTGAAATCGGGATACTTCTTCAACAGATGTAACAGCCGCTTGCTGTCCGTATCTCCAAATCCCAGTATGTCCGGACATACTTCCAAAAGCCGCTTCCTCAGCCGGTTTTGTATCCTGACCTTCTCGTCTATCAGGCTCTGCTGATGCCTCGACAGTATTTTGAGTT
>CAJIAG010000400.1_pt1 | contig 10985 bp, 14 predicted proteins | sample 9199131 | NCBI WGS metagenome assembly CAJIAG01 (sample SAMEA7708278, study PRJEB35096) | sediment metagenome | biome: marine neritic benthic zone biome [ENVO:01000025]; feature: sediment [ENVO:00002007]; material: shallow marine sediment [ENVO:03000034] sea grass bed [ENVO_01000059] ... | reverse complement strand
TGCTCCTTCATCTCCCAAAGTATGATCCATGCCGAAGGGTAGGGACTTCGTTTTCGAACCATTGCCCGATCCGGCATGTTGGACTGCGGCGAATCAAAATACCTTTTAAGGAGTACCTATGAAAGCGGTTGTATACACAAAATACGGACCGCCGGATGTCCTTCAGCTCAAAGAGGTAGAAAAACCTGCACCCGGAGACAATGAAGTACTGATAAAAGTACATGCAACTACAGTAAACAGGACGGACAGCGCGACTATTAGAGCAATACCATTTTTTGCGAGAGTTGCAACAGGTCTGTTCAAACCCAAAAAACAGATTCCCGGAACCGAATTTGCCGGTGAGATTGAAGCTATTGGAAAAAAGGTATCTTCTTTAAATGTAGGAGATAAAGTTTTCGGGTTTGATGACAGCGGATCAGGATCTCATGCTGAGTACATGACAATATCAGAGGATAAAGCGATAACAATGCCGGAAGGTATAACATATGAGCAGGCTGCAGCCAGTACGGAAGGTGCGCATTATGCGTATAATTTTATCAATAAAGTAAACATTGAAAGTGGACAGGAAGTTCTCGTAAATGGTGCGACAGGAGCTATCGGTTCAGCGGCGGTTCAACTATTAAAATATTTTGATGCTGATGTTACTGCAGTGTGCGATACGAAAAATATGGAACTGGTAAGATCCCTGGGAGCTGGCAGAGTAATTGATTATACAAAAGAGGATTTTACAAAAGAGGATCAAAAATATAACTATGTTTTTGATACTGTCGGCAAAAGTTCATTTTTTAAATGCAAACAGTTACTGCCACCAGGAGGAGTTTATATTTCATCAGACCTGGGGTATATGGCTCAGAATATTTTCTTGCCGCTTATAACACCGATTATAAAACCGATGATCGGAAACAAAAAGACCATATTTCCAATGCCTAAAGATATTAGAGGAAGCCTGATCTTGATCAAAAAGCTCATTGAGGAAGGAAAATTCAAAGCAGTGATAGATAGAAAGTATCCACTGGAACAGATCGTCGAGGCATACAGGTATGTTGAAAAAGGACAAAAAACGGGAAATGTAGTAATAACTATGGAACATAATGACAAAACCTGACAAGTCGCTGTAGCTGACATGACACGCTTGCATTCAGCCCTTGTGGGCAAAGGCCATAGAGATCACTACAGCGTCTACGGGCGAGCCGACAAGCGCGCCACGCAGCTAAGCTCTGGCGTTAAGCTACTTGCACGGGGACGACAATGCCACAGTTCTTGATTATTGATGCCCCATCCATTTTAGGTCTCCGACCAACAGGAGTCGAGGAGCTTCCAAAGGCGTTGAAGAAAGCTGGCTTGCTGGAAGGAGTTCATGCCGAGTATGCCGGGCGACTTGAACCATTGCTGTATAATCCTGAAAGAGATAAAGGAACACTCTTACTCAATCCTGAGGCTATCCGAACCTATTCCCTACGACTCGCTGATGCTGTCACGGACGTGTTGCGGAAAAATCGATTCCCTATCGTACTTGGCGGTGATTGCAGTATTCTCATCGGCAATATGCTCGCTTTGCGACGCATGGGCCGGTATGGTTTGTTCTTCATCGACGGACATGCAGATTTTTACCAACCTGAGGCCTCTCCCACTGGCGAGGTGGCGGATATGGATTTAGCGATGGTGTCAGGTCGTGGGCCAGATGTGCTCACCGACATCGATGGTCTCAAACCACTCGTCCACGACGAGGATATAGTGGTGTTCGGATTTCGGGATGCAGATCAAGCGGCAAGTTATGGGAGCCAAGACGTCCGAGACTCCAATATGCACGTCTTTGACCTCACGCGAATAAGAGCGCTTGGAGCCAATCAGGCCGCGGTATTAGGTGTCCAAAAGCTGATGAGAGATGAAGTCGCTGGCTTCTGGATTCATCTTGATGTCGATGTTCTGGATGATGCCATTATGCCAGCAGTAGATTACCGACTGGAAGGTGGGTTGAGTCTTGCGGAGCTAAGCGCGGTTTTGAAGATACTTATCTCTTCCGGTCGAGCTGTCGGAATGAATATCACCATTTTTAATCCTCGTCTTGATACGGATGGTTCGGTCGCACAACAATTGGTTTTGAGTCTGGTTGCTGGTCTTCAGTGAGAAAATGATACAACTGCCAAGAAGAAATGGCCTAACCCATCGCTCCAGCCGACGCGCTACTGCGCGCGGCTGAGCTTGGCCGTTAAGTGTCGTCTAACATTAAGATTGCTTGCCGAAACATCAACAAATCAGACCCTTCCATTCTTTTAAATTACCATCTGAAATCCTAAATCCTTCACCAGGCAGAATCTGGTGTGGTAGTCTATTAGAAAAGCAAAACAAGGAGATCTAATCTACACATCCGAAGCCAGGTAAGTTGTAGTTTGGCAAGTAGCAAGCTACCCCAAGGTGATGCAGTATGAACATTAAATTCTTTGGCTATAACACCTTCTTAATTGAGTCAGGCAAAACAAAAATCGCTATCGACCCCGGTGCGCTATTTCTTTATTACTTCAGGCTCACAACTTTAGTCCCGAAATCTGAATGGGATGACATTACACACATATTTGTAACCCATGGTGATATAGATCATTATTGGCATGCTGACAGAGTGGCATCAGCCTCGGGGGCTCCTATAATTTGCAATAAAACAATGGTTAGAAGTGTCAAAGGTAAATCACTAATGCTTGGTCCCCGGGATAAAGGACTGGCATTTACGACTGAAATAGAAAAGATTCATGGCATTTCGGTTAATGATACCATTGAGCTGGATGGGATATCTATTACTGGATTAAAAGCCAGTCATGGACCGCTTACCCTTAAGCTTGGCCCAATTAAGAAAACTGTTTACCCCGGTCCGGCAGAGAGGGTGGGATGGGGAGCAATTGGCTTTAAGATCGAACTTGATGGAAAAACCGTTGTTAATCTTGGTGATACGCTGCTTCTTAAAGAAGAGTGGGAAGGCATACAGGATCCGGATGTCTTGATGATTTCCATAGGCGGCAGAGAAACTCATAACACAATGGATGAGCAGGAAGCCCTGCAAGCGATACAAACTATGCATCCGAAGCTCGTGATTCCCTGCCATTACAACCTTCCGGCACTTTTCTCTAGGAGATACTGTCCAGCAAATGATAAAGTATTTCAAATAGCTGTGGAGAAAATGGGCGCTTCTTGTGTTGTTCTGGGCATGGGTGAATCGATACATCTCGATGACAGTAAAATCAACTAACATAAAGGAGAATGAAATGGACTCAATGACTACAAGAAATCTGACCTCACCCTGTGGTCTGGATTGCTTCAACTGCGAGGTTCATGAGAACAATGTAACGGATGAGATGCGGAAAATGCTCTCAGCGAAATTCGGCCTGCCGCCGGAAGAGGTTCAGTGCAAGGGATGCAGGGAACAGAAAGGGGCGCGGCTTGTGTTTCCACTATGCGAGACTTATAAGTGCGCTACAGACAAGGGCATCGAGTTCTGCCATGAATGTGACGATTTCCCCTGTCAGAAACTGCAGCCGGCATCGGACGGGGCCAACGGGTACCCACACAACATGAAGCTCTACAACCTCTGCAGGATGAATGCTGTGGGACTGGATGAATGGGCAAAAGAAGCATCCGGCATTCGTAAAAGGTATTTTACCGGAAAGTTCGTCTTCGGCAAAGGGCCGGTGGTAGATTAAGCCGAACCTTATACCGCTTAAGGATATAAAAAAGTTAATATGGAGTACAGACTTAAGGACATAAAGAAAAAATCAAAGCTTAAAGTACTAATCGTAACAGGATTGCTTGCTGTAGCACTGACTGTGATTAGCAGTTCGATGTCAGAGGATAAAGGTGAGACAATAACAAACTCAGAGAACTATAAGGACGGTAAATTCGTAAACGCAATTCCCAATAAGGAATATACCACTGTCGAGTATATAAGAATGACATGGGACTTTTTCTTTGGGGATAAAGATGGGCGGTCGCCGAAACAGCCGCTGCCAGTTGTTGAACCTAAGGCATTTCATAATCCTGCCTCATCAGTGATACAGTACACTTGGCTTGGGCATTCCTCGATAATCCTTGAGCTTGAGGGCAAAAGGCTACTTCTTGACCCCGTGTTTTCGGAGAGGATCTCGTTTTCTCAGTTAATCGGACCAAAGAGGTTCCATCCAACCCCAATACCCCTTGAGCAGTTACCCCATATTGATATGGTGCTTATGTCCCATAACCATTACGACCATCTGGACACATTAGTAGTGGACCACTTCAAGACCTCGGAGGTTGATTTTGTTGTACCTCTTGGTATCAAAAGCTGGCTTATAAAGCGTGGCGTGAAGAGTGAAAACGTTACTGAGCTTGACTGGTGGGAGGATTATGAGCTTGACGGGCTTACCGTGGTATCCACCCCTGCAAGACATTTTTCAGGCAGAGGACTCTTCGACAGGGATGAGGCCTTCTGGACATCGTGGGCAATACTTGGAGAAAACCATAAAGCATTCTTCAGCGGTGATACGGGGATGACCCCACAGTTCAACGATATTGGAGAGAAGTTTGGCCCCTTTGATATTACATTTATGAAGATCGGGGCATATGATGAGCAATGGCCTGATATGCATATTAACCCTGAGGAAGCTGTACAAGCCCATCTCATGCTCAAAGGCAATCAGCTTGTCCCCATACATTGGGGAACTTTCGACCTTGCCTTCCATAGCTGGCAAGAGCCGATCGAGAGAACCATTGTAGCTGCGGATAAGAACAATGTCTCATTACTGACTTCGAGGATTGGCGAAACGGTGATTCCAACTGAGCATGAAAACAGTTACTGGTGGCGGGGGTTGAAATAAATATGTTTAACCTGCTGCTTTGCAGGAACAATAAAGGGGACAGGCTATTTATCAGGAAAAGCAGCCTGTCCCCTTTAATTTTTCTGGATGACCGAACATCAGTTTAATTCGGGTAATTCTTAATGTATTCAGATTTAATGAGTTCTAATAGTGGATCATACCCAAAGTTCACAAGTGGTTTGCCATTCACAAAATATTCAGGTGTCTTAGTGACATTTAAGGCCCTGGCATCTGCAATGTCCTGTTGAACGATCCTTTCTACCTCAGGTTTTTGCATATCTTTTTTCAGCTTGCTGATATCCAGTCCTGCCTGAGGAAGGAACTGCCATAGTTTCTCTGGCTGAGGCTTATGATGACTTGCCCAGTGAGGCTGAGACTCAAACATAACCTCAAGTGTTTCCCAGTATTTACCTTGCTCTTTAGATGCCTCAAGGATCTTAACTACTTCATCAGATCCCTGGTGTAATGGAGCATACCTTATAACGAGCTTTATCCTGCCGGGATTAGATTCCAATATTTTTTTCAGGAACGGATACATTGCCCGACAGGTCTCACATGCAGGATCCAGAAACTCAGCAATGACTACTTTCGCATCAGCACTGCCAAGACTCTGAGAATACTCCCTGACAAACACAGATGATTCTCCCTGAGCAATGGACTCCAGTTTCTTTGCCTGTTGCCCCTTAAAATACATGCTTCCAAGTGCAAATATGATTATTAGCGATACAGCCGATAGTATAAATATCAAACCTTTCTTCATTCAGCAAGCCTCCTTTTTACTATCACTAGCAGTGCGACGATGGCTGTAAAAGCCAGCAGCGCCATCATTGGAATATCTATGAAACCAAAAAGTTTTATGTACACCTCCGAACATAAGACGCCCTGTCTGCAGGGCTGTAGCTTCTCCGGGATAATACCGTAATACAGAAGGTTATGATAAAGGGCGACAAACCAGCCAACAATTGCCAGGGGAAGCGAGTATTTAATGGCCGCCTTATCAATCGGAAAGAGTCCGATAGCCAGTGTTATCACCAGTGGATATAGAAATATTCTTTCATACCAGCACAAGACACAAGGGGCAAATTCCATCACTTCGCTGAAGAACAGACTACCCAGCATTGCGATACTCGCAATTAGCCAGGCTATGAATAAGATAGTCCAGTTGGTATTTGACGTCTGTTTTGTGTTGTTCAATCTATTCCTCGCGCACTATGCCAGACTTTACCTAAAAACGAATTACTATAATATCAGAAAGTGAAGGAATTATGAATCTATTCTATTCAGCTAGATACCTGCTTAAGAGAACTTATCAAATACCGCCGGAGATGCCTATAAGGATGACTCAACCGAGATCGCTATCATTGCTAAGAAGATATAATAGTTATCTACTGAAGAATATTTTATATATATGTTGGTATCTGGTAGAATCTAGTACTGAAGAATACGTGTAGAAATATGTAAATAAGGGGGAGGGATTCATCTAATAATATAAAAAAAGTAGCCTGGTCCCTATTACATTTCCTGGACTAAATGATTACGTGAAACGGTGTATCAAATGGCAAATTACGTTTATATAGCTATGAGCCTTGATGGTTTCATAGCAACAGTTGGTGGTGGATTAGATTGGTTAAACGATATTCCTAATCCTGATCAAAGCGATTATGGCTTTGCCGATTTCATGAGCAAGATAGATGCTGTCGTCATGGGCCGTAACACGTATGAGAAAGTTCTAACCTTTGGTGAGTGGGTGTATGATAAACCAGTATTCGTGTTTAGTAATAGTTTAGACAGGGTTCCTGATGACATTTCAGACAAAGCTGAAATTGTGAAAGGAAATGTGAACACAGTGGTTGAACAGTTAAATAGTCGTGGGTTTCATAACCTTTATGTGGATGGTGGTAAAACTATTCAGAGTTTTCTAAGTGCAGACCTTATTGATCACTTGATAATTACTCACGTTTCAATACTTCTGGGGGATGGTATACCTCTATTTGGAAAAGTTACAAAACACATGAAGTTCGATCAGGTAAAGACTGAGGTGCTTAATAAGGCACTTGTACAAAGTCATTACGTAAGGGAAAGGGATTAAGCATAACGGAAGATAGGTGGCTGGCTATTAGCAATTAATTGATATTATGCAAAATGATCCTTATAGTTATATCTATATTTTCTGTATAATACTCTCAATTGTATTGACCAGTTGCGCCGTAACAAAGGAAGAAAAAATGGTGACCGGTGAAGAATTTATAATGGAACAAATGCTACATGAAGAGAGGAAGTGGGCCAGTCCTGAAGAGGCAGACCAGATAGATGAGGCTATTGATCGATTACATTATGATGAACAACTGGAGATTAATCCAGTAGGATTTATAATTCAAGGCTTATCCGGTTCAGCTTCTGATGAGAAGGATCCTGAGTGGTTAAAACGTAACAATTTAAAGAAAGCGACTGAGCAATGGGAAAGAGAATTCAATGATGTTCTCGATAAATATAAAGGTACTGAATAGATAAGTTGAAATAGAGGAGGGCCAATAGACATGAATGAACAAACCCCTGTATACGACAAGCGCCATGCATCGGTATGCGGGCTTTTCTGTCCTGCGTGCCTTGTCTTTATCGCGCATGACCGTGCCCCCGAGCTCAAGCCCGGGCTCGCCGAAATGCTGGGCATCTCACCTGAAGAGGTAAAGTGCGAAGGCTGCCGCTCCACGAACCGCTTTGAACTATGCGAGCAGTGGTGTACGTTTGATACGTGCGCCGGTGAGAAAGGGGTAGACTTCTGCGGGCAGTGCGATGAGTTTCCCTGCGCGCAGTATAAGGCGTTTCAGCTCGAAAAACCGCATCGTGCAGAGATGTACGAGGACCAGAAGAGGCTGGGGCAGGTGGGCGTTGATGTGTGGTTTGAGGAGAAGACAAAGTACTTCAGCTGCCCGGAGTGCGGAAACCTTAACTCGTTTTACATGATTCAGTGCCCCAGATGCGGCAATACCCCGGGATGCGCTTTTGTAGAAAGACATATGGATAAGATCAAGGCGCACCTGTCCAAAGTGTCCAAAAAGAAGGGGGAAGATTCATGAAAAATAGTTCGAAGCAAAAAAGGTTAATGGGGATCGGGCGGTTTATGGTCACCCTGCCTCAAGCGATCACGATAAGAGGGCTGAACAGGGGCGTATCGGGTGTCGGGAAAGAAATATAAGAATTAACCATAGTCTATGACTCGATGAGCCGTAGGCCCGCAGGGAGGACACAGAGAAAAAAACTAATAATTTCTTACCACGAATGAACACGAATCAACACGTATGAAGAATGCACCGCTGAGTCCGCTGTCTATGACCCATAGGGAGAACGCAGAGAGACAAAGTTTTCCAGTTAACTAGCCAGCTAGTCTGCTAGCAAACTACCCCGCTTTTAACCTTGCAACATGCAATTCGACGCCGCATAACAGGCGACGACGGCAGATCGATTATTTCTCATCTTAACTAAGCGACGATTAAAGGAAAATTAAAGATTACAGGTGTTAGAATACAAAAAGGTTGATTCCCATGGAGGACTTGTGTTTGGAACCATACTTCTTTCTGCTGTCACGTCGATGCACATTTATATCTTCTGGTTGGTCTTCTGCCTCGGCCGCTTCTCCGGGACCTGGGGTCCGCGTATTCGTCTTTGGCGTCCGTGTGAAGCTCTCCGCGTGACATTGCGCTCAGAAGGCCGGGATCAATAACCGTGCAGATCCCTCCCTATCTTCTCAATGAACATTATGACGACCGCTATTTCGATGTGGTCAATGCCATTGAAGAAGCAAAGCACATCTATTTTAAGGGCAGCGGTATCATGGATATCCTTTCAGCTAAGGGACCGGGGAAGAAAATATTGAGAATAGGTGAAACAGGTTTCGGCGCAGGCCGGGTACTTATCGCACTCCTCGATTTTCTGGACAATTGCGGCATCACAGACATAAGTGTAACCTACAATTCCGTTGAACTGCATCCGGTCACTTCTGAGAGGATGTCGGCAATCCTCGAGACATTCAGAACAAAGGTCGGTCCACTTATTGATCTGCTTGTTCAGCCCTACAGCCGCATTGAAATTACCAGACCAGGGTGGCACCGGATAGAACTCACGCGCCCCTTTGGTGAACTGACATTAAATCTCTGGACAGGGGAGGCCCTCGAAATGGTCCATGCACTCACAATTCCCTGTGACGCATGGTTTCTGGACGGTCATGGCCCAAAGAAAAACCCTTCTATATGGAGGCCTGAACTTCTATTGGCAATTGGAGAAAAAACAGAGACCGGCGGGACCTGCGCCACGTTTACCGTTGCCGCTGCTGTGAGAAAGGGACTTATTGAAGCAGGTTTTTCTGTCAGGCAATCTCCTGGTTTTGGCGGTAAAAAAGCAGTACTCAACGGGGTAAAACAGTAGCGCAGGGCCAGATGCCACACTATTCATATCTATATGAACATTAATCATGGATCACTGGCAGGTATAAGGAAAATGCAGTCAGCGATCTTCGGGTTTTGATAAAACAATTATATGCTCAAATCGCTATCATTGCTAAGAAAACTTAATATTTATCGATTGAAGAATATTATATATATATTGGTTTCTGGTAGAATCTAATACAGAAGTCTTCGTTTATATACATGTATTTTTTAATGGAGGGATTTATCTAACTTTCAAACGAAAACAAGGCTAGAAACTGCTCATGGAGCTACGTTGGCATATTTTCGGACAGACGATGGTCATGTAATATGTAATTTATATCCTGCAAAATCAGAGAATCAAAAACCCGTCGAGGAAGTGATTTTGCTTGACTATGTAAAATCACCCTCAAAACTTACAAAAAAGTCAAAATCGCATTGGAATATGTTTGTCTCTTACATGGAAGCAACCTGTATTGATGGCGAGCCAAGTTTTATCCAAAGACTAAGAGTCTTTTACCTTAAAAACTTTAAACAATTCGTAGTCGATAAAACTTTGCAAGAAAGGCGAGGTTCAACGCTATTAAAAGAATTATCCAAGTACGTACTTACAATAGGTCTTAGTGGGTTTCTTATTCTTGTATTCACTATATTAAAGGAAGGTATTGATGACCGGAGAATGCAATCAAAATATGAAGAACTAAAAACCACTTTAGAAGAGATCAGGCGCACATCATCCGAAATATCTTTGAACCTTGAAAACAATAGCAAATCTCTACAGCAAATCGCAAATCTAAATGATCAGAGCAATAGGGATATACAACAAGTAAGGGAAAATACTCTGGAGTCAAACAGGTTATTAGCTGAATTTGTATTTCAATTAAAGAGAATTACGTCAGAATTGGAAGCGGACAGAAATAAATCAGACGCTGCTGAATCCAGCAAAGGTAAGTGAGGGAATCGAGGGGTCGTTCTTAACTAATTGGGATAAATGCAGCTATCAGCACTCAGCGATAAGCAATGACAGAGACAGTACAACAGTGCAATAGAGCAGGGGAGTAATACAATCTCACCTAAGGAATATATATCGACTTTTGAAATCCCGTCATAATTCTGCTAAAATCTGTTTATCGCTTAATATATTGTTATGTTTTTTTTGTAATACAGTAAAATTTAATTTTCAAGGAAGGAGAAACGCAAATGCCTCAATACGTTATTGTTTATCTAGGCGGCGATCAGCCATCTAGCCCAGAGGAAGGTAAGCAACATTTCGCGAAATATAAAGAATGGTTATCTTCATTGGGTGACTCAGCAGTTAGCCCTGCTAATCCGTTTAAGAATACGAGCACAGTAAACTCTGACGGTACTGTTACCGCTGGAAGCACAACGTCAATGTCTGGTTACACTATAATTGAAGCTGATTCCATGGAGACGGCGCTGTCGATTGCAAAGGCTTGCCCGTTTCTTGATATTGGCGGTTCACTTGAGGTATCAGAGTTAATACAGATGCCGGGCTAAAAATAAACATAACAATCGCATTCACTCGGACCGCAAAAAGCGCCGCTCGTGCCTCGCTCTGCTTTTGGTGTCCGGTGATGCGAAGCGTTATATGTAAAAAGGATTAAAACATGAAGGCTATTTGGAAAGGTCAATTACTTGCGGAAAGTGAAGACACAATCGTAATTGAAAATAATCATTACTTTCCTCCTTCGTCTTTAAATATGCA
>CAJIAG010000281.1_pt1 | contig 11206 bp, 8 predicted proteins | sample 9199131 | NCBI WGS metagenome assembly CAJIAG01 (sample SAMEA7708278, study PRJEB35096) | sediment metagenome | biome: marine neritic benthic zone biome [ENVO:01000025]; feature: sediment [ENVO:00002007]; material: shallow marine sediment [ENVO:03000034] sea grass bed [ENVO_01000059] ... | reverse complement strand
GACGTCACGCATCTTCTTGATTGAAAATAGCATTTTGTCCATGGCCTTTTTTTGTTCCTTTACAAATGTGAGCAGGCCACCAATTCTTTCTTCGATGCTCTGGATCGCCTGAGCAATCACATTTATACCTCCTGACTGTTCCTGCGTTGCCGTATGTATCTTTTCAGAGTAATCAGAAGACTTCTGGGTGCTCAATGTTATTTCACTGAAAATTGTTCCAGCTTCTTCAGCCAGTTTAAACCCTTCAGATACCTTTGTTATTCCGGTTCCCATGCTTTGAACTGCTGTTTTGATCTCCCTCTGGATCATATTGATGATATCGGATATTTCCTGTGTGGACGAAGACGTATCGGCAGCAAGGTTCTTGATCTCGGACGCTACAACGGCAAAGGATTTGCCATGTTTTCCAGCCTGGGCGGCAAGAATTGCCGCGTTCAGAGAGAGTAAGGTCGTTCTGTCAGCAACTTCATCAATAACATTAAGTATTTTGTCGATCTCCATTGACTTAGAGTCAAGTATTGATATCACCTCACCGGTCAGTTCAACAGAGTCTCTGATATTCTTCATTCCCTCTATCGTTTCATTGATAGAAGGAAGGCCGGACTCCTCAGTTTGCTGTTTTATGTTTACAATAAGCTTACGGGAATTTTCGGTAAGGTCCTTGATTTGTTTAACAGATGCCATCATTTCGCCTGTAGAACTGGATGTTTCTGCTGTGGATTCCGATACCATATCCACTACCTCGACCAGTGTGCTGAGGGATGATGATATCTGTTCCAGGGCGCTTGTGACTCCATCAACTTCTTCGACAAGAATGTCCATATTGCTTGAGATCTCACCTGATGTAGATACGAGTTCAAGTATCGAGGCGGATGTATCTTCAGATGAGAGTTTGAGCTCATTTGTCTGCGTAGATAGCTCCTTAAGTGTTGCTGTATTATGTTCGATGCTCGTGGCAACCTGTTGTATGAGGGTAGAACATTTATTGATGTCGGTTGTAATGTTGGATGATCTTTCATTGGCTGTTTTTCCGGTCGCATCCAGTTCCGAGAAAAGATCCTTTATCGAGATCACCATTGTCCGGAGATTGGATGTCATCTCGTTTATAGTGTTGGCTACAAGGCCGATCTCGTTGTCCTTTTTGAACTGTATGTGTTCACGAAGATTGCCCTTTGAGATCGATTTTGATACTTCAGTTACCTTTTTCAATGGCTTTATAACGAGATTTGATAACATTGTATGAAGCAGAAAACTGGTAACGAAAATGACGAGTATGGTGACGATGATCATCAGTTTCAGGGAACCCGATGCTTCGTCATCCGCTTTTTTCTTTGACAGCCCTACGAGTATTTTACTTTTGTTTCCTGCACCCCTAATGGAGGTTTCAAAAGATAAAATATCTTTATTATTAGACAGGTTAGAAAGACTTGCTGTTTCATTGTCTGGATCTATTCCCCATGAGTCGAATTCCTCCTTTGGAATGTTCACGGCCTTGTCGAATGAGTTCAGTATATTTCCTTCAGGACCCTGAACAACTACGTACATCACCTCTTTGTCCTTCAGAACCGCTTTCACGATACTGTCCAGCTCTCCAATATTTTCTGATATTATGAGTTGTTCGGAGATTTTTGCGACTATATTCGATATGCTTTCGCCCTTTTGAGAGACGAAAGAAGTGATCGTATTTTTCTGACTGTTCGAGAGGGAGAACGCTCCGGTGAACATTATGACGATAAGGAAAAAGGAAAATACCGCCATGAACTCTATTTCGAGGCTCATGCTTTTGTTCTTCAGATCTTTCATGACTATTACATTATATATCAAATTATTACATTATGACAATTTGTTGTACTAATAACTTATATTGTTCCTTTAGTTATAGGTCTGTAAAACAGCATAACGTAAGGAGTGTTGTTCAGGAAGAGTGATGTGTATGATTATCACTTTTGTAAGTTCCATTGCAAAAAGTGTTATTGTCTTCGCACTGCGTGCATTCGATCTGTATAACAGTATGGTGTATCCCGAAATCCGCAAGAACTGACTCTATCTCCTTTCGTATAATGTCTACTTTGCTTAAATTAGTATCGGAAACTCTTATGTGCGCCGAAAAAGAGGGGTTGCCATGAGATATAGACCAGAGGTGGAGGTCATGAACATCAATTACCTCAGGTATCGACATGATCGAATCATTGATTTCCTCTATATCATATCCCTTTGGGACCATTTCAAGGAATATGGCGAGTGCTTCTCTTACAACTCGCAAACCTCCGAGAAGTATGAGAACTCCTACGATAATACTGGCAACGGGGTCTGCCGCCCTGAAACCTGTGAAATAAATTACTAACGCAGCGATTATCACACCTATAGATGCAAAAAGATCGCCTATTATGTGCAACCAGGCGCTCTTTATATTAAGGTCATGATGACCTTTACTGAGAACGAGCGCCATTACCATGTTTCCTATGAGACCTGCAGTGGCTATCCATAACATTAACTCTGAATCGATCTCAAGCGGTGAGAAGAATCTGTGATAGCTTTCGATAAAGATATATACAGAGATCCCGAGGAGACTCAGTCCATTAATTATCGCGGCAAGAAGACCGATCCTCTGATAACCGAAAGTAGCCCGGGAATCGGACGGTTTTCTGGATATAATAGCGGCGATAAGACTCATGGATAAAGCAAGGGAATCAGTGAACACATGACCGGCATCGCTCAGAAGCGCGAGACTGTTACTTAATATACCGCCTATTACTTCTGCGATAAGTATCGTGAGTGAGATACAAAGAGTTACGAAAAGTCTTTTCTCGGACAGCGTTGTCAATCCGTCTCCTTTAATAGAATTAACAGTTCTGATCAGGTACCGACTGAGATATGAATATTATAGCATCTCATGAATGACCTGTTCTAACTGTCTGAAATCATCAATAAGAAGATCGGCTTCATGGAGGGTTTCTTTAGACCTGTATCCGTACGTTACCCCGATGCTTCTTATCCCCGCGGCCCTGCCTGTTTTAACATCGATGTCACTATCTCCGACAATAATTGCCTCGTCCCTCGATACCGAGAACCTATCAAGAAGGAAATTGACCGGTTTAGGCGAGGGTTTTTTTTCTTCAATGCTATCACTTCCCAGGATTGCGTCAAAATATTCACTAACGCCGAGTTTCTCGAGGATCTCCGTCGAGAATGATTCTCGTTTGTTTGACAGGACAACTTTCCTGAAATCCTTCAGACCCTGAAGCGTTTCTTTAACGAAAGGATAAAGTCTTGTATTATCCACAAGGTGGGATGAGTAATAATTCATGAATTTCTTCAGTACCTTGTCGCTCTTAGCAAGGAGATCCGGTTCCAGTAGCTTTTCGATAAGCCTGGTTATCCCTTCACCTATGAGCTTTACGGTTTCTTCATTACTGACAGAAGGCAGACCTGTTCCTATTATGGCATGGTTAATAGCGTTAGCTATATCCTGAGATGAATCTATCAAAGTTCCGTCGAGGTCAAAGATGATGAGTTTTATCATGCTTAGTAATTATAATTGAGCATCGGCCCATAGTGCAAAATCGAATATGATGTGGATCATATGAACAGATAGATGATTCAGTTATAATATGAACATGAAAGAGAGTTGTCCAGGAAGTAGAGAGATCAGGAGCCCTTATCCGGAAGAAATACTGTGTGTCTTCTGCGGGGCAAAGGTCGAAATATGGTCTGATGAGACCGAAACGATATGCAAGAAATGCACAAAGACCGTTTCGAGGGATATGAAGCCTTCATGTCTTGAGTGGTGCCCCGCCGCCAGGGAATGTATAGGTCTGGACAAGTATGAGAAAATAATGAAAAAACTATCGGAACAGAATAGCTAACTTGCCCCCCACCTGTTAAAAAGACTGTTCTCTATACCCATACTATCCAGTATCTTTCCCGTAATGAAATCAAATATGTCTTCCAGGGACTTCGGACCATGATAAAAAGCGGGGACCGGTGCAGCTACAATAACTCCAAGTCTTGAAAGCTTCAGCATATTTTCAAGATGTATGGGACTAAACGGCATTTCCCTGGGTGAAATGAGCAGTCTTCTTCCTTCCTTAATGGTCGCATCTGCGGCTCTTTCGATGAGGTTACCCGCAATCCCTCCTGATATGGAAGCGAGGGTTTTCATGGAACATGGAACTACGAGCATTCCGTCTGTTTTATAAGATCCGCTCGAGATAGGCGCATACATATTGCTATCTTCAAAAAAACTCAGGTTTTCCGAACCCGCATATTTATGAAGCGCTTCCTCGGGCTTATTGCTGAGGTCAATACCGGTTTCGTCATTAATGATAGGGATAGAGCTGGATGAGGCGACTACATAGACATGAGAAGATTTGACCAGTTCTTTCAGAACCCTCAGGCCGAATTCAGATCCGCTGGCTCCGGTCATTGCAAGAATATATTTCTTCATTTAATGTTTTCGACTCTTTCTCATTAAGTTGGAACTTGCAACCCGAAACGGGTCTCGTTAAAGGGTTGTTCCGACTTGAAACTTGCAACTATGTTCGCATCCCTCACGGGGATGATCAACACCTTCAGAGACTGCTTGCCACAATTTTTTTTGTGTCTCGTGAAACCAAATGGCAGTTAATCCTGAGACCATTCCGCCCAAGTCTATCTTCAGCAACTTTCTTTGCGATATTGCAGATCCTTCTGAGCGTATCGAAGTTCTTACCATAGTAAAGAGCAGGGAAAATATCTCCGCTCTCCCCTCTTCTGAAAGGGTCCAGGTCCTCATCGGTCATTCCGACACTCTTTAAAAGATAAATTATATCGCTTATATTGATATTGTTTTTCCAGATGGCTATTTTCAGTACATTCTCCCATTGAAGTGAAAGATGGATCTTTTTAGCCCTGGATTTCATGTTCTGCAGGCATTCTAAAGATGAATATTCGCACAGAAAATACTTTTCAGGGTCAAATTTGAACAGTTCGATATGAGCATCAAGTGAAACCTGCTCATCGTAAAGCGCAATCTCATCTGTCGCGTCGTTGGAGGTTTCGCAAACTAACTTATTGTTGTTCATTAATATTCCATTATATTCTTAAGCGGGAATAAAATTACCATGCAAATGAACCAGTCAGACTTATTTTAAACTAAAATGGCAAAAAATCTCACAGTGGTAGGTTTGGGGAAACATGTCTACGAGCCTGACAGATTCAATATTGTACATATCCCCGAGCTTTGCCGCATCTCTGCTTAAAGTGGCGGGATTACATGAAACATAGAAGAGAGTTTTCGGGGCCAGCTGTATGATCTTTTTCATTGCCTGACTCGTCAATCCTATCCTTGGAGGATCTATGATAACAACGTCATAGTTACCTCTTGCACTCATATCTTCAGCGGTTGATTCCACAAAACGAATATTCTTTATTTCATTGAGTTCTTTATTTCTCAGCCCATCCTCTATGGAGAAGCGATTTTCCTCAATAACGGTGATCTTTCTGAACAGATGTGAGAGAGGCAGTGAGAAGTTGCCTGCGCCTCCAAAGACATCCAGGAGGGCTCTATGTCTTGAGGGACGAGTAGCCGAATTTTCCTCTTCGGTACTATGTGAGAGATCCTGACTAATGGCTTCCGCAATGAGATCTGATGATCGATCGTTCAATGCCCAGTTGCTCTGGAAAAAACTTTGTGCTGAGACCGTATACTTTAGTGATCCCAAAGAAAATTCGGTGAACTGTTTCCCGGCACTTTCACCGCTTCCGGCAACCACACCACCGACGATATGTTTTTCGATCAATTTTAAAAGAAAGTCACGCGGTACACCTTTAGATGGAATATATGCAATTATCTCATTTCCCGCGGTAAGCGTAATTTCGCTGACCGAAGCAGGGATATCGATCTGCTTTAGCTTAGACAGGGATTCATTAAGAGCATGGTCTAATAGAAGGCATTCTTTGAACTGGACTATCTCATGACTGTTTTCCCTGTAAAATCCGATATGCCCGTTCTGGATCTTGAACTGAGCCCTGTATCTATAGTTGAACTGATCACCATAAACCGCATCTTCGAAATTAATGTCTTCAAGTTTACCTATCCTCTTTAGACAATCGCATATTATCTCCTGCTTCATGCTCAATTGTCTTTCATATGTCACGTGTTGGTAATGGCACCCACCGCACTCGCCGAACACGGGACAGGGTGGAGACTGACGGTAAGGAGAAGACTCTATAATATCCGTAACTTGTGTAACTGAATAGTCCCTTTTCTTTTCAATGACCTGGGCTTCTACTGTTTCGTCCGGGATGGCCCCCTTAACGAAAAATACATGGTCGTTCTTTGCCAGACTCATGCCGCCGTAAAGCGGACTCAAAACCTTTAATTCCATGCTTATTTCTCCGATAAGTTCTTGATGGTCTCTTTTAACTGTGTGAGATCCGCGGACTTTACTATATACGCCTCCGAAGCCCAGACGGCGAAATCATCCCTGTAGTCATATGCCGTTGACATTATGATAGGCAGCTGAGGGTTCTTCTCCTTCATATGTCTTAATACCTGGATACCGTCCATGCCTGGCATGAGTATATCCAGCGTAACGACATCCGGACTCTCATCGTCAAATAGTTTGAGAGCCTCTTCTCCTGAACTGGCTACGATCACGGTATACCCCTCATCCTCGAGTTCTTCCTTGTAAAGCATTCTGATCGCCGGGTCGTCATCGACTATTAATATTTTCATAAGTTCAAACCTCCTTTAAGGGTATATATACTTTAAATGTTGTACCGACTCCTATCTTGCTTGTAACTTCAATTCTACCATGATGCTGCTCGATGATTCTGTGCGTAATAGATAGCCCCAGGCCCGTACCCGATATCTTTGTCGTATAGAACGGGTCGAACAGGTATGGCATATCCTTTTCGTCAACCCCATGACCGGTATCGGTGATCTCGATAACGGCCCAGTCCTCTGCTTCGGATGTAGCTATCTTGATCTCTCCACCCTCTGACACTGCCTGCACAGCATTACCTATTAAATTTATCAAACCCTCCTTTATTTTGTTAATATCCACCTCTACTTCATTGACATCATCGTCAAAAAAGGTAGTAAGAACTATTTTCTTTTTTCGTATCTCTTCCTGAAATAGTGGGAGAACATCGCGGGTAATAATGTTGACGGTTGTTGCTTCCTTTACCAGCCTTATTTCTCTCACATAACCAAGTATTTCTTTGAGTATTCCCTCAAGCCTCGTGACCTCATTGGTAATGACAGAAGCATAGTCCTTAAGGTTACCGTCCAGTTTTTTCTCAAGTCTTCTCGAGAAGCCACCGATCGAAACGAGAGGGTTCCTTATTTCATGGGCAACCTTCGCCGCCACTTCTCCGAGGGCCGCCATCCTGTCTGCCGTGGACAGTTTTTCGCGAAGTATTTTCAGTTCCGTGATATCTCTTACGACGTGGACCGTCCCTATGAAATCATCTTTAGGGTTAAATATCGGTGAGCTGGATATCAGGAACGTTCCACCCAGATGCGGGTCCTCCAGCTCCTCAACGAAGGACTTTTTAGTTTCGACCGTCTTGTGATGAGGGCATTTTTCCCAGGGATGGTCCATTCCATGGAAAATTTTGTAGCACTTCTGGCCTATTATCTCTTCGGGCGGTTTGCCTATCTTATCAGCGACGGCCTTGTTTATGTTCTTTATCTCGTAATCCCTGGAATTGAAATAGACCATGTCGGATATAGACTCAAATATGTTCTCCAGTTCCGCCTCTGCGAGCTTTACCTGTTCAAAAAGGCGAGCGCTTTCGATAGCTGCTGCCACCTGGTCCGTGAATCCGTTCAGGAACCGTATATCCTCATCGGTAATGGGCTTTCTGTTGAAGTAGTTGTCGACCCATAAGACCCCAAGGACCCTGTCTCTTGATATCAGGGGGATTAATGCATATGACTGTGTGCCTGTTTGCTGAATAATGACGTTATCAGACGCGGGCTCCTCATGCACATCAAAGATATTGATCGCTGTCTTTTCATTGATAGCTCGAGTCAGGGTAGTATCCTCATCGAGAGGAATTTCCATTCCTACGCTTAATTTATCAAGAAACGAATCCTTCTTTAGTGGACTGTCGTCGACTTCCTGTAAGAGTTCAGGAAGTGTTTTCTGCTCGATCGAGAGCTTGTCCCATATCTGCCAGGCCTCTTCCGGGCTGGCAGGGCCGACACCCATGACGCCTTTTACGGTATTTCTCTCCTCATCGATCATGAACAGTATCGCGCGATTGAATCCGAGTCCATCGCTCATGGTGACTGCGGTCAGGACCATCCTGAGTAACCTTTCAAGTTCCAGCGTTCCCCTCATGGCTGCGCTTATGAAGAACAACCTTGAAAGCTCCTGGTTTCTTCTTATGAGTTCCTTCTGTACCTTTTTCTTCTCGGAAATATCTCTTGATATCCCGCTTATGCCGATGACCTCACCTGATGTGTCTTTGATGGGGGAGAGAGTGAGGCTTACCTCGAACATTGTTCCGTCTTTTCTGACCCTGACCGTTTCGATGTCCTTTATTGTTTCACCTGTCTTCAGTCTTTCCATATGCTTTTTTTCGGTCTCTATCAGAAACTCCGGTAAAAAAGGCAGAAAGGTGTTGATCGCTTCCGGCTCATTATATCCATAGATCTTTTCCGCTCCCTTGTTCCAGGACGTTACTATACCTTCGAGGTCAGTCGTTATTATCGCGTCAGCGGAGTTATCAATGAGGCTCTCGAGATATTCCTTTGTCTGAGAAACCTCCTTGTAAAGACTGAGGATCTCTTCCTGGTAGAGTACCCTGTCGGTTATGTCCTGGATAAATACGACCACTTCATTAACATTTCCCCCTTCGTCCTTGATCGGATACGATGAGAGCTCCGCGTAATTAATGCCACGTGACTGAGTGATAGTATTTATATCTCCCGTTTCGAAAGTGGCCTTTGCCACGCAATGCGGACATATGGGATTGTTAGACTTATGAAAGACGTCTATGCTGTTCTTGCCGGTTATATCTTCAACTTTCCTGTCGGTCCAGTTCTCTACATATTTATTGGCAAGAAGGATATTCCATTCCTTGTCTATCGAAATGATCCCTCCCCTGACACTTTCAAATAGTATCTCCATCCTCTTCTTTGCTTCAAGAGCGGTTCTCTCCTGTATTCTTTCGCGATCATATGTAATTATCTTATCTATGGCAACGGCCGTTATAGAAGCAAACCCCTCAGCCGTTGAGAGATCATCATAGTTAAAAGTTGCAATATTGCCGACATTGTCCTTTTTGTCATACAGTCCTATCGTCCCTATTATCCTGTTCGATATCTTCATCGGAACACATACGACAGATCTTACCTCAAGTACCGGAACTCTCATGTCTTCAGGCATGTTCGAGGCGTCTTCCACCAAAAGGGGCTTTCCGTTCTTGGCGACCCATCCGGCGATCCCGTCACCCATCTCGAGTTCCATCTCTTTTTCCGTTTCCAGCGTAAGTCCATATGACGACTTAACAGGCAGACGGTTATTTTCGATGAGCCGGATAATACAACCCTTGGCGCTTAATAATCTTGTCATTTCAACAGTTACTCTATTAAAGAGCTCGTCGATGGTTATAGCGCTCGTGACCGTTTTTGCAAGTTCGTAAAGTACAGAAAGCCTTTTTAACTGGACCCTGGTCTCGGAGTGGAGTTCAATATTTTTAATAGCCGTCCCTATGGTATGGGCGATAAGTATGAACAGGTTAAGATCATCCTGATCAAGTACAGTATCATTTGAAACGATAAGAATAATGCCGAAAACCCTCCCATCGACCACAACAGGAACACTCAGCAGGCTGCCCTCAAGCCCCTCTACACTTTCCGTTGAATCGAGATCATCACTCTTGAGAAAAAGAGGTCTCAGGTGAGTGAAGGTCTCACGCGCAATAATATCTTCGGACGCTATCAGTTCATGGAAGTTGTCCTTGAACATCCTGGACGCAGCCTCTCTCTTGAAGCCTCTCGTATCATGCCTTAACGTGTATATAGCGCATCCTTCCTTTCGGGTCCTTTCTGTAATGATCTGTACGATTACATTAAATGCAGAAGTAAGGTCGGTTGCAGTTCCAGCGATCCTGGCTATGTCGAGCAGAAGCTCGGTCTCATTGAGCTTGTCCTTTAATCTTTTATCAGATTCCGAGACCTTATCTATCATCTCATTGAACCTGCTCGATAGAAGACCAAATTCATCACTTCTGTCCGCAGGTATCCTGAAGGACAGGTCGCCGCCCGATATCCTGTCTGTCGCTCCCATGATATCCTCGATAGGATCACCTATAGATTTCTTTAGTATCGTTATGAGAGAAAATGTGGCCAGTCCAGAAAGCAAAATAAGAACTATAAGATACGTCGATATATTTTTTTTGACAGTCTCGGTCTTTTTCGCAACTGCGGATAGATGGTCCACAGACATTCCTTCCACACTTCCTATGAGTCCGATTATCTTTGATTCCTGCACTGATAACTGGCTTAATATATCGATAACACCTTTATTTCCCACTGGATCAGGATGCCGAAGTATCTTTTTTGACAGGGCATCAATGTTATCAAAGATACCGCCTATTTCGTCATACTTTTGCTGGTTGACTACATATTGATCCAGTATACCAAATGTTTTCAATACCGCTTCCCGCTTATCTTTATGTTGCTTCCGGTATTTAGTGTCACCCGTTAATGACCATTGCCTGATAACATCAACATATTCCGCGATAGACGTTGCTATACTTTTATGCATTCTGTGTTCCTCGGCAACATTCTTAAGCAGTTCGATGTTATCATTTATTTTGCCGAAAATGAATACGCTTCCTATCGAAAAGAACAGGATTATCAGAAAGAAGCCGGAGAGGAATAGTAATAATTTATTTCTTATATACATAACGTCCTGTCAGCCGTTCCCGGTCAGAGATGAATAAAGTTTAAGATAGTCATCTATAGCTTTTTCCCATGGGAACTCAGTGTTCATGGCATTTCTTTTTACCGTATCCCATTCATCTGCGTTCCCATATACGCATAAAGCACGTTTTATAGAATCGACCATACTGTAACGGTCGGCATGTTTAAAGACGAATCCACTGCCGGCAGGGTTTGCCGGATTATAGTCCCTCACTGTGTCCGTAAGCCCCCCCGTCATCCTGACCACCGGGACGCTTCCGTATCTCATGGCTATCATCTGGG
>CAJIAG010000016.1_pt1 | contig 11223 bp, 11 predicted proteins | sample 9199131 | NCBI WGS metagenome assembly CAJIAG01 (sample SAMEA7708278, study PRJEB35096) | sediment metagenome | biome: marine neritic benthic zone biome [ENVO:01000025]; feature: sediment [ENVO:00002007]; material: shallow marine sediment [ENVO:03000034] sea grass bed [ENVO_01000059] ... | reverse complement strand
ATCCCGAGCTTTAACAACAGGTCCGAAGCCGAACGAATGGTCTCATCCCTGTCCTTACCCGCAATCAATCCCGGCATGACAATGTTTTCGAGGGCGGAGAATTCCGGCAAGAGATGATGGAACTGAAATACGTAACCTATCTGTCTGTTCCTGAATCCGGAAAGGTCATCATCGCCGAGAGAAAATATGTCATGCTCTTCATAAAGGACCTGACCGGAAGTAGGGCGATCGATCGTACCGAGAATATGCAAAAGAGTGCTTTTACCCGCACCTGAAGCGCCGGTAATGGCTATGAACTCGCCTTTTTCAACACGCAGGTCTATTCCTTTAAGTACATCCAGCCTAACGGCTTCTGTTTGAAATGATTTTTTCAGATCTTTTGTTTCAACTAAATAGTTCATCTATTCATACCTTAGGGCTTCAACAGGATTGAGTTTGGCCGCCTGGCGGGCGGGGTAAATTGTAGCAAGAAAACTTATGAGAACAGCACTGAGACATACTACAATAAAATCTACCGGCTTCATCTTTACAGGTAAATGGCTGAGGTAATACACATCGGCAGGTAACTTAATGATCTCATACGTATTAATCAGATAGGAGATAACATAACCGCCTGCAAGACCTATCAGTGTTCCAAAAAGGCCGACGAGCAGTCCCTGTATGATGAATATGTTCATTATCCCATTGTTTGTAGTTCCCATCGTCTTGAGAATAGCGATCTCTCTTTCCTTTTCAATAACATTCATTATTAACGTACTGACGATGTTAAACGCCGCTACGAGAACGATAAGGGTTAATATTATGAACATCGTCAATTTTTCGAGCTTAAGCGCGGCAAAGAGGTTCCGGTTCATTTCCATCCAGTCCCGTGCATGAAAATCCGGGCCGAGGACCTCCATAACATCTTCCTTTATTGCTGACGCGGTATAAATATCATCGATACGAAGCTCTATTGAACTGACACGATCCGGTGACCTTAAGAACTCCTGGACAGGAGCCAGATCGGCAATGGCGAGATTGGCATCATATTCGTACATGCCCATTTCGAAGACCCCCACAACTTTAAACTTCTTTGCGCGTGGCAGCATGCCGAACGGCCCCATATCTCCGATGGGTGAGATCACATTCACTGTGTCGTCCACAATAACGCCGAGGCTTGCGGCCAGCTCCTTTCCTATGATTATTCCGGGAAACTCACCTTCCTTGTTAATATCTTCAAAACTGCCCGTATACATGTGGCTGTGTATCTCTGTTGTCTTTTTCTCGTAGACGGTATCTATTCCCCTTAGAAAAACACCATGGGCCCTTTTGTTTCTTGAAAGCATCACCTGTCCCATAAGGAAGGGCGACACGGCCCTGACACCGTCAACACCTTTTATCTTGTCCATAATGTCCGTGTAATTAGATATTCCATTAGATCTGCTCTGGACAACAACATGTGCGTTTGCACCCAGGATCTTTTTCTGGAGGTCCTCATGAAAACCGCTCATTACAGAAAGAACAACCAGGAGGGCCGTCACGCCGAGAGAGACACCGGCAACGGAGGTCAATGTATTAAAAGAAACGCTTTTGCGCCTCTTTTTTGACATCATGTACCGAAGTGCAATGAAAATTGAGTAAGATTGTTTCACTTTTCGGGTTTAAGCTGAGGGAATATGATGACATCCCTGATAGAAGGTGAGTTCGTCAAGAGCATGACCAGCCTGTCAATGCCGATCCCTTCTCCCGCAGCGGGGGGCATACCGTATTCAAGGGCACGAATGTAGTCCTCATCCATCCAGTGGGCTTCCTCGTCACCTTTTTCCTTCTCATCCACCTGCTTCTGGAACCTGTCCTTCTGGTCTGCCGGGTCATTAAGCTCCGAAAATGCATTAACGATCTCCCTTCCCGCAATGAAAAGCTCGAACCGCTCTACAAGCTCGGGGGCAGACTTTTTCTTTTTTGCAAGAGGGGACAGCTCGAGCGGATAATCAGTTATAAATGTAGGTTTTATCAGCTGAGTCTCCACTTTTTCACTGAATATCTCATCCAGTATCTTTCCAAGAGAGGCATTTTTATCGACCTCTATGCCGTTCTTCGCTGCCCAGGTGTACGCCTTGTCCCTGTCCTTAAATATCTCCTCAGGGACCCCATTCCGAGAGAGAGCATCATATAGAGGAATTCTTGGCCATGGAGGTGTAAGGTCTATTGTATCGTCACCGAAAGGGATCTCGAGCGATCCGACTACCTTCTCGGCCATGTACTGAAAGAGTTCCTCGGTAAAAGACATGAGGTAATTGTAGTCTTTATACGCTATATAGAACTCGAGCATTGTGAATTCGGGATTATGTTTGGCCGAGATGCCTTCATTCCTGAAATTCCTGTTCAGTTCAAATACCTTTTCGAATCCGCCGACCAATAACCTTTTCAGATACAGTTCCGGGGCTATTCTGAGGTAGAGGTCTATTCCCAGTGCGTTATGATGTGTCTGAAAGGGACGGGCCGTAGCTCCGCCCGGGATCTGCTGCATCATCGGAGTTTCGACCTCTACGAATCCGTTCATTTCGAGAAAATCACGGATAGCCTTTATTATACGACTTCGCGTTATTACCATCTCCTTGACGGAGGGATTGACAATAAGGTCGATATATCTCTGCCTGTAACGCTGTTCGATATCCTTCAGTCCGTGCCATTTCTCGGGCAGTGGTCGGAGGGATTTCGTCAAGAACTCAAAGTCGGTTATCTCTATCGTTAGCTCATCCGTCTTTGTCCTGAAGATCTTTCCGGTGACGCCTACGATGTCCCCTATATCGAACTTTTTCAGAACAGCAAATTTATCTCCAAGGAGGTCCTTCCTGAAATAGACCTGAATCTTCCCTGTCGAGTCCTGAATATGGGCGAAGGCGGCCTTCCCGAAGTTCCTCATCGCGACGATCCTGCCAGCGATCGTTACGTGCTTATCGAGCTTATCAAGCGACTCCTTGTCCTGAGAGCCGTATTCAGAATGAATATCGGCCGAGTGATGAGTGAATTCGAAAGGGCTTCCGTAAGGATCGATATCCCGTTCCTTCAGTTCGTTCAGTTTTTGGATCCTTTGCTTTATCAGTTCGTTGACTTCGTCCATGAGTATCCTTAATTGTTTTTAATTTCAACGTGTTACAAAAGCAGAATAGATGATTATAATTGTTAGTACGATTTAAGTCAAGGAAGAGGTGATTTTGCGAGTTTTGCCGGATTTACGCTGTATTGCTGAGATATTTATCGCCAATGTATTTTAAAAGCGTATCAACTCTCTTTATCAATGAACTCTTGTCGGGGGTTTTCCCTTTGTTGATGTAGACAGCCGGCGCAAGTGCCTTAAGCATTGAGCGGATCTTTTCATTCGCTATGATAGACGAGAAAAAAATTATAGGGATCTTGTTTATCCTGTTCTTTTCTTCTAGGGCCCGAATTGAGCGTGCGGCCGTTAATCCGTCCATGATCGGCATGTTCAGATCGATTATCGCAAAGCCTGTGGTCATCTCCTTTTTATCCTCAAAGTTTTTCTTGTAAATATCTGTCACTGCTTTAAGAAGCACAGCTCCATCCTCACAGGGTATCACCTTCCCGACGAACTTTCTGTTTTCGAGCATATTTACAATAATGTTCCTCACAACGACCGAATCTTCAGCAACAAAGGCGACTGCATTTTGCTCTTCCTTCTCTTCCTTTTCTTCCCAGGTTTCCTTTACCTCAAGCGGGAAGCCGCAGTTCGAGCAGATGATCTCCTGACGTTCATCGCGTGTAACAGAGTGGTATGGAACATCCTCGCCGCAGCATATGCAATATTTAAGATCTTCCATACAAATATTATCGACCATTGATAATAAAAAGTCAATAAATTTTTTAAATAAAGCAAGTTAAGGCAATTATTTAATGTGTAACTTTATGTTTAAATGAGATATTATCTACTCGCTTCTTTGAATGAGTAACAGATATATTACTTAATGACATTTTACTGTGTGATCAGGTAAGTAGCAAATATGCACTGCATGCATTTATCATGGGCCAGATTGCCACACTTCATTGTATCACTGAAGAAAGGTGTTGATATCATTAGCAAAAGCGTCTTTAATCGTCCTTGACTCTGTTTTTGCTATTAAATTAAAATATTTAGCCTTAGTATGAGATATGAAATTAAAGGTCAGTGACATTAATATAGATGGAACTGAGTTAGATCTGACAGAGGAGATCGCGATCAGAGAGGAAGGAGCTGAAAAGCTCGCTCAGGTGTCGGCTCAGCTCAGGGCTTTCAGGGATGGCTCTTCGGTTATCGTGACCGGGAAAGCTCGCGCAGATATAGATCTTCATTGCAGCAGGTGTCTTGAAAGTTTCAGTGCCGGGATAGATTCGGATATAAATATCACGTATCTGCCCGAGACAGAGAGCAAAGATGTACCCGAGAAACATAAGCTGAGCGAAGAAGAGCTGAACACGGGCTATTATAAGGAAGATATCATCGATATCTCGGGTTTGTTGAGAGAATTTGTGTCCGTAAACATTCCGATAAAGCCGTTGTGCTCGGAAGAATGCAAAGGACTGTGCACACAATGCGGAACGAACCTGAATGCCGGAAATTGTGAATGTAAAGATGAAGTAATAGATGAGAGATGGTCGAAACTTAAGAGCTTATTAAAGGAAAGGAAGGATTAATTATGGCAAATCCAACATCACGACACTGTAAGTCGAGGCGAGATAAAAGGCGTGCTAACTGGAAAGGGGAAGCACCGGGTCTTATGAAATGCCCGGACTGCGGAGAGATGAAGCTTCCGCACAAGGTCTGCCTTGAATGCGGATCGTACAATCAGAAAAAGGTTCTTGAGATCGTAGAAAAAGATTAAGATGATCGTAGCATTAGATGCTATGGGCGGAGATAACGCACCGTCCGCAACAGTTGAAGGCGCTGTGAAGGCTGTGATCAGCTCGGCTCAGACCAGGGTAATTCTGGTAGGCGACGAGAAGATACTTGAGGATGAACTGAAGGGTAAGGAGTATCCTGCCGATCAAATATCCATTCAGCATTCCGCCGAGGCCGTCCCGATGGACGAGTCGCCGTCGATAGCTCTCAGAAAGAGAAAGGATTCTTCAATTGCTATTGCTGTAGACCTTGTTAAGGAAGGTAAGGCCGACGCGGTGGTAAGCGCAGGTCACTCGGGAGTGGCGATGGCCATGTCTCTTGTTAAGCTGAGAAAGGCCGAGGGTGTGGACAGACCTGCGATAGCAACGATAATGCCTTCAGTAAATGATCCCTTTGTTCTTGTGGATGCGGGGGCAAACGTCGATTGTGAACCGGCTAATCTTATCGAATTTGCCGTTATGGGAAGCGCTTACAGCAGCGCAATGTTCGATAAACCATCCCCGAAAGTTGCTCTTCTCAATATAGGAGAAGAAGACACAAAGGGAAATGAATTGAGCAAGGAAGCATTTAAACTTCTTAAGGGGAGCAATGTTAATTTTATAGGTAACATTGAGGGAAAAGAGGTATATGCCGGTGAGGCAGACGTAGTGGTATGCGACGGATTTATGGGAAACGTTACCTTGAAGATTAGCGAAGGACTTGCGGAGGCGGTGTATAAAATGCTGAAGAGCGATATCTCGAGCAGTATTACCGGCATTCTTGGATATTTACTTATGAAACCGGCTCTCAGGAACTTCAAGCAGAAGACAGATTATGCCGAGTACGGAGGCGCTCCGTTGCTCGGACTTAACGGGACAAGCATTATCAGTCACGGAAGGTCATCATCCAGAGCGATAATGAATGCGATAGCGGTTGCCGCGAAACTTGCCGGCAAAAAACTGCATGAAACGATTGCAAAAGAGTTGATGAAACAAAATAGTAAGGAGATAGAGACCGTTGAGAGCTAAGATAACAGGAACCGGATCATACGTACCCGAGAGAGTGCTTACGAACCATGACCTTGAAGCGATGGTCGATACCTCGGACGAATGGATAGTCGAGAGGACGGGCATAAAGGAGCGGAGATTTGCCGAAGAGGGTATAAATACATCCGATCTTGCGGTCGAGGCCGCTCAGAGGGCAATGAAAGAGGCCGGAGTAAAACCGAAAGAGATCGATCTCATCGTTGTCGCTACCGTTACGGGAGATATGCCGTTACCATCAACCGCCAGTTATGTACAGAGTAAATTAAAGGCGAAGAACGCAGCCGCCTTTGACATCAATGCTGCGTGTTCAGGATTTACCTTCGGTCTTTCGGTTGCAAATGCCTATATATGCTCGGGAATGGCCAAAAAAGTGCTGTTGATCGGTGCCGAGATATTGTCCAGGATCACCGACTGGGAGGACAGGTCGACATGCGTCCTGCTTGGGGATGGCGCGGGTGCTGTTGTCGTAGAGCCGTCCGAAGATGAAAGCGGTATCTGGTCTGTTGATATATTTACCGACGGTACGATCTCGGACCTTTTGAATATTCCGGGTGGTGGCTCGAAACATCCGACTTCCGAAGAAACGATACGGAACAGGATGCATTTCCTTAAGATGAAGGGCAACGAGACCTTCAAAATAGCGGTCCGAACGCTTGAACAGGTTGTTGTCGATACGCTTAAAAAGAACAATATCAAAGCATCGCAGGTATCTCTTCTGGTTCCCCACCAGGCAAACAAGAGGATAATCGAGGCTACCGCAAAGCGTCTGAACATGAGCATGGACAAGGTGGTCATGAACCTCGACAGGTACGGTAATACTTCAGCCGCCTCGATCCCGATGGCGCTTGACGAGGCTGTAAGACAGGGCAGGATACGAGAGGGTGACTTTATCATGCTCGAATCCTTCGGCGGCGGACTCACCTGGGCGTCATCGCTTATTAAGTGGTAAATTCATAGTTTAATTTCTAACCGTCTATCCCTGATAATCCTGTACTGTCATTCCGGCTCTTGTCCCGGCTCGACGGGAAGTCCGGAATCAATTGTTTGCATACACTGCCATTCCCGCCGAGCCCGATCTAACCTAATACTTTCAATGGGGATATGAAGATTATAATCGGAAATATTGAATGGAAGTAATTTTATTGAATTGCATATTTCACCTGCCATGTAGATTGTCAAGCCCTTATTTATGAATCATCTCCTTTCATTTATTAAGGATGAGTAAAACTATTATCCCAACCTGCTATTCGTGGTCCATTTGGCCACATGATTCTTATTCGGTTTATGGTTATTGGATTGCCGCATCCTACAAACGTAGCTCAATAGGCCACAAGGTGAAAGTCCGCGGTCAATCCTGTTTTTCAGGGATAACTATATTGCTCATACCCAACATTATCGATTTTATTCAGTCCTTGTTGTTTGATACCAATTATACTGTTCCAATCATATAGGGCTCATTGTTGAGCAGCATTCGCCGTATCCTGATTATCAGATGTCGTGCTATTGCAATAATCGCCCGCTTCGCCCCTCTCCGATATTTGATCCGCTCGTACTTGCGTCCCATTGCCGGATCTCGTCCGATCAGAAACCAACTCCCTTCAACAAGAGCGGTCCTGGCCCTGCTGTTGCCACCCCGTGTTATTCGTCCCTGACGTACATACTGACCTGTTGAGTGCTCTGATGGTGTCAGCCCCAAATAAGACGCTATCTTATCCGCACTTGGAAATCGCTCAATGTTGGGCAGCTCCACCAGCAGTTCGATTGAGATAATCTTCCCAACTCCAGGTATCGTCTTTAACAACGCAACCTTATCCCGATATCTATCCGCCCGTGACAGTTTTACTACTGTCCTTGTTATATGTTTGATCTGTTGGTTTAGATATTCATATAGAATGATGAGACTCTGAAAGGAGAGTTTCAGTTCCTCACTCTCAAGGACCAGATCCTTAAGCCACCTCACATAGCTCAGTGACCAATCCGTCTTGATAGAGGATGGTTTCTTTATGCCGTAAAACAAGAGTTTGCTCTTGATCTGACGAGCTACATCACTACGGTGCTCCAAAATCTCTCGGCGCGTCCTTACCAGCTCCCGATCACACCGTTCAGCCTCAGATAATACATAGACTCGCTTGAGCATATCCCGCTCCAATAATAAGGCGAGTTTCCTGCTGTCTCGTTTATCTGTCTTGACCTTATTGCCCGATTCAATTGGTATCAGTGACGGAGGGACTACGATTGCCTCAATACCGTCTTTGATGAGTTTATCATATAACCAGAACCCACATGGTCCCGCCTCGTAGGCTACCTTTATCTTACAGTCAACTAACCGATTAAGGAGTTTGCATAAGGCTTTGTACTGACTCGGAAGGCAACCATTGAATACTTCCTCCCCCTCTGATCTAATTGTGACGTGCCAACTCTTTTTGTGCACATCTACCCCAGCGCATACCTCTTTCCCTCTTGCTAAAACCTTCTTTCTCTGATAATCTTTCTTCATTGTTAGCCTCCTCTCTTTGTTTTTTATACCCACTTAGAGTATAAAGGGGGCTAACAATCTATCATAGTATCTACTTGTCTACAGGTATTGATTAACGAAACTCGAAGGATTTGAGCTTGAATTAAACAGGTTTTTATCGGTTAGATCATTGCAGGTTGTAAATGATATCTCTCAATATCATAGGCCTCTGAATAAAATTATGGGACTTCCCAGTCAACTTACATTGGTTGAGTCCCATCGATCTTACAATATTGGTCGGTAAAATACTTCCTCTGGAAATATAGTGCTACGTTTACAAGACCTATAAGAACAGGGACCTCCACAAGCGGTCCAATAACAGTAGCAAAGGCCACCCCTGAATTAATGCCAAACACTGCTACAGCAACTGCAATGGCAAGCTCAAAATCATTCGAAGCGGCAGTGAAACTAAGTGTAGCCGATATAGGATAATTAGCTCCGATTTTCTTCGCAATGAAGAAGGTTATCAAAAACATAAAGACAAAATAGATAAAAAGTGGTACCGCAATTCTGAATACATCAAAAGGGAGTCTAATAATGTATTCACCCTTTAAGGAGAACATAACAATTATGGTAAAGAGAAGAGCTATAAGTGTGATCGGACTGATCTTCGGAATAAACTTTTCGTGGTACCATTTTTTATTTCTCATTTTAATCAGGGAAAAGCGAGTAATGATACCGCCGAGAAAGGGAATGCCAAGATAGATAAACACGCTCTTTGCGATCTCAGCTATTGAGACCTCCACTACCGCCCCGGAGAGACCAAATAACGGAGGAAGGACGGTAATAAATATCCACGCATAGATCGAATAGGTAAATACCTGAAAGAGGGCATTAAAGGCTACGAGGCCTGCGACGTAGTCCGGATCACCGCAGGCAAGGTCATTCCAAACAAGAACCATAGCGATGCACCGAGCAAGACCGACTAAGATAATACCAATCATATAATCAGGCATATCCGGGAGGAAGATAATTGCCAGGAGAAACATGACAATTGGCCCTATGATCCAGTTCTGAATAAGACTGATCGAAAGGATCCTGATATTGCTGAATATTTTCGGTAGCTCTTCATATCGGACCTTTGCTAGCGGTGGGTACATCATGAGTATGAGACCTATCGCGATGGGAATATTCGTAGTGCCAATGCTGAATGCATCTATGACTTTTTCTACGTTAGGGAAAACATAACCAAGCCCAACCCCGAAGGCCATTGCCAGGAATATCCACAGAGTAAGAAATCTGTCAATGAACGTAAGTTTTTTTGTTACAGACAGCTCCATTATTATGTCTCCTCATTTCCAATTTCTTTAATAAATATTGCAATTCTATCCTTTATATCATCGCGAGCAGAGCGAAATGTATCCAATATCTCTTCCTCCGTCCCTGTCGCTCCTGCCGGGTCATCGATTGGCCAGTGAATACGCTTAATATGAGGTGGGGTCATAGGGCAGGATGATTCAGCATTGCCGCATAATGTTATTATGACATCTATGGAATTGAGGAGTTGCTCATCGATAGGGTCAGATGATTGTTTCGACATATCTACGCCTGCTTCACTCATAACTGTAACTGCCCGTGGATTGATGCCGACAGGAGCAACCCCTGCGCTGTACGCCTAAAGTTTGCCTTTGGCAAATTCCCGGGCAAAGCCTTCTGCCATCTGGGACCGGCATGAATTACCTGTACAAAGAAACATTACCTTGAGCATGATGTAACCATTACTTTTTGTAGTTTCTTTTTATCCTTTTGAATTGTCTTGTCGTCATTCAAACAGCCTGAGAGTATCTTTCGAAAAACTGGATTATATGTATTAATGAATTCATCCGCAAGGCGATAGTATGACCACGTACCTTCTTTACGGGCCTCAACCATCCCTGCCATTTTCAAGATACCAAGATGCTTAGAAACAGTTGATTGTCCCATATCGAGGACTTCAATCAGCTGACATACACAGAGCTCCCCACCTTCAAGGAGTTTCATTATGCGTACCCGTGTCTCGTCAGACAGGGCCTTTGTTATCAGCATAAAATCGCGCATCTTCTTTCCTTATTGTTAATTATACTATTATATCACGATATAGTGATGAATATTCAAGTTGGAGCGGGGTTCCGTGGGAGATCATTTCAAAGGTTTTGCTGAGACATGCAGATTTGAAGACCACACAGGATTATCTGGGCAAGGTCAGCGACTCTGAGGCAATTCGCTGAACGGATATTCTGCATGGGAAGTAGGATTTAAAGCAGTTAAGGGAAACAAAGGGCCTGCATCAACCTTCACCCCTTAACATGCATCTGATTTCTCTTAAAGTCACCTACTAGTCATACCTTAAGGACAACGAAAATATTATCGATGTCTGCTTGAAATAAACAAATTGTTAAGTGACACAATCATTGAGGTTATATGTTGAAAGTACTAACCGTTGAGCATAAGCTGCCGAAAGGCCGAAGGTATAGAGGTCGGTCTGTCTTAATACTTTTGTCATCTTTATTGTTTCCTGAATTTCGGAATTCCCCTGATATTGTAGACACTTCACATTTCCTTCAATGTTCGGTGCTAGCATTAAGCATAGATGAGACTTTGTATATTTTTAAGGAGTGAATCCATGAAAAAGATAAAAAGAAGAGATTTTCTCAGATATTCCGGTGCCGCGGGGATATTAATGCTCTCGGCAAAAAAAACATTTCATTTCCTGGGACAGGCATTTGCCGAGAGCATTAATATCCCCGCGGCACCGGAATATCTGAGAAAATCTCTTCTTTTTATCTTTTTCATGGATTCACTCCTTAAAAATATACAAAGTCTCATCT
>CAJIAG010000277.1_pt1 | contig 11228 bp, 10 predicted proteins | sample 9199131 | NCBI WGS metagenome assembly CAJIAG01 (sample SAMEA7708278, study PRJEB35096) | sediment metagenome | biome: marine neritic benthic zone biome [ENVO:01000025]; feature: sediment [ENVO:00002007]; material: shallow marine sediment [ENVO:03000034] sea grass bed [ENVO_01000059] ... | reverse complement strand
CATTCAAGTCAGGTTGCGTGTCTTTATTAAGGTTCTTTAGAATGGTAAAATAGATCAATGCCAAGATGTGAGCTAATGGCTCCGGCCATTTATACAGGAGGAACGTCATGTGTGATGTTAACGCTTATATTGTAAAGGACGGAAAAGAAGAACTGTATCTCGAGAATGTGGATATTATTAAACCGGAGGATGGCAAAATATTGCTGATAAATCTGTTCGGCGATCAGAAGGTCTTCGAAGGAGAAGTCAGAGAGATTTCACTTATAAAACACAAGATCGTCCTTGGCAGTCCAGAGGGATAGATTTACTGACTTTGTGACTTTTTTACAATCCAAATTGAGCACCTTAATGAAATCGCAGCACCATATTGTTGATAACTGGAATGCTGGAGGACTGGAGTGCTTAAGTAAAGGCCACAGTACAATACATAATCATAACTCCAATTCTCCGTTCATATCTCTGTTTCCTCCCTATACGGATCTCTATTGAGGATCGATTAGACCATAATAGATCCGCTGATTTACTAAAAATCTACTTTCTCCCACTTTACCCTGAAATCATCGAACTTCCCTTCCTTGATCGCCTCCCTCATTGATCTGAAGAAGTTCATGTAGAACCTCAGGTTGTGTATCGTGTTAAGACGCATCGACATTATTTCCCTGTTCAGGAACAGGTGCCTGAGATACGCACTCGAATAATTCCTGCATGTATAACAGTCGCAATCCGGGTCAGGGGGTGCGGAATCTTCCCTGAACTCGGTCCTCTTTATGCTGAGTCTTCCTCTTGATGTAAATAAGGTGCCGTTTCTGGCGTTTCTGGTCGGCATAACGCAATCAAACATATCTATGCCTTGCGATACGGCATGGAGAATATCGGGGATATCACCTATACCCATTAGATAACGCGGTTGTAGATCCGGCATAAGAGGTGTGCAGATGTCGATAACTTCATACATCTCTTCCTTCGGCTCTCCTACGCTCACACCACCTATTGCATACCCTTCAAATCCTATAGCCAGTATCTCCTCCGCGCTCCTATGCCTGAGATCTCTGAATGTAGAGCCCTGTATAATGCCGAACAAGGACTGATCTCCCGAATGGAACTCCCTGCATTTTTTTGCCCATTTGGTCGTAAGCTCAAGGGACTTGAGTGCGTAATCGTATTCGGCAGGATATGGCGTGCACTCATCAAAGGTCATGATGATATCCGCACCGAGCGCCTTCTGTATCTCCTTTGCTTCTTTCGGGCCAAGGAAATGTGTAGAGCCATCGAAATGGCTCTGGAACCTCACCCCATCCTTTTCTATCTTTCTCAGCTTCGCGAGGCTATAGACCTGAAACCCCCCGCTGTCGGTGAGGATCGGGCGGTCCCAATTGATAAACCGGTGAAGCCCGCCAAGTTTCTCGATCGTCTCATGTCCGGGACGCAGATACAGATGATAGGTATTACTGAGAACGATCTCGGCACCGATCTCCTTTAGTTCATCAGGCCCTATAGCCTTTACGGTGCCTATCGTACCGACCGGCATGAAAATGGGGGTATTCAGCTCGCCCCTTTGCGTTTTTATGGTCCCTGTCCGCGCATTCTCATCACGTGATCTAATCGTAAATTCGATCATATTTTCTTCCTGCTCAATGTCTCATAAAATAAAGTGTTATAATTTATCATAATCCTGAACAATCATGTAGAGGACAGTAGTGAACAGAAAGAAGATAGCGATAACGATGGGAGATCCTGCCGGCGTTGGGCCGGAAATTATAGTAAAGGCACTTGTTTCGAAAGAGGTCAGAAAGCACATCGTTCCCATTATTATAGGAGACCGTTCAGTCATGAAGGATGCTGTAACGTTATCGGGTGTCGATATAGAATTCGAAGAAGACCTTTTGACGTTATCTCAAGAAGAGAACGAAAAGGTTTTCTTGATAGCTATAGATGGTCTAAAGGATAATAAAAAGGGATCGGCAACAGCCGAGGGAGGAAGGGCCTCTGCTGAGTGTATAAAAAAGGCTGTCCGGATGTGTATGAACAATGAAGCAAATGCCATGGCAACAGCACCGATCTCAAAGGCGGCCCTCCACCTCGCGGGGTATTCGTGGCCCGGCCATACCGAGATGATAGCAGAACTGACAAATACGGAAAGGGTCGGAATGATGTTCGTCGGTGAGTCACTCAGGGTGATCCTTGTTACGATACATGTCCCGCTTCGCTCAGTACCCGAACTTATAACGGAGGAAAAGGTCTACGATACGATCCTTCTTGCAGAAAAAGCCTGTACAATGCTGTCTGTCGATTCACCCAGGATCGCTGTTGCCGGTCTGAATCCGCATGCAGGTGAAGGTGGTATTTTCGGTAATACTGAAAAAATCCGAATCTCACCGGCAATAGAAAAAGCAAAAAATGAAGGGATCAATGTAACCGGTCCGTATCCGCCGGATGTTATCTTCAAAAAAGCCTTCGACGGTGAGTTCGATATTATTGTTGCCATGTATCATGATCAGGGTCTGATACCGTTCAAGATGCTATACTTTGATAAAGGTGTAAACACAACGATCGGTCTGCCCATAATAAGGACGTCTCCCGATCACGGCACTGCCTACGATATTGCATGGAAAGGTATCGCTGATCCCTCAAGCATGATCGAGGCGATACTTCTTGCAGAAAGGATGAAAATATGAAAAAAGACATCGCACTTGTAGACCTGCATATTCATGGCATAGGGGATTTTGATACTACATCGACCAGTACCGATGACATTCTGACGATTGCCAGAACAGAAAAGACGAACGGAACCGCAAAAATGGTATTGAGCATCTATCCCGATAAGACAGAAACAATGAGAGAGCAGTTTAAGAATATCAAGCAGGCGATGGAAAAAATAAAAAATGAGAACCCCGAGGACTGTACAGAGATAGCGGGGATACATCTCGAAGGGCCTTTTCTTAATCCAACTAAAGCGGGTGCTCTTAATAAGAAGCATTTGCTCTCTCCTTCTGTCAAATCTCTTAAAACTATCACAGATGGATATGAGGACATCATCAGGATAATAACGATCGCTCCGGAGCTTAAGAAGTCATCTGAAGTTATCAAGTTTTGCAGAGATACCGGGATGAAGGTGAACATGGGTCATTCCGACGCGACCTTCCGCGAAGCGGATAAAGGAAAGCACGCCGGTGCAACTGGCATAACCCATCTCTTTAATGCAATGCGCCCTTTACATCACAGGGAACCTGGTCTTGCGGGCTTCGGCCTTCTAGACAAGGATACGTACGTCGAGATCATAGCCGACGGCGTTCACCTCGACATCAAGACTCTTGAGCTCGTCTTTTCGATAAAGCCCCCCGAAAAGATCATTATTATATCGGATGCGGTAAAAGGAAAACGGTCCGATAAGAACGCGGTCTATCTCAAAGACGGAACGATCGCCGGCAGCTGCATAACACTAAGCGAATCGATCGACTTCCTCATCAGTAACGGCTTCGATCCGGATACCGTCCGCATGGCCGCATCATCAAATCCGCTAAGATATATAAGTTAACCATACTGATAGATATAACCTATATTCCTGATATAAAGTATGATATACTTTTCGAATAGTTGTTGTTAACCTTCACCCGCTATTCTGATCTGTCTATTCCACATTTCTAATGATATTAGTGAAAAGATTGTACTGGAAGCTAGCTGCTATTCTCTCTGCGTCTCAGTGACTCTGTGGTTCATCCTATAAGTTGTTATGAATTCTTTGCCCTTGCCGCGGTAACCACCGTTACCAATGATGCCCCCGCTCTTTTGAGGACCTTTGCGCATTCATTTACGGTCGCTGCGGTCGTTACAACATCATCGACCAGAATGATCCGTTTGCTCTTAATATTTCCATTCGATGTATACGCCCCTTTTACATTTCTGATCCTTTCTGCTTTTGAAAGTGACGACTGCGGCAGTGTTTCTTTAACCTTTTTCAGTCCTGTCAGATAAAGAGGAATGCCCGTCTTTTTTGAGAGTTCTTTTGCCATTATGGCGGACTGATTGAACTCTCTTTTTCTCAGACCATTTATGCTCAAGGGGACAGGGATTATACTATCGGCAGTTGGCACATCGATCGATGAGAGTTTCCGTCCCAGTACCCAGGCCAACCTTTTAAGCTGTCTGAACTTCATGAGGCGAATGGTCTCCTTCAGTACCCCTTCGTATATGCCGTAGGCGATGACCCTGTCAAAGACCGGCTTTATGGACCTGCATTCCTGACATACCGCTGCCGAATCATAATCAGTGACGGAAGCGCATACCCTGCATCCCTCACTATTATGCCTCTGGATCTTATGCCAGCAGGATGAGCAGAGGGGCGAAGTACTGTGATCATCTGAGCTTTTTTCGCAGACAGGACAGCTGAACGGAAACAGAAGATCAAGAAAGAAACGAGCTTTTTTCAGGTAGGCAAGGGCGCTTTGCATTTTCCACACTTAGGTCCGAGATGAAGTTTATATCTCCTGATCTTGTTCTTTGCGTTACAATTTGAACATCGAATTATGATCGCCTCGTCGGCATCAGAGCCAGATGGAGGAGCTGAGGGAGCAGTTGCTTCTTGTTTGCCTTCAGGGGGAGCTGATATTGAACTGGATGTGTAATCGAACTCCTCGTTATATTCTTTCTTTATGAATCTTTTGAAATTCTCATCAACCTCTGTCAATTCGATACCCATCCCGTTCTTTACAACTTGAAGAGGTGTTTTAATTGCCCGTCTGACCTTGCCTTTGAGAAAAGCCATGGAACCATCCGGCAGGTATAGCTGAATTTCGATATCAGAACCGGTCTCGAACGCCCTGTTCGTCCTTATGAATAATCCCTTCTTTGATATGTCGCTTGAAAAGGACTTGTACGTCTGGCCGGCGGCAGTAAAATCCGCTGCCAATCTCTTGGTATATCGCTGGTGCTGCCTTTTTTCGTTCTTTCTGGCCAGAGAGCCTCCCTGCTATATGATCAAGAAAAGTGCTTTCTTATCGTTATCAGCTGATCCCTCTTCTGTCCTGTAGAGATCAGGTCAACCGGCACACCCAGCCTTTCCTCTATCAACCTGATATACTCTTTTGCTTTTACGGGTAGAGAATCGAATTCAGTGACACCGACAGTATTATCATTCCATCCCTGCACTTCTTCATATACAGGTGTACACTTTTCGAGTATATCGGGCTCCTTTGGAAATTCGGTAAGCCTCCCACCGCTATAATCATACGCGATACACACCTTTATTGTATCGATCTTATCAAGGATGTCAAGTTTGGTGATTATAAGGCCTGTCAGCCCGTTTATCCTGACCGCATGTTTTAATGCAACAAAATCGAGCCAACCGCATCTCCTTGGTCTCCCTGTCGTTGCTCCGTATTCTCCTCCCACCTCCCTGATCTTCTCGCCAAGATCGTCATGCAGTTCGGTCGGAAAGGGCCCTCCTCCCACGCGTGTCGTATATGCTTTGACGACTCCCAGCACATCATCGATCTTCGTCGGACCGACACCCAAACCGGTGCAGACACCACCGACCGTGGCATTTGAGGAAGTAACAAACGGATAGGTGCCATGGTCTATATCAAGGAGTGTTCCCTGGGCACCCTCGAAGAGAACATTCTTCTTCTCTTCCATCATATCATTTATGATCACATCCGTATCTGCGATGTATTCCTTAATGGTAGTCGCATATCCCCTATACTCTTTAAAAATACTTTCTGCGTTCAGGGCTTCAGCGCCATATTTCTCGGTCAACAGAAAGTTAACCTCATCGAGAGCTGAGGCCAGCTTTTCCCTGAATACGTCGGGCCAGAGAAGGTCTGCTATTCTTATGCCGTAACGACCTACTTTGTCCACATATGAAGGGCCGATCCCCCTTCCGGTAGTCCCTATCTTTTTGTTTCCCTTCTTCGCCTCTCTCTGCTGATCCAGTGCAATATGATACGGCATGATGACATGCGCGTTCTTGCTAATCTTCAGGTTGTCACCGACCGTCAGTCCCTGAGCCTTCAGTTCGTTGATCTCATCGATCAGGGATTTAGGTTCAATGACGACACCATTGCCGATGAGGCAGAGCTTCTCCGCATGCAGTACCCCCGACGGGATAATGTGGAGAATATATTGCGTATCCTTTATAACAACGGTGTGCCCCGCATTATGTCCACCCTGAAACCTGGCAACGACATCCGCTTTTTCGGTAAGGCAATCGACTATCTTACCCTTTCCTTCATCACCCCATTGCGTTCCTAATACGACTACATTTGCCATTTCTGTTCCTTTTGAAATAAATTTATAAGGGCCCCTAAGGACCCGGACGAATCAATCACCTTGACGTACTTTTCCCTGATCCCCCACAGCTTTTTAAGGTAAGGATCACAGTTTTATCAGTTTCACAGAGTTAATATTGGGAAGTTCCTTGATCTGCTTAAGTACATCTTCACTAACCTCGGCATCAACACTTACAACAGAGATCGCATTTCCGCCCTTCGACTCTCTTCCAAAGTGCATCCGGGCGATATTGATGTTGTTTTTGCCGAGTGTCGTGCCTATATTGCCGATAACTCCGGGCATGTCGTTGTTCTGGATATACAGCATTACTCCCTCTGGAATGATCTCGACCGGGAAATTATCCACCCTTATTATTCTCGGGTCCTTTTTGCCGATCAAAGTTCCTGCTATCTCGTTCTCCGTCCCGTTGGACCTTACTTTGAGCAACAGCTGGCTTTGATAATCACCCTTTTCATCGCTCCTGGTCTCTTTTACTTCTATCCCCCTCTCCCTGGCAATGAACGGTGCATTAACGAAATTGACCGATTCCTCCAGGATCGGGTTCAGTATCCCTTCTATCGCAGCGATCGTGACCGGTTCCGTGTTGATGTCCGTCGCCTCTCCCTTGAACTCAAGTGTGATCTCAGAAATGCTGCCCTCGTAGATCTGTGCCGCTATGGCTCCCATCTTCTCCGCCAGGGTCACAAATGGCTTCAGTTTCGGGAACTGGTCCGCGGGTATGGAAGGGAAGTTAACTGCATTTCTGATCGTCCCGTTAACAAGGTAGTCCACGATCTGCTCCGCGACCTTAACGGCAACGTTGACCTGTGCCTCTGTCGTTGAAGCCCCTAGATGTGGTGTACAGATCACCTGATCCAGTTCAAGCAGCGGATTATCTTCGGGAGGCTCTTTCTCAAAGACATCGAGTGCCGCCCCGGCAACCTTTCCCGACTTAACCGCCTCAAGAAGGTCCTTTTCATTTATGATGCCGCCGCGGGCACAATTAACGATCCTTACCCCGTCCTTCATTGTTCCTATGCTGTCTTTGTTAACAAGGTATTTTGTCTCGGCAGTAAGCGGAGTGTGTATCGTTATGAAATCAGATCTTTTGAACAGCTCCTCCAGCTGTACCTTTTCAACGCCCATCTCGGCAGCTTTATCGTCGCTCAGAAAAGGATCAAACGCAATAACGTTCATCTCGAGACCGTGTGCCATACGAGCGACCTGCGCGCCTATATTGCCGATCCCTACAATGCCGAGAGTCTTATTAAATAGCTCTACTCCCATGAACTTCTTCTTTTCCCACTTACCGGTCTTCATCGAACCGGTAGCCTGAGGTATGTTCCTGGCAAGTGACATGATCATCGAGAATGCATGTTCAGCCGTTGTGATAGTATTACCGCCCGGAGTATTCATAACGACTATACCCTTTTTTGAAGCGGCGTTCTTGTCGACATTGTCCAGCCCTGAACCGGCACGGCCTATCACCTTCAGGTTCGCCGCCACATCGATCACGTCAGCGGTCATCTTCGTAGCGCTTCGTATCACAATACCGTCATAATCCGCGATACAGGCCTTCAGCTCGTCAGGCTTCATTCCGGTCTTTATTTCAACTTCCAGCCTCGCTTTCTTAAGTATGTCGATCCCTTCCTGAGAAAGATTATCACTTATAAGTACCTTCATTACCTGTCCTCCATCAAGAGCTCTTCAGCAACAGCAACACCGGACCCGAGCTTAAGGTCATGGCCGAGCTTCTTGAGTGTCATCTCAACTGCCGATATCGCCGTTATCGTATCAAAAGTATCCGCATAACCAAGATGCGCGATCCTGAAGATCTTTCCTCTGGCCTGGTCCTGTCCTCCGGCGGCCGTAACACCGAACGATTCACGCAGTGTCTTATAAACGACCTGACCGTCAATTCCCTCAGGGGCCTCGATGGCCGTTACCGAATTACTGGGTGATTCCTTGGTATAAAGATCAAGGCCAAGGGCCTTAACGGCCTCCCGTGTTGCATTGGCCAGTCTCGCATGCCTTTTAAATGTGTTCTCAAGTCCCTCTTCTTTCAGGATCTTGATTGCTTCGTTAAGCCCTATTATAAGAGTAACTGGCGAAGTGAAGTTCGTCTGGTTGTTCCTGATCTTTTCCCTTTCGGCCTTGAAATTAAAGTAGAAGTTCGGAGCCTCCGACTTCTCCTCCCTCGCCCAGGCCTTCTCCGACACGCTCACAAAGGCAAGGCCTGGCGGCAGCATCATCCCTTTTTGAGATCCCCCGACCATAACGTCGATACCCCACTCATCTGTCCTCAGATCATGTGCGACGAGCGCGCTTATAGCGTCGACGACAAACAGCGTATCATCATACTTTCTGACCACTTCGGCAACAGCCTTTATGTCATGATAAACACCGGTGGATGTCTCTGATGCCTGTATAAATACTCCCTTTATGTCAGGGTCTTTTTTCAGTGCGTCTTCAACCTGTCCGGGCTTTACGGCATATCCCCAGGGAACCGCGATCTCCGTGACTTCAAGACCGTAGCTCTTACAGATCTTCGTCCAGCGTTCGCCGAACTTACCTCCGTTTACGACCAGTGCCTTCTCGAACGGACTGAAGAAATTATTTACGGAACCTACCATCCCCCCTGTGCCGGTACTGCATATAATAAGGACATCATTATTCGTCTGATAAAGCCACTTCAGTCCCTCTTTGGCGGACTCAAGTACAGGAATAAAATCGGGCGAACGATGGTGGATCATCGGCATTGCCATCGCCATGAGCGCTTCGGGCGGAACCGGCGTCGGCCCGGGCGCAAGCAAATATCTCTTAAGCATCAAGACCTCCTTCATAAATTAATAGCCAAGTATTATAACAAAATCCCGAACTGCAATCTATACCCCGACACCAACAATTTTTATCGATATTTTCGTACATATACTGACCTGCAGATAGCAATGACGAATTCAATTAATGTATAAAAAGGAAGGTTTAACCAGCCGAATTTATTATCATTCTTTACAATTAAAATTCAGAATATTATAATAAACCAATGAAAAAAGGAATTATTTTTGTTTTCTTTATACTTTTATTGGGTTTTATTATAGGCGCCGTTTCATATTACTATCTGTATGATGAGTATATTAGTGCCTATCTGCCAACCCAAAAATCCCCTGCTCCCAGCGTTCATCTGAATATCGAGGAGACGAACAGGTCCTTTTCCCAGATAGTTTCGGCTATATCCCCTTCCGTAGTCAATATATCAACAACACGGAAGGCGTCTCAGGAAGTTAATCCTTTTCAGAACGATCCTCTTTATGACTTCTTTTCACCGTTCAGGGACGAGAGCATACCGCAAAAGAAAAAGGAGCAGAGCCTGGGCTCGGGAGTTATCGTCTCCGCGGATGGTTACATTATCACGAACTATCACGTTGTGGAGAACGCCGATGAAATCAAAGTGACGATGTTCGATAAGGTCAGTTATAATGGAGAGATAATCGGGGTAGATCCCAAAACAGATGTTGCGGTCGTAAAAATTAATGCGAAGAAACTTCCCTCGATCCAGTGGGGAGATTCGGATTCCTTACAGGTCGGCGAGTTTATCCTTGCCGTAGGAAATCCGTTCGGTCTTAGCCATACGGTTACCATGGGGATAATAAGCGCCGTTGGCAGGGCGAACGTAGGCATTGCCGATTATGAAGACTTCATTCAGACCGACGCGGCCATTAACCCGGGAAATTCAGGCGGCCCTCTGGTAAACGTCAACGGAAGGCTCGTCGGAATCAACACGGCCATCTTTTCAAGAAGCGGGGGGTATCAGGGGATCGGCTTCGCGGTTCCGAGCAATATGGCAAAAAGCGTCTTCGATCAGCTCATCAGTAAGGGCAAGGTAGTAAGGGGATGGATCGGCGTATCGATACAGAACATGAGTACGGAACTGGCAAAAAATTTCGGGCTCAAGGACACCAATGGAGCCCTGGTGAGTGACGTTATAAAGGACAGCCCTGCAGAAGCGGCGGGACTCAAGAGAGGGGATATCATTGTAGCGTTCAGTGATAAAAAGGTGGGCAATGTTTCGGCCCTGAGAAATATGGTTGCCCAGAGCCGGATAGATTCGGAGTTAGGGATTAAGATCATAAGGAACAAGAAGATCAACGACCTGAAGGTTACTATATCCGAGCTTCCAAGGGAGTACACCGAAAGCGGTCCCGAAATTTTAAGAGAAGAGATCAAGAAAGAGGTCCTGGGCGGTATTACCGTAATTGAACTTAACAGGGACATTGCCAGACAGCTTGGTCTTGGATCATCAGAAAAGGGAGTCGCTGTGGTCAGTATTGAACCGGGGAGTCCGGCAGACGATGCCGGCTTACGAAAGGGCGACGTGATCCAGGAGATCGATGGAAGACCTATAGCATCACTTGATGATTTCAACACGGCATCATCATATATAAAGGATAACGATGATATAATTCTTTTTATTAACAGGAATGGGAAAAAATTTTATGTTGCGTTACGGACATCATAATATCATTCAAATTTATCTTTTTACACTATTATTTTATGCCATCGCAGAAAGGAGGCATACCAATTGTTATCATATCTTATACGCATCGCAATTATCGCAATTTTTTCTTACATCGGTTATTACATCGGTCTCAGCACACAAAATCCGTCGAGGGGACTGCTCGCTGGACTGATCGCCGGGCTTGTTATCAATCTCATTGAAGTTTCGCTCAGACATGTCAAGATCGGTCATTTCGTAGGAGGATTGATCGGTCTCGTAGCCGGCCTTGCGTTCGGTCACATGCTCGTCATACCACTAAAGGGAATATTCGCTGATTCATACGAAATCGTACTGCCCATTTCATACGCTTTCTTCGGGTACAGCGGTCTTCTGATCGGTCTCTACCGGGGAAGGTCACTTTCGTTCGATGTGATGATCAGGGCATTAAAGGGCCAGAGCACCGAAGAGT
>CAJIAG010000352.1_pt1 | contig 11441 bp, 10 predicted proteins | sample 9199131 | NCBI WGS metagenome assembly CAJIAG01 (sample SAMEA7708278, study PRJEB35096) | sediment metagenome | biome: marine neritic benthic zone biome [ENVO:01000025]; feature: sediment [ENVO:00002007]; material: shallow marine sediment [ENVO:03000034] sea grass bed [ENVO_01000059] ... | reverse complement strand
GTCTGGGTGGTCGACCCCTCTGCCTCGACGGTGTCCAAGCGCGAAATCAAGACGATCGAGATAACGACAGGCGGCATCAAAGCCGATGGTGTGACACCCGGAGAGATCATCGTCACAGCCGGTGTGGAGTATCTGAGAAAGAGAAAAAAAGGATCAAATTGATAAGAAGTGACGGGAACATAGAGGCTATTGCTGAAGAAATAAAGACATCTTTTGGAGAGTTCGTAAAGCAGGAGGGTTATGTCGTTCAGTGATGTTATAGGTCAGGAAAAGGCTACGAAGATGCTTCAGGGCATCCTCTCTACCGGTAAGCTTGCGACCGCGTATCTCTTCAGCGGGGAGAGGGGAGTAGGAAAATTCAAGACCGCTGTTGAATTTGCATCGGCGCTTAACTGTGAGTCACCTGTGGGATCTGACGCGTGCGGAAGCTGCGGCTCGTGTCGAAAGATAGACTCCGGTCAGCATCCGGATGTGAAAATAGTTACGCCCGATAACGGTCTTATCAGCGTTGAGGAGATAAGAGCTGTTGAAGAATTTCTGTCATATACGCCTTATGAGGGAAAGAAAAAGGTCGTTATAGTCGACGACGCCGATCTGATGAACATGTATTCGGCGAATGCGTTTCTCAAGACCCTTGAGGAGCCACCGGATGACAGTATTATTATCCTGGTCTCGTCCAGGCGGGAGATGCTGGCCGAGACCATCCTTTCACGATGCCTGAAGATCAGGTTCAGCACACTCTCGGAATCCCATCTGAATGATGCAGCTGGCCTTATCGGTATGACCGGCCTGAGCGATGTAAAGTTAAGACTGTCTATGGGGAGAGTGGGTCAGTTGATCGATGATGAAATGATCGACAGGAGAGATGATGCCCTTGATGTCTTTGAAGATATGATCTCGGGCAAAGACGTCCCGGTCCCCAAGGAGAGAGAGACCATAGATGAGCTCATAGATCAGTTCATGCTGTTCATAAGGGACATGATGATATACATGAGCTCGGAGGATAATGATTCTCTTCTTAACATAGACTCGTCGGAAAGGATCGCTAAACTATGCAAAGATAGCAATATAAAAGCTATACTAAACGTTTACGGGCTACTTACAGATCTCAAGAAGAGGACCGGTTATAATCTCAATAAGGCTGTAGCGTTCAATTATCTGTCTGCGCTGCTGGTTACCTTACGGCAAAAGGACAGGATATAAGAATATATTTTTTGTAGAAATGATTGATAGAGGGATAATAAATGGCTGAAAAAGTTGGAATAAGGTTCAAACCCTGCGGCAAGATGTACTATTTTGAGGTTAACGGCGACGACATCAAGAAAGGGGATTCTGTCGTGGTCGAATCCAGTTTCGGAATGACAATAGGAAATGTGGTCACCGAAAGGTTGCCGGTAGAAGAAGGGGATAAAGAGCTTAAAAAGGTCCTGAGAAAAACGACCGATAAGGACATTAAAAAGAAGTCGGACAACGAGGAGCTCGAGGCTGAATCGAAAGCGTTCTGTCTTGAGAGGATCCATGCGCGCGGATTGCCGATGAAACTGGTATGTACCGAGGCGACTCTGGATAAGAAGCGCATTATTTTTTATTTTACTGCCGAGGGGAGGATCGACTTCAGGGAACTGGTAAAGGACCTGGCCGCCAGGTTCAAGACCCGGATCGAGATGAGGCAGATAGGGGTAAGGGACGAGACGAAACTGATCGGCGGGATCGGTATATGCGGCAGGGAGGTCTGTTGTCGAACGTTCCTTACCGGTTTCGTCCCTGTGTCGATCAAGATGGCCAAAAAGCAGGAACTTGTCTTAAATACCAGTAAGTTGTCGGGGCTTTGCGGAAGGCTTATGTGTTGTCTTGCGTACGAATCCGAGGAAGAGCTCAGGATGGCTGTATCCGCCGAATCCATAGAAGAAAAAGATGACATTGTTGTTGCCGATGATGAATATAAGGAAGAGGCTCCGGTTGTGAAGACCGGGGATAGTAGAGAGCCGAAGGAAGATAAGAAAGAAAGAGTTGTTGCACCCGAACGACCCGGGGAGAAACGAAAAGAAGAGGTTACGAGAAAGCCTGAGGAGAAGGGGCCGGAAGAGACAAAAGATAAAGAAAAAGAGGCACCCAGGGCAGAGGATTCCGAAAAGACGGCGGATGATGAAAAGAAAAGGCGCAGAAGCAGGAAGTTCCACAGGAGCAGAAAGAGAAGGAAGAAGAAAAAGTAAATGCGAGACCACTTCTATGTTACTACCCCCATCTACTATGTAAATGACGTCCCGCACATCGGTCACGCGTATACGACGGTCGCCGCCGACATACTTTCCCGGTATCACAGATTGCATGGTACTCCCGTTTTTTTTCTCACCGGTACCGACGAGCACGGCCAGAAGGTGGATGAGGCCGCCAAAGCAAGGAATATCTCTCCTAAAGACCATGCCGATGAGATGGTCGTTAATTTTGAGAAGCTCTGGAACGTTCTGAACATATCCAATGACGCGTTTATCAGAACGACGGATAAGGAACATAAGAAGGTGGTCCAGGATATGCTGCAGAGGCTTTATGATAAAGGTGAGATAGTAAAGAGGTCGTATGAAGGATGGTACTGTACTCCCGACGAGAGGTTCTGGACCGAAAAAGAGATCGTCGACGGCAACTGTCCCGATTGCGGAAGGCCGGTCGAGCAGATCGAAGAGGAAAACTATTTCTTCCTGATGTCGAAGTATCATAACTGGCTGGAAGACCATATAAAGAAGAATGATGCCTTCATTCTTCCCGAGACCAGGCAGAACGAGGTTCTCGGTTTTCTCAAGGCAAACCCTCTCGGAGATCTATGCATATCAAGGCCCAAAAAGAGATTGTCATGGGGAGTTCCCCTCCCGTTCGATGAAGACTACGTTACGTATGTCTGGTTCGATGCACTGCTGAACTATTTCTCGGGGACACAGTATCTTTCCACCGAAAGCGAAGAGTGGTGGCCGGCCACGCATCATCTGATCGGTAAGGACATCCTGACCACCCATGCTGTTTACTGGTCGACCATGCTGAAGGCACTGGATATTGATATACCGGAGAACATCTTTGCACATGGCTGGTGGACGGTTGAAGGGAAAAAGATGTCAAAGACACTCGGCAATGTTGTGGACCCTTTCGAGGTTGTCGAGAAGTACGGTTGCGACGCGTTCAGGTACTTTCTGTTCAGAGAGGTCACCTTCGGTCTTGACGGTGATTTTTCGATAGACGCCCTTATCGGCAGGATAAACAACGACCTTGCAAATGATTTTGGTAATCTGCTGAACAGATTCATCACGATGGCCCTGAAATATTTCGATGGGACAATCGAGATACCGGATGGTAATGATCCTTTCGCGAAGGAATGCACGGATTCATTGGCTAAGGCCTTAGATGAGAAAAACTGGTCACATCTTAAGTTCAATATCATCCTTGACCATATATGGGAGATCATAAGAGGAGCGAACAATCACATTCAGCAAAAGGAGCCTTGGAAACTGGCAAAGGGCGATCCCGAAGAGCTCAGGAAAGTGATGTTCAATGCCTGGAACGCACTCAGATTGACGGCCTTACTGATATACCCTTTCATGCCCGGTACCGCCGAGAAGATGTGGGAACAGCTTGGACTGAGATCATTGACCGATGAAGTAAAAGCTTCAAAAGATATTTTTGAGTGGGACTGGAAGCCGGGATACGACATTAAGGTATCAAAGGGAGAGCAGTTGTTTCCACGTATTGATTCAAAGAAACAAAAAGATGTAAAGCCGAAGAAAAAAGAAGAGGAGAAAAAAGAGATGGAAGAAGGACTGATAAAGATAGATGATTTTGCCAAGGTCGAGTTAAGGACCGCGAAGGTGCTCAGTGCCGAGAAGGTCGAGAAGTCCGACAAGCTTCTTCGATTAAAGGTTGAGGCCGACAGGGAGAGGCAGATCATCGCCGGTATTGCAGAGTATTATGAGCCAGAAGACCTTGTCGGAAAAGATGTAGTTATCGTTTCAAATTTAAAGCCTGCCATATTGATGGGAAATCTATCTGAAGGAATGCTCCTCGCCACATCGGATGATGAAGAGTTAAGTATCGTTACATTAGAGAAACCGGTCAAGACAGGATTGCGGATCAAGTAAAAAGTAACTATTTATTGCACTCACGACAATACACCTCTATTCATACTGTCGCATTATTTGTTACATTTTAATTAATTACAATAAAGATCAATTAATAACTGTTAGCTGTCAGTAAGTCAGAACATAGAATTGTCGTTCGCGGATGTTTCGGGGACTACCTGCAAGACATCCCAGTGTTCGACGATCTTGCCGTTATCATCGAAGCGAAAGATATCTATCCCTGCGTAATCATGATCGCCGGGCCATTCCTGAAAGCAATGGAGCACAACAAAGTTTCCCTCGGCAATAGCGCGCTTGAAGTGTACTTTCTTGCCGGGGTACTCTTTTGCCATCCGTTTAAAGTACTCAATAAATGGTTCTTTGCCGTCACCCACATGCGGATTATGCTGAATGTAAACGTCTCCGACGTATTGCTCTATTCCCTCTTCGGGTTTGCACTGGTTAAATACCATATCGTAGAACGCCATAGCGCTCTTTTTGTTCTGTTCGAGTTTATCACTCATTGAGGATGTCTCTCGTTACTATTTTGCGATCCAGAGCGAATCGACAAAGTAATGTTGTTCATCAAAGAAATGTTCGACGACACTGAATCCCGTCGCTTTAGCCATTCCTGTACACTGGTCGATCGTGAACTTGTGTGATGATTCTGTATGGATCGGCTCGTTCTCATCGAAGGTAAACGTTGTGTTGAGGTCCCTGATATGAACTTCCTGGTCCCTGCTGCTTACCTGGTAGCTCTTGATCGCGTTGCAATGTTCATCCCATATACTGCGATACCTGAACCGGTCGAGATCAAACTCTCCTCCGAGCTCACGGTTGATGCGTGACAGGATGTTCGTATTGAACTGCTCTGTAATCCCCTGTGAATCGTTATAGGCCCTGACCATCATGTCGATATCTTTTTTCAGATCGAATCCGATAAGAAGGTAATCGCCATTATTGATCGAAGCCCGCAAATGCTTCAAAAAGCTTATGGATTCGTCAGGGGAGAAGTTTCCTATATTCGATCCGAGAAAGAGCACAACGTTTCGTGAACTGTCCTGTCGAGAGAGCCACTTAAGGCCTTCAAAGTAATCTGTTACGAGTCCGTTGATCTCAAGACGGGGATACTGTAAGCTCAGATGTTCGGAGAGATCTGTAACGGCGCTTTCGGAGATGTCTACGGGGCAATACTGAATATCATGGTCGTTCTCGAGAAGGTGATCGATCAGGATCTTTGTTTTGGTACCATCGCCTGCTCCCAGCTCTATAAGATTGCAGTGTTCATTCCCGATCAAATTACTTATTCTTTCCCTGTGTGTACTGAGGACGTTCATTTCGCAGTCAGTCAAGTAGTACTCGGGGAGTACCATGATCTTACAGAAAAGATCACTGCCATTATCATCGTAGATGTATTTGCAGGGAAGTGACTTGTTCGGCTGAGAAAGACCGATCAACACATCATGCGCGAACCGGGTTCGAAGAGTTTCGTCATCAATGGAGCAGCCATGTTTTATGATGGAATGAGTAGTGTTCATCGATATAGCACGTGCATTACCGGCATGGCACAAAGTGTACCATACTTTTTGAGGTTTGAACAGTTTCTGCCAGACTCCGGATGGTATGGTCTATGTCCTCTTCAGTTGTCTCGAACCCGAGGGAAAAACGAAGCGCGCAATGTGCCTCTTCTTCGGACAGTCCCAGGGCAAGCAGGGCATGTGACGGTTTCGAGTCCCCTGATTTACAGGCGGAGCCGGACGAAAAGTAGACCCCTCTCTGCTCCATCTCGAGCACTACACTCTCGCCCCTGAAGCCCGGAAGTGTTATGTTCAGCGTATTCGGAAGTCTTCTTTCAGGGTGACCGTTCACTTTACAGTCTTTTATTACGTTACGAATTCCTTTCTCGAGTCTGTCACGGAGTTTACTTATATGATCTATGCGGGCAATATAGTTAGGTATTAGCTCGACCGCCTTTCCGAATCCCGCGATACCGACAACGTTTTCGGTGCCCGAGCGGAGACCGAACTCATGGCCGCCACCGTTAATAAGGCTCTCGATCTCTATTCCCTTTTTTACATAGAGAGCGCCCACTCCTTTCGGACCGTTAACCTTATGGGCAGAGACCGACAAAAGATCTACTTCGAGATCATCCACGTTGACCGGTATCTTTCCAAAGGCCTGTACAGCGTCAGTATGGAAGAGGATATTTCTTTCCCTGGCGATGGCAGCACATTCTCGTACAGGCTGGATCACGCCTGTTTCATTGTTTGCCGTCATAATGCTTATGAGGCAGGTGTCTTTCGTAATGGCCTTTTCCAGCTCCAGTGGATCGATGAGTCCATTATGGTCCACCGGCAAGTATGTTATCCGAAAATCGTTACGTTCCAGCCACCTGCATGTGTTCAGCACGGCAGGATGTTCAACCGATGTAGTAATAATGTGATCTTTTTTCCCCTTGTGTGCAAAGGCGATCCCTTTTATGGCCAGGTTAATGGACTCGGAACCGCTTCCTGTGAAAACGATCCTCCTTGCCGTACAGTGTAAGGCCGAAGCGACTGCTCTCCTTGCCTTGTCAACGATGGCGCGAGCCCTTTTTCCGGCTGTATGAATACTCGACGGATTGCCGTACACCTCCATTGCAGCGGCCATTATCTCCTTTACCTCCGGAGCAATATGTGTCGTGGCGTTGTTATCAAGGTATATCTCTTTCTTTGAATGGGTAATCTTGGCGATGTTAAGTTCTTCCTCTCCCGCTTCTCCAAAATCTATGGGATTCGAGCCGTTTCCGGGCTTTACTTTCTCCACATCACACAATAAACATTTATAGACGGGGAAGCCCGAGATGGGATCGAACTGGTCCATGTCCGTAAGTGAATTGATATTTCGTTTTTGCCACGCATCGGGACCGACGGGACTGCCGCAGGCATGATTGGCATCTATCGAACCTCTCACGATATCGTCCGTTACCAGGGCTCTCATTGTTAACGAGCCGCGGGGTGTTTTGATCTGAACGAGGTCCCCGTTCTTTATCCCGCGCTCTTTGGCGTCCTCACTGTTTATCGTTACTGCGGGTTCGGGTCTTTTATCGGTCAGCTTCTTTATGCCTCTGTGTTGTGTATGGAATCCCGTTTTGACCCTCGATCCGGAGTTAAAGACGAGAGGGAATTCCTTAATGAGGTCGGGTCTTGACAGTGGACCCTCCTGGGGTTCGGTATATACCGGAAGGGGATCATATCCGTATTCCTCAAGGACCGATGATGCTATCTCGAACTTTCCCGATGGCGTATCGAAGCCCGGTTTGCCGTCCTTTCTGAGCAGACCCTTTTCCCACTTTTTGTATTGCATCATTCCGGTCGGGATCGAAACCATTCCGCCGGCGTCTTTTATGTCATCGTATGAGAAATCCGAACCCTTCAGAACGTGATCGAACAGTTCGCGTTCATTCTGCGGGTAAAGATTACCGTACCCGAGACGCTCTGCCAGCCCGGCCATGATAAAAAGATCGTTCCTTGCTTCACCAAGAGGTTCTATCATACGTTCACGGATACGGAAGAGAGCACCGTATGTCATATATGATTCGTTCTCATAATAGGTCGTTGCCGGCAAAATGATATCCGCGAACCGGGCGTCGGCGGTCATCTGACGGTCTATGCACACGAGAAGATCGAGATCGTTCAATGTCTTCTGCCAGAGATCCGGGTTAGGCCAGGAGGTAGTGATCGATGCGCCCTGAATGATGAGGGCCTTTACCTTGTAAGGATTTCCGTTCAGTACCGACTCCGGAAGGCCGCTGGCATGGGCCTCATCGCGATATTTCAGGTAAACGGGAAAAAGATCACCTCCGATACGCCGTGTTCCTTCGGGACTCTTTACATGGCCGTCCCGATTGATCCCGAAAGAGTTACCCGGCATCTTAAAGCAGCGGCCACCCGGAACATCAAGCTGGCCAGCGATCGCCCACAGGACGAGCGCCGACCTGATGGACTGAACACCGCAATTACTGTATTCGAGACCTGTGTACATGAGCTGAGAAACGCCCTTTGCCTGTGCTAACCTTCTGGCAAGGGAGACAACAGTATCTTCGGGGACGCCGGTGATCCCTTCGACAACACCCGGACCGAAATGTTGAACGTAGCTGGAGAACTCCTCAAATCCGACAGTCCATTCTTTGACGAACTCTTCGTCATAGAGCTCCTCATTGATCAGGACATTGCACATTCCAAGTGCCATGGCGCCGTCGGTACCGGGTCGGACCGGTACCCATTCTGCACCGTCCAGTTTTGCAGATCGTGTCTTCCTTGGATCGATTACTATTACATCTGTTCCACGGTTGTGGGCGTCAATGATCCTCTTCAGGTCGACAGGGGGGAGGTCCGTCGAGGGGTTTGTCCCCCATATAACGATCACTTCCGAGTGTTCGATGTCGTTGAACATGTCAAGAAGCATCCTTCCGAACGTCGCATCGGGTGCTATCATTCCGTAGGCCACATAACAGAGGGCGCCTACCCCCATAGTGTTCGGTGATCCAAAAGGGAAAAGGACACTGCTTGCCGACGAGACTTCAACACCCTTTGGCTGGAATACATCGCAGAGAGAAAGTTCGAACGTGCCTACTCCGGTATATACTGCCGCTGCCTCGGGACCGTGTTCTTTCTTTATAAGCTGAAGCTTGTTAACTATAGTATCGTAAGCTTCATCCCAGGTTATGCGCTCGAACTCATACGTTCCTTTGCGGCCTTTCCTCTTCATAGGGTATAAGAGGCGGTCCTTCGAGTAGATTATATCCGGGGAATGCTTTCCAAGCGTGCAGATTATTCCCATCTCGGTACCTTCGTCCGCCCGGACATTAACGATCTTACCGGAATCATCATATTCAGCTATGACCCAGCATCCGGCACTGCAGATCCCGCATATCCCTCTTTTCTCTTTTATCCCTGTCATGGTGTTTATTATTTAATTATAATGGATATTGGGAAGATCCCTTGCAGTTATCTGTGAATCTGATTTTAATTCACCTTCTTTGAGGTCATCACCCGCACTGTAAAAGGAGGCAATTCTGTTTCGATCTCCTCGTCCTCTTCCTGGATCGTCAACGTCACTTTTACCGCAGCGGGAAGGTATTCGGTATCATCGGTTGACCATTCGTCCGACCATTCGGGTTCTTCATCTCTTTTTTCTCCCGTATCCAGATATTCTAATCCTATATCAGTAACGGTATCGTCGAGAAGACGTTCCACTGAGGACGCTCCCTCATAGTCTTCATCCAGAAAAAAAAAGTTCTCCATGATCTTGAGGCCATCCGAGTCCCTGAATATCTTCATCCATTTCAGTCCCGGCTTGTTTATCAGTGAGTCCTCTCTTTTCGACACCGATGATGTTATAAAACTCACACTGTCGGATTCCCCCTCAAAGTAGTACTGTCTTTCATTAGCTATCTTGGCAATGTAGGGGTATGCTCCTTTCAGAAAAAAGGACAGCTGTGCCGTTACTACCCTTATGTGCTGTGATTTGTCCTGCCGTATTGTCCCTTTTTCTTCCGATGTTACAGCAAAGCGCATCGTAGCCACGATTATCATAATGATGACCGAAGAGAACAGGAGGGCGATGATCATTTCAAGGAGTGAAAAGCCCCTGTTATTCATCTGATGACTTGAGTATGCTCTTTTGTGACTTGAGCTCAATAGAGCCTCCCTGCCAGCTTACATTAACAGTTATTTCGTACGTCTCTACAAGATCATCATCTTCAACCGGTAAAGTTGTAATGGACTTGATTATTTCGAACTGGTCGTCGATATCCTCGCTGCCTCCCGATTCATCAAGTTCCTCGGAACTTAGGGTTTCGTCCATTATGGACCGTGCATGAATTATGGCGCGCGTGTACAGGTCGGCTTTTCTGGTACTATTCAGGTTTGTGGAATAAACCTGTATTATGGCAGCAACAGCTATCGAAAGCAGGGATATTGCTACAATGACCTCAAAGAGACTGAATCCTCTCGATCCTAGCCTTGCCGGTAATGTGAGAAACGGTGATCTCATACTTCCTTTCACTTTCATCAATAAGGATGATCACTCCCCCCGTGCTGTCTCCTATCGGATAAAAGACGACCCTTTCGGCATAAACGGAAATGGTTTCGGGAAGAGTTCTGTAATAGATCCTTTTGCTTCCTGAGGTGATGGTATATCCGGTGTTCTCTTCCTCGATCTCGAACGTAACTTCAGAATGCCGGGAGATAGCCTGTTCCCTTGCGTGCTTAAGAGAAGCATACAGTTTCCTGGCTTCTGACTTAATGAGAGACTTCTCAGACTGGCCGATCATCGAGAATACAGCGACCGATGAGACCAGACCTACAATAAGGAGGACAACAAGGAGTTCAAGTAGTGTGAACCCCTTATTCCCAACTCTTGATGTCATCTCCTCCGCCTTCTGATTTATCCGGTCCGTATGAGAAAAGGTCATAATCGCCATTGGTGCCGGGGCTCCTGTATATATAAGGCTGACCCCACGGATCCTTAGGGATAGTCTTTTTGAGATACGGTCCGTCCCAGCCGTCCATCCCCGGATTCGTCTGGAGGGCGTTGAGCCCGGAAGAGGAGGCGGGATATTCTCCTGTATCCAAACGTAACTGGTCAAGCGCACCGCCAAACAGTTCGATCTGCGCCTTTGCGGTCGTGATCTTACCTTTCTTTTCACCCTTGAATACCCTGGGTCCGACAAGTCCGATCAACAGACTTATGATCGCCAGTACGATGAGCAGTTCAATTAATGAAAATCCTTTATCGTTTTTGATCTTCCTGAGCATTAATACCTCCTGCTGGTTTTATAATGATATATCATAAAGACCGACAACGGCGAAAAGCATCGAAAACACTATGAACCCGACAAATACGGCCATAACAAGTATGATAGCGGGTTCCATGAAGCTCATCAGTCTTTTTATCATATTCCTGCTTTCATTTTCAAACCTGTCGGCGATCAACAGGAAGGTTTCTTCCAGTGTCCCTGATTCCTCACCTATGGCGATCATATGCGTTACGATCTGAGGGAATATATCGATATCCCTCAAGGGTTTATATATCCCTTTGCCTTTACTTACCCCTTCCTGGAGCGAGACCAGCTTTTCGGATAATATGGAGTTGCCTATCACCTCGGTAGATATTTTTATTGCTCCAAGGATCGGCACCCCGCCGTTCAGGAGCGTGCCCATCGTTCTCGAAAATCTGGCGATAGCGAGTCGTATATGTAACTGTTCGAATACCGGTATCCTGAGCTTGATCTTATCAAAGAACGTCTTTCCGTTTTTCGTTTGCGAATAGCTTTTCAGAATAACGATCAGACTGACC
>CAJIAG010000353.1_pt1 | contig 11470 bp, 12 predicted proteins | sample 9199131 | NCBI WGS metagenome assembly CAJIAG01 (sample SAMEA7708278, study PRJEB35096) | sediment metagenome | biome: marine neritic benthic zone biome [ENVO:01000025]; feature: sediment [ENVO:00002007]; material: shallow marine sediment [ENVO:03000034] sea grass bed [ENVO_01000059] ... | reverse complement strand
TTTTTTCATATTAATTATTCGGCAATCTCAGGCTCGCCTGAAGAAACCTCTTATTTTTTTGGATATATATGGAACATTCCGCGGTCTGATCAGCAATAATTTTACATATATGAGGTCTAACATCGTTAACATCTTGTTAATTATAACGGGTTCATTCAGCGAATATTTTTTTACGATCTCCTTGGCCTCTTTAGTTATAAGCGGCCAGTTCTTCTGCGCCAGAGATTTATTATGCAATCTGAATGTAACGAGGACTTCTCTAACTCTCATTACCGAACATGTCTTTCCAATTCTGAGCAGATAATCATAGTCAGATGCAAAATTATAGGTGACATCAAAATAACCGACTTTATCAAGCACTCTCCTTCTATAAAAGGTCTCGGGCTGGTGCATCGATATAGTACCGGTCCGTACCAATCGCTCAAATTTAAAAGAAGGATTATTCGACCAGAATATTGTTTTGCCTCGTTCATCGACATATTCACAATTTCCAAATACCATATCTACATCCTCATTCCCTGCAAAACAACCTGCGACCGCATGAAATGCATTGTGAGTATAACAGTCATCCGCGTTCAGGCAGGCAAATACATCGCCGGAGATATTCCTGAGACCTCTATTTATTGCCTCATACATATTCCTGTCTTCTTTTACAATGACCTGTATATTTTCAACCATATTTTGATCCCTGAATTTATTAACCAGATCTACAGTGTTATCGGTCGAATTTCCATCAACAATAATATGCTCCAGATCCGGGTAATTCTGACCATGTATACTTTGCAATGTCTCCCATATATATTTTTCGGCATTTTTCGTAGGAGTTATAACTGATATCTTCATAATACCCTGCCAGATCCTTTATGTTCGATCTAAGTTAGATACTTTATCAGACACCGCTTTTTTCACAATATCCACAAATTCGTAAGCGAACGCCTTGGTCCTCTGATTCATGACTGAGCGCGCTTTACCCTCCATTAACAGGTCCGGTCCCGGAGCAGTCTCTTTCCAGACTGACAACATCTTTTCGGCCAGATCTACCGGATCATTTGGGTCAAAGTATGTAGCCCCGGGTGGAGATTGTTCTCTGTGAACCGGGATATCGGAAAGCAAGATCTCTTTCCCAAGAGACTTCGCTTCCTCTACCGTCGTGCTCCAACCTTCAAATAAAGAAGGGTTCATGATCGCAACGGATTGTCTCATGAAAGCGTAGAGATGATCAAAAGGGACCATTCCCAAAAAAGAAATATGGTCGTTAATACCGTATTCATGACACTTCTCTTTCAGAAATTCAAAGTGACCGGGATTTCGGTAATCAACCGGATTGCCGGTACAGATAACGAAAATATCTTTTTTTTGGGATTTTAATATTTTTACTGCTTCAAGGACTGCGGCATGGTTCTTGTGCTTCCAGAACTGATTCGGTATGTGAAAGAATTTTTCAGGCACTCTGTACTTACGAATAGTATTCCATGGCAGTTCATCATAAACTCCCTGAGGGATTCTTACAACAAACCTCAGAACGTCGATATCACCTTTATAGTCAGGATAACATTCATGAAAATCGTCTCGGGCACTTTCACTGCTTACCATCAATCGGGTGCTCGTTCTTGCCGTTTCACGATACAGTCTATTTCGGACTCTAATTTCTTTTGCTGAGAACATTCCGGGCATGCGAAAATGCTGGAAGTCTTCTATCCAGTTAACGCATGGAAAAGGAAATCTTTTCCCTGTTAAGCCGAAACGAAATACTGCTTCTACATCGTATCTTTTAAAAAGTCTTGCAATAACAGGATCATTATCAAGAATTCTCCGGGTCAGCTGTCTTACGATCCATAGTGCTGTCCAGGGAGCAAGGCTCTTGTCGCGGACAATATCTGCTATGAATGGGCGGATCAGGTCTATATCCTTATCTGGAGTATTTTCTCCTGAAAATATAAGGGGAGTTATCTCATTTCTCGCATGCTCATGAAGTACCGCAAGGAGATTCTTAAGATAATGGATACCACCGGTCCACTTCTTTCCTCCGATCAATGAAAAGGCTACTCTCACTGTGGTTGATTGCTTCCTTTAAACCATTCTACATATTCCCTGATCCCGCCCTTCCAGTCCCTTTTGGGCTTCCATCCCCATTTCCCGGTTCTCTTTGTATCTGCCTGATAAAATCTTGGATCACCTTCTCGAACTAAGCCGTTAAAAGTGACCTTTTTGCTTGCATCAAAGTGTTTTCGCACCTCTTCCGCTATTTCCTTTACCGTGGTTCCGATACCGGTTCCACCGTTAACACGATCAACGGACGAAGAGGCCTTTTCCATCGCTTTAACAAGAAGGCTTACAGCGTCTTCAATATGTATCCAGTCTCTTATTTCCTCTCCGGTCCCGTATAGAACAATGTCTTCTTTACTTTCATTAAACTTACAACACAGATCCCACAATAACTGCTTCGTCAATCCGTTACCATAAAGCGAAAAGAATCTTATTATCGAAATTTCTGTTCCGAAATTAGCTGCGTATGACCTGCACAGGGATTCAACAATTTCCTTATGTACGCCATAGGGGGAAACAGGTACCAAATCCGTATCTTCTGATATATTGCCCTTATTAACTGAACCATATACCGCTGCGCTTGATGGATAAATAAGTTTTGTCTTTGACGATTTCAGTCGTATATACTCAAGAACGTCAAGAGAGGTTCCAACTGTCCGTTGAAAATCCAGATAAGGATTGCTTATCGACATCTGAACTGAACCACTTCCCGCAATATGAAATATCGCATGAGGTTTCCCGGTCCTGGCTTCAAGATCTTCGAGTGCCGGCAGATTAACATCGGAGAATATCCATGTATCGATGCCCCACTTTGGGGCTTCTCCCGGCAACCAATGTCCATGTCCAATTCCTGCTACTTTAAAATCATGTTCCGACAGAAATCTGCACAGATGTCGCCCTACAAAACCGTGTGCTCCCGTTACCCAGACTAATTTCATTGTTGTACCACCTCAGGTTTAAGTGCAATGAACGAATATAAACGTCCCGGATTCCTCACGGCTTTAGTCAGAACCCATGCGCATACATTCCATATCAAATCGATCTTGAACAGCAACCTCAATAATCCGGAAAAGCCGATATATTTAAATTTGTCGGCTATCGAACTTCTTATATCCTTCAAGGTCATCGGAGCAAAATTTATAACTGATTCAAAGGGCCCCAGCACCTTTACAATTTTGAGACCTGATTGTTTAATATAATCGGAGTATTCTTTTAAGTTGTACGCGTTTTCCCCACCGTACCACTTATGAAGCGGATGGGACTCCAGAAACTCCTTTAACTGCTCATCATTATCCGCAACATGCTCTCTTGTAGCGATCAGCACCCCGCCAGGAACCAGGACTCTGTGTATCTCTTTTAACTGTTTTGTCAAGTCATCAGCGTGATGAAGTGCCTGTCTAATATAAACAACATCTATCGAACTGTCAGAAAGAGGAATATCTTCAGCAGAATCTTCAATCACATATATGTTTAGGGAAAGAGATTCTTTGAGCCTTCTTATCGCTCCTGAACCCACATCATCACTTTTATCCGGTTCAAGAGCAATAACCGAATGACCCGCTTTTTCAAATGAATACGAAGCTATCCCATTACCCGCTCCTATATCAAGAACTCTCCATGGCGGACTTTTCGTCATAGCACTTTTAAGTATGAACATAACCTCACTAAACTCATTACTTTGTTCAAAACGTTTTGCGGCCTCTATATTGTCCTCATCAAGGTATGCCTCCTTTATAAATCTTTCTTGTCCCGGGATTGTCCTTAATTTCCTTACTGCTTCTTCCCATGATATCTGATCATCAATATTTTGCATCCAGATAATACCCACTCAACATTTTTTTTATCATTTAATCAATTCCAAACAGACCACTGACCGCGAAAATGCGGCATAATCAGGATCATGCCTTTTTTGATGATGAATATCAAAACATGTTGCATCTTTTGACCTTTCCCTTGATGAAACATACCAACCATCGCTCTCATACCTGAAATGACTCTCCTTTAATGCTGTTGGAGAAAATACACTAATAATTTCATCAAGCATTCCTTCATCAAAAACCTGAAACCAACCATGGTTACTTCTCTTGCCAAATGGAAATGACAGATATAAAGAACCACCAGGTTTGAGAACACGATAAAGCTCCTTAATTGTAACTTTATATGAATCAGGATCTTCTTCTTTCATTGAAATATCACCTGTATACAAAAAAGTATTATCAAGTCCTATATGCTCGATGGTAGAAATGCATACGATCCAATTATAGTATTCATCCCTATAACATAGCTGTCTCATGTCCTCATAAACATAACTGATGCCTCTTTCCCAAAAACAATATGGTTCCGGAGCAAGGGTAGAGATAAATATTTTTTTCTCATCCAAAACTTTCTGCGATAACAGAAAATCATAATTTAGTATGGACCCGGCATCAAGGAGTCTTCCCTTGCCGGCCGGAAGCCTTGAGAACAACCAGGGATACTCAATAATTCGCTCGTCAATACGAAAACCATATCCTGCAGGTAAGTAGTTTTCATCAAAACTCCCATTCTGCAATACATCCTCTATATGCTTTCTCTTGTAGGAATGATATCCCCAACCCCATGGCTTTCTTCCATTCAGAATAAATATAAAATAATTTATCCTTCTAAGAATTGCTCGTAAAATATTCACGGAAAGCCTCCTTGATCATACCTATCCAATCCTTTTTCCCTTTTCTTAAGAATGTTCTGCATTCATTCAATGATCGTTCAGATATAACTAATTCAGAAGGAAACCTTTCGATCTCAAAATCCATAAGATCTCCGGAAAAATACCTGTCTTTTTTTGAACCGTGTGCTCCACTGTTATCAAAACCGGTATTTTGGATCATTGTTCTTACCGGAAAGAGTGTTACTCCATCTGCCATAAAAACGCTCAAATACCATCTTATCGCCCAGGAGTCAACCTCTCCCCGAAGCTGTTTCTGAAGCAGCGCATAATAGGGGTATGAGTCGTTAAGATCAAACTTATAACGAAGAGATGCATCCCTTTTTAACCTTTCATATCCATCCATCTTCTCATCCATTAATTCCCATGCCCTCCTCCAGGTCCCCCATCCCCAAGATGTTATAAATGGTAAAAAAAAGGCATCTGTTTCATTCCGCAATTTAATAGGGAACATATAGGCAGAAACCTGCATCACCTTTTCTTCATCAGCGTATCTTCTTAAGGCCTTGTTCATATAATTAAGAAAATACCTCGAACATATAAGGTCATCTTCCAGCACCATCACACTTTCATAACGATCCAACATTTCAGTCACACCAGCAATGATAGACCTGGCCAATCCCCAGTTCTCGTCCCTTTCGATGATGTTTACCTTTCCACACCACTTTTTGCTCTTGACCAGTTCCCTAACTTCTCTTACCAACGCCTCTTCACCTGAATTTTTCGGCCCATCACAATAAACAAAGAGTTCGCTCTCAGATGAACCATGACACTTCGACAACGATTCCAGTGAATATAGCGTATGTTCAGGTCGATTATAAGCAAAGAATACTATAGGCATATAATCCCTTTCTTTCATCCTAGCTCTTTTGAGAGAATCGATATTCTCTCAGTTGGTCATATAACAAGATCTCAGGCTCCAAAATGGATCTTAGTCTTTCCAGGTCTTCGTTGGAAATGGAAATATTTATGGCAGATTTTCGAGAATGAATCGGCTTCAGCTCCATTTGAAGTTTTGCTGCCAATCCATCAATACCAACGGAAAATTAATTTGTGAAAAAGTAATGTGAGCAATTTGTAATTTTATCAAAAGCCTCATTCCGATCAAAAGTTCTTGAGAACATGTACAACTGATTCAACAGATGTTCCCTGGGAATCCTCGAGAGGAAATCCCCAAAACTTTTTCCGAGCCATTTCCCCTCGATCTTCATACAGGGATGAAATGTATTATTCATCTTATATTCAACCAACATTTTATAGTGTGGCAAAACCCTTGTTTCGGGGTCTCTCAAACAGGTAATCGTAAATGTATTGTCGGGCAACTTAAGCTCATGAGCAGGAATATGTGAAAAAGCATAAAAATAGTCACCTTTTTCAATCAATACTTTATTCTAGCCAACGAAAATCTTATCGTTACTTATAATTCGTAAATTCCTTGATCGTGAAAGACTGTCATATACTTCTTTACCCTGCTCACCTCCCAATGAAAGAAACATATGATTGATACTTGTTCCACCTGTTTTTCTGATATGGTATAAATACACCCGCTCGAATTCCTCATTGATATCATAATTCCGCGCTAGTTCATGACATTCCCGGTTCTCAATCAGACTGAAATAATATTTTGATCCCCAAATAGCTCTCTGTATTACTTCACTTAACATCTTCATTCTATTACCGCTTTATATCTGCACGCGCGACTATTATAGTCAGGTTAATTTAGCGATTCTCCTGCAATACATTGTAATAACAAGGATTTTAATTAATAGTGGATTTTTACCATAGAAGAAAATGCAGTGTCCGAGAAAACGTAAAGGTTACTTTCTTCTGTAAGGTTATTTATATGTAATAACTCTGCCATTTGAGGAGTATGCCATGGTCTTTTATAAACAAATAATGCTATAGGTGCTTTGCGCATACTGATTCCTTTTCTTAAATGGTCAATGCAGTCTAGAGGAAATCCTATTAGCTGTAATTTCTCTTGGTGAATATTTTCCCATAGTCATTATTTCCTTATTAGCTATTTCTTTATTGCATCAAGGATCAATGAAGTGTATTTTAGTTCACCTTTTTGATTTCTTGGATCAAATTCACGTGATCTCTGAATCATACCATCACCGGGATCCCAGGAAGAATAATGAAATATTCCCTTTTCATCCCAGTATTCCAGAAGCCGCACATCAAATCCCAATGAGCTATAAAGGCCACCTAAGGTTTTATAAGTATAAAGTACTTTATGATCCTCACTGCCTGACCCTAAACCTAAAGGTTTTACCTGATTTATGTATTCAGTATCAGGAAAATATCCATCTGGAACCGCTATTCTTATATGACCTCCCGGCTTAAGAAATTCTCTACAATTTTTTGCCGCCATTAATGCCTCATCAGCGGTCAAATGCTCCCATATATGTTCCGCCAGAATAGCATCTACAGAGTCAGGAGCAACAAATTTCAACCAACTCCTTCTTTCAGTAACGTCAATTTGAGACTTGTCAGTAACAATCCAGTGTTTCTGTTTAATACCTCCAGCTCCAACGACAATTCTTATTCCTTTTTTGAGCAGTCTCTTTAATCTCAAAGTAAATTGAATTTTTCTATCTCTGAATTGGTGCAAAAACCACATACCAAGAATCTTAATCGTTCCAATATGAACCCTTAATAAATTTATTGGAATATATTTTGGAACACATGAAAGAATGACGAAATTTGTCCACATAATCCTGTTATAGACACTTCGTTTCGATATAAAGAGATTAGCAAGAAGATCCCGAAAAGACATACTATAATCAACGTCATGCAATCCTGTTTTTATTCTACTGCCAAATAATATCGATCGCTCAGACACCCTTAACGGGATGTCTTTTTTAAATGCACGATGTGTAAATTCATAATCGGAACCATAATGAGGTAGAAGGACAGGATGAAAACGTCCAATATCTCTAAACACATCATACTTCATGTACAAGCCTCTTGTTGACAATACATTGATTTCATCATCTTTTATTGCTTTCCTAAACTGAAATCTCTTCCAATCAACAACAAAACCATGATAATTAATGTCACCGGAACTTTGTTCATGATATTGTGCAATAAATACCGTTTCAGGATTTTCCACAATGTCCTTTACTATATTATCCAGAAAACCAGCATCGAACGTTGTATCATCATTCATTATGAGAATAATATCTTCTAAGTTTATCCTTTCATCTTTTTCAAGATATGCTCGCGCCTTTTCCAGGCTCCCGGCCCACCATAAATTACCATTACCTCTTAAAATAGTTGCGCCAGGCAACTCTCTGGCGACGCTATCGGCTGTCCCATCAGTACATCCATCATCAACTAAGACCAAATGGTAGTACCTATAGGTCTGTTTCTTAAGGCATGAGATAAATTTTTTTGTTTCATTAATACGGTTGTGAACTGGAAGAATAATATATATCATATGGGCTTACGAAGAAATATTATATAGTTGTCTCCAATGCCGAGTGAATCAAAAAACCTAGTGATACAATGATTTACTTTAGCCTTATGAATGAAATGAAGAATTTGCACTACTATTTTTTGATATATATTGAGTCTTCCATTGCTTGACCAGAATTCCGATGGTCTACCCATTTGCGGATACATGGCAAGATGAATCCATTGATAATGAAGCCATTCCGAACTCGTAATCATCTTTACTTTTTCTAAAACCAAACCTGACTTTTCCGCCGCAATACCTATCGACTTTTCAGAAAAGTAATGCAGATGATACGGAACATGCCAATTGATCCATCTTTCTTTAAAATACCATGCTCCCCATCCATTAGAATTTGGAGTGCTTAATATAACTCTTCCGTCCTGTTTTAATATTTTAGAAATTCCTCGTAATGTAGTAACGGGATCAATAATATGTTCAATTACCTGGTCCATTGTTATATAATCAAAATAATTCTCTTTATATACATCGGGATCGAACGGACCTATATGAATTTTATATCCATACTTTTCTGCAATTTTCATAACATTCTTATCAGCCTCTACTCCATATACTTCACAACCTCTCGATTCATGGTACCCAAGTGACTCACCAAATCCGCAGCCTATATCTAGGATGCGAACATTCCTTGGAACCCATCTAAATGCTGACCGATAAAGACCATTTAACCATGCCTTATAGCCACTTATTTCTTGGTGAGGCTCATACTTATCTATCTCAAAAGAGGCTCTAGGATAATACTGCGTGTAAAGCTCTTTTAATAATTCTTCTTGAAAGTCGCCCTGAAGCATCTTATGTTCACATGCAACGCATTTTACCAGATTAAATGACCCTGGATAACCATACCTATCATCAAACAGGTGATAGAGTTTAACACTATTTTTTGAACTACAAATCCTGCACTCCATTCCCTTTTTATTAACAGACAACATAATGTGAAACCTTTCTTAATGATAGCTCGCCATTTGATACATCAATTAATGGAAGTTTTTGTCGTCCAAAAAGAATTTTGTATAAGGGCTTTTCAAAAATTCTTAAGAATATCTTATTATTAAATGAGAAAAAAGATGTGAAATATAATTTTACCTTTTTCTGCAAAAACCAGGATCGATTCATCACATCAACCATTTCATATTCATTCATATATGATTTTAAATCCATACTCAACTGACCAGTGACTTTTCTGAAACAACTGACATAAGCTTTTAATGAGTAAAGAGGAGTGTATTTGGCAAACATTGTCCAGAGATAATAATCGCCTGCTCTTTTAAATCTAGCATCAATACCGCCGACAGTTTTCCATAAATCACTCCTCCAAAATACACTATCTTGCTGAATAAAATATGCCTCCTTACCATAAAACCCATTTTGAATCCATTTTTGATCATATAAGAAACACTTCCCTATCTTGCTTATAACTGAAGATTCGTCGATATAAGAAGTTATTCCTTTTATCCATTTTATTTCAGGATACTTAATAAAAGATCTTGCGATTATATTAAATGCTCCTGGGAGATATATATCATCTGAATTAATCCAGGCAAATATATCACCGGTCGCATTTGCAAAGCCAGTATTAATAGCATCATACATACCTCTGTCTTTTTGCTGAATATATTTTATTTCTACTTCATTGCAATTAAATCTATAAAGTTTTTTATTAATCATCTCTTCATATTGCGTAATCAAATCAATTGTTCCATCCTTTGAGCAATTATCAACAATAATATATTCAATTGAAAATTCACCTTTTTGAGATATTACGCTTTGAATCGTTTCATTGAAGAATTTAGCACTGTTAAAACTAGGCGTGACAATACTGAATTTAAGTGTATTACCCATTGCAAGGAGCCAAGAAGAAGTTTTCAGTCAATAGCATTTGAATTTCCAAATCCGTTGAGTTGTTAACAGGAATCAAGCGCGGCAAGCTGTACATTTTATAACCAATATCATTAGCCAACTCCCATAATGCTTTCGGATCACAATTATAAGCTGGTAAATTGTAAGGACTCCACTCAGTTAAAATGTATGGCTTTTCGCTATCGATGCACTTGATAGCACCTCGCAGCACATCTAATTCGGCACCTTCGACATCAACCTTGATAACCGAAACACGTGGACGCCCGATCTCTTGCCACTCGGCATCAATGGTTGTAACGGGAACGCTAATTTTTCTTGTCTCGCCTGCCCGTTTAGTATCCCTGAATCCATCAAAGGCACTCATCTCCGGAGAAGAAGTAAAGAAATCCAAAGTGCCAATTTGATTTCCCACTGCCTTAGGTATGATGATCCATCTGTCACTATATTTACTCTCTTGCATTGTTGCACTTAACAAATGAATTGTATGAGGAGACGGTTCAAATGCAACAACAGTGCATGACGCGCAATGACTAAGCAATGCTAATGATATTAAACCAATATTTGTACCAACATCAAAAATCAAACTGTCTTCCCGTGCTACCTGCTGAAGCAACTTTACACTCTCAGTTTCATAACCGCCCCTTTGATAATATTCCTTTACCAGATGACAATGCCGGGGAATATATACTTTTGTACCATAATAATAGAAATGTTTTGCATAGGGGAAATAATACTTAAAAAATCTGTATCTTATGCTATTCAAAATATTCATTAACGATGACAACTTCCTTTGTTATTTTCACATAATTTCCGAATATCCATTTTTTTATTAATTAAATAAAATTACTTAAAAGGATTCCATAAAATGCGCCTATGTCTATATAGAACTCATTTTCTTATCAGAAAATAAATCGTTCAAGTATAATCTTTATCAATGACGACTGCGATAACGATCTATACATCTCTTAACTCATCCACAACTTAACTCTATCAATTAGATTTAGTTTTTGATTGGATAACTTATAACCATTTTTAACTAAATAGTCTTTTGCTTTTTTTTCTATCAGTGCAATCTCTAAAGGTGTTAGATCATTTTGCCAACTACCGCTCCTCCCGGAACTAATATGATTAGGATGCAATAAACTAAACGGATCATATTTTAATTTGTCATTACCTGGAGAATCTATCCTTATTTTATTTATTAACTCTAATTGCTTTTCAACCGCAAACATTGAAGCAATATGCAAACATTTTTCTTCGTCAATAGAAATACCAATATGATTTGCTATTCGATTAACTTCACGAGGAAGATCATATATCATATCTTCATATTTTGACACAAGCATATTGGGCATTCTCATCCATTCCTCATAAGTGCCAAT
>CAJIAG010000336.1_pt1 | contig 11498 bp, 9 predicted proteins | sample 9199131 | NCBI WGS metagenome assembly CAJIAG01 (sample SAMEA7708278, study PRJEB35096) | sediment metagenome | biome: marine neritic benthic zone biome [ENVO:01000025]; feature: sediment [ENVO:00002007]; material: shallow marine sediment [ENVO:03000034] sea grass bed [ENVO_01000059] ... | reverse complement strand
GTTCCCGGTGAACGGCAAGACGATCATTCATGTGAACAACTCCCTGAAGGCCCTGCAGGATATAGCAACCTTCCAGAGAAAGAAGAGAGATATTAAAGTTGTTGGCATCACGGGGACAAATGGCAAGACAACAACAAAGGAGATGCTCTGTTCGATACTGAAGAACTTCTTCAGAGTTTTATGCAGCAGCGGTAATCTTAACAACCAGATTGGATTGCCCCTGAGTCTCTTGAAACTCGATGAGGAAGAAATATCCGTTCTTGAAATGGGAGCGAGCAAGAGGGGGGATATCATGGAGCTCTGTGAAATCGCATTTCCCGATATAGGGGTCATTACTAATGTAGGCCCCGGTCATCTGGAGGGATTTGGCTCTATTGATACCGTTCGTGATACCAAGCTTGAGCTTGCAGATTATGTTAAGACCATTGTGATCAATAATGATGATGAGATGCTCTCACCTGTCGTTGAGTCCTTGCTGAACAATAATGAAAAAAGAGTCCTTTCATATGGTATCGAGCGTGCTGCTGCTGTAATGGCGAAAGACATCCGCCCATCCGAGCAGCCTGGCATAAAAGTGCCGACCCTTGGTTTCGATCTGTTCATACAAGGATCCGATACCGTTCGTGTCAATATGAAGGTGAGCGGCTGGTTCAATGTATATAACGCGCTTGCCGCTTCAGCGGTGTCTTCGCTTCTCGGTATTCCGCTTGAAACGATCAAAAAGGGACTGGAACAGTTCGAGGGAGTATCGATGAGGCTGGATATCAAGGAGATGAGGGGTGCTGTGATAATAAGTGATGTTTATAATGCCAATCCGGCCTCGATGGAGGAAGCGGTGAAAGAGCTTCTGAGGGTCAGGGAGGGAAGGGCTATTGTTGTTCTCGGCGATATGCTGGAGCTAGGTTCCTATTCAGTTGAAGCTCACCGAAAATTGGGAGCATGGCTGGCGGAACTGCCGATAGACATGTTTATTGCAGTCGGTCCGTTAATGACATTGGCGGCAGATGAGTTTGAGAATGTGTCGAGGGGACGCGGTAAGGAAGTATATACCGTTGATGATTCAGGCGGAGCAAGAGATATTGTAAAGGACATATCAAAGAATGGAGATACGATCCTGATCAAGGGATCCAGAGGAATGAACATGGAACATATATTGGAGGCGAACGGTGCTGTATAAACTACTCTACGGATTACATGATATCTTCTCACCCTTCAATGTGTTCAGGTATATTACGTTCAGAACGGCACTTGCGGTAGCAACGGCAATACTCATCATTTTCTTCATAGGCCCGTGGGTGATCAGGAGGCTCGGTCGCTTCAGTGTAACGCAGCGGATACGAAGTGACGGCCCCGGAACGCATACGGTCAAGGAAGGGACACCGACCATGGGCGGTATCCTTATCCATATCGCGATCATCCTGTCGGTGATCTTGTGGGGTGACCTCGGCAATAAGTATATCTGGGTAATGCTTGTAGCCGTTGCCGGTTTTGCTTTTATCGGGCTTATCGATGATTATCTCAAGGTTATTAAGCGCAATTCCAAAGGGCTGAGACCCTGTTATAAGTTCGGATTTCAGGTTGTATTAGCGCTTGCCGTCTCGGTATTTCTTCATGAAACACCTACCGATCCGTACAGCACTATGTTGATAGTGCCGTTCTTTAAAAAGCTGATAATAGATCTTGGATGGTTCTATGTACCGTTCGCGATACTTGTAGTAGTCGGATCATCCAATGCTGTAAATCTTACAGACGGGATCGACGGGCTTGCGGTTGGCTTGGTTGCAATAGCGGTTCTTGCAAACGGTGCTCTCGTATATATTTCGGGACACGCCGGTCTTGCGAAGTATCTGCAAGTGTTTTTTATCCCCGGAACCGGTGAACTGACAGTGTTCTGTGGAGCAATATTCGGTGCGTCTCTCGGGTTTCTCTGGTACAACTCATATCCTGCCGATGTTTTTATGGGAGACGTGGGCTCACTTGGACTTGGTGGAGCACTGGGTACACTTGCAATAATAACCAAACACGAGATCATGCTGGCAGTGGTTGGCGGTATATTCGTCATAGAGACATTTTCTGTGATCATACAGGTCGCGTCGTTCAAATTGACAGGGAAGAGGGTGTTCAGGATGGCACCGATACACCATCATTTCGAACTGAAGGGCTGGCCGGAGTCGAAGACCGTTGTACGGTTCTGGATCGTTGGCATAATGCTGGCGCTCCTTAGTGTAGCGACTCTCAAGGTCAGGTAGAGATGGAAAAGATGCTTAAAGACGATATTGAACAATTAGAGGATTATTCGGGAAAAAGATTTCACGTGATCGGGATCGGACGCAGTGGTGTCGGAGTTGCAAATCTTCTGAATCGGCTTGGTGCAGAAGTGAGTATCTCTGATATTAACGATCGTGAACAGGTCGACCGGTATCTAAACGATATATCTGATGATATAAATGTGTTCACCGGTGTCCAGGACAAAGGGCTGATATCCGATATTGACAGCCTCATATTGAGTCCAGGAGTACCGAGGGAGATAGATGTGGTAGAAGAGGCGCTTGGCAGATCGATAGAGGTGACAGGAGAAATTGAGCTTTCATACAGGGTCATTAAACAGATTTCCAGGAAGGCCGGTTTTAGTGTGAGATGGTTTGGAATAACCGGCACGAATGGAAAATCAACAACGGCGACACTTCTTTATGAGATGCTGAAAAAAGAGGGAAAGAAATGTTCTCTGTCCGGAAATATAGGATATCCGCTTTCTCATGAAGCATTACGACTTATAGAAAAAGGAGAATTACATGGCGAAGAGATGACACCCATTGATATCGTTCTTGAGCTGTCAAGCTTCCAGCTCGAGCTGGTAAGGGACCTTTCGCTAGATTTCAGCGCTCTCTTAAATGTTACGTCCGACCACCTTGACCGGTACAGGGATATGGATCATTATGCGGAGGCAAAGTCTGGAATTTTCATGAACCAGGGTGCAAACAGCTACGCGGTTATCAACGCCGATGACGGGATAGCCGTTGATCTTTCCAATAAGTGCCGCGCTCAGAAATATTATGTGAGTACGATGAGAGAGGTCAAGGGGGCCTATGCAAAGGACGGTTCTGTTTATATCAATGCGGGTGCTGTACCGGAGTTCCTTATGGGTTCGAGCGAGATCGGGCTCGCAGGACTTCATAACCTGTACAACTCACTGGTGGCCGCTCTCCTGGCATCACTTGCAGGGTGCTCTGCCAGAACGACCGTATCTGCATTAAAGGAGTTTCCGGGGCTTGAGCACAGGCTCGAATTCGTCGCCGAAAAGAACGGGGTGGAGTTCTATAACGATTCAAAGGGTACAAATGTAGGAGCGGTCATTAAGTCACTCGAGAGCTTTGAAAAGAACATTATCCTGATCGCGGGCGGACGGGACAAGAACGGAGATTTTTCATTGCTCATCCCTTTTGTGAAGAACAGGGTAAAGAAGATGGTGCTTATAGGAGAGGCGGCCGAAAAGATAAGGAATGCTCTTCAGCATGTTGTAGCGATAGAGCGTGCAACGACACTGAGGGATGCGGTTGCTGCCGCTCATGCTTCGGCCACTGGTGGTGACATTATACTGTTCTCCCCTGCCTGCGCGAGTTTTGATATGTTTCGGGATTATGAGGAACGAGGTAGAAAATTCAAGGAATTGACGAGGGAATTGCTGAGAGGCAATTAGAGCCATGAAAGAGTATATGGAACAATTTGATATAACGATGCACGAACAGCAGGGTAGTTTTAATGCTGACAGTTATGACAGGATCCTGATGCTGTCTGTCATTTGTCTCGTACTGTTCGGCGTCCTCATGGTTTACAGCGCCACTTCGGTTGTGCCGCCCGGCAGCGGTGGTTCAAATAGCTGGTCATCAAGGTTGCATTATTTAAAAAAGCATATATTTTCTCTAACCGCCGGAGCATTATTCATGTTTTTTGCTTATAGACTTAACCTTAAGAGACTGCATTCGATATCATTTGCCTTGATGGCACTGGCTTTTGTACTTGTTTGCCTTGTATTTGTCCCGGGAGTGGGAATGAAGATAAACGGAGCGAGCAGGTGGATACGGTTCTGGCCGTCATCCTTTCAGCCTTCAGAGTTTGCGAAGTTTGCCATGATCGTTTTTCTTGCCAGGTATCTATCATCTCCACGATTTAATCCGCACAGTGTAACCTGCTTTGTTAAACCTGTTATCGTTATGGTTGCATTTCAGACACTGTTTCTTATGCAACCGGACTTTGGTTCAACGATGACGCTGGCACTTATCACATTTACAATGCTTTTTCTTTCGGGATTCAGGATGAGATATCTGCTCGGTTCGATCTTGCTGGCATTACCTGTTGTGGTCGTCCTCCTGAAAGAACCGTACAGGCTTAAGAGAATAACCGCCTTTCTGGATCCATGGGGTGATCCCCAGGGGGCAGGCTATCAGCTTGTCCAGTCGTTTATTGCCCTCGGGAGCGGAGGGCTCACCGGGATTGGTCTTGGAGAGAGCAAACAGAAACTGTCCTTTCTACCTTATATAAATACCGATTTTATTTTTGCCCTGATGGGAGAGGAACTCGGGTTTATCGGTACGTCGCTTGTTCTGGCATTCTTTGTGGTTCTGTTCATCAGGGGAATGAAGATTGCTTCATCAAAAAGAGATTCTTTTCATTATTATCTGGCGCAGGGCCTGACCTATCTCATCATTTATCAGGTATTGATGAACGTAGCGGTCGTAACAGGACTGGCTCCGACCAAGGGATTGCCGCTTCCCTTTATCAGTTACGGTGGATCAGCTATCTTTGTAAACATGTTAGCAGTTGGTCTGTTGCTGAACCTTTCCAAACGATATCAACCTATCATCGAATATCGGAGCACTTCAGAAGATGTGTTGAAAAGAAAGAAAGCGAAGATATCGGTATACGGAAGAGATTCGTATGCCAGGAGAAAACTATGAGTAGCCCCCGCATGATGAACATAATCGTTGCTGGAGGTGGTACAGGAGGACACCTGTTTCCGGGCTTGGCAGTTGCGGAGGAGTTCCAGAAGCATGGGAACGTTGACAGGATCGTTTTTGTCGGAACCGACCATGGTATCGAAGCTACAGTGGTACCGCGTGAAGATTTTACACTGGAGTTCATCAGGGCTGAAGGACTCGTAGGGAAAAGTGTGTATAAAAAGATCAGGGCCGCCTTTTTTCTTGTACTCGCACTGGTTGATTCATATAAGATCATTCGAAAGTACGATCCGGACATCATAATAGGTTCCGGAGGATACACCTCATTTGCGACGGTCTTTGCGGGATTCATTCTTATGATCCCGACTCTTATCCTTGAGCAGAACTCGATGCCGGGGCTTGCGAACAGGATACTCGGGAAATTTGCAAATATTATTTGTGTAACATATCAGGAAAGCATACCATACTTCCCAAAAAGCAGAACCTACCTGACCGGTAATCCTGTCCGGGAACGGGTCATGCGCGGCAGTAAGGTTTCTGCAACCAAACTCTTCAAGCTGGAATCCGGAAAGTTCACGATCCTCGTTTTCGGGGGCAGCCACGGAGCGAGCAGTATTAACAGGGCCATGGTCGACGCACTTCAGTATCTTCTTGATATCAGGACAGATATTCAATTCCTTCATCAGACGGGCGAAAAGGATTATGACTATGTCAGGAATGCATATAGAAGCTTCAGTTTTTCGGGAATGATATCCCCCTTTATATTTCAGATGGCCGAAGCATACGCTGTAAGCGATATTGTGGTATCCAGGGCCGGGGCAACCACTCTGGCGGAACTGACATCTGTGGGCAAACCGGCGATCCTGGTTCCTTATCCATATGCCGCCGGCAATCACCAGGAACTGAACGCAAGAAAACTGGAACAGATGCGCGCAGCGTACATGGTCCTCGACAGGGACCTGAACGGAAGAAAGGTTGCGAATATGATCAAGGAACTGTATTCAAATGAGAAACTGAGGAACGAAATGAAACAGAACTGTAGTGCGCTCGGCCAGCCGCATGCCTCAAAGAAGGTATTCGATATGGCGAGCTCAGTACTCAGCAGGAGAAGGGAAAAGCATGTTTGAGAGTTACCGGGTGATACACTTTGTCGGGATCGGCGGCATAGGCATGAGCGGGATAGCCGAACTGCTGCATAACCTGGGATATGAGGTTACGGGATCGGATGTAAAGGAGTCCGATACGACAAAGAGACTGAGAGGTCTTGGGTTGACCGTTTATATCGGACATAAGGTGGAGAACGTAAACGGCGCGCATGTTGTTGTTATATCCTCGGCTGTCAAGTATAACAACCCGGAGGTGGTCGCCGCGAAAGAGCGCCAGATACCGGTTATCCCCAGGGTGGAAATGCTTGCGGAGCTCTGCAGGCTAAAGTACAGCATTCTGATAGCCGGAGCGCACGGTAAAACTACTACCACTTCTCTTGTAGCGGAACTCCTCACGGAGGCGATAATGGACCCGACAGTGGTTATAGGAGGAAGACTTAAAGCTACAGGTGCAAATGCCATGCTCGGCAAGGGCGAGTTTATCATTGCCGAGGCGGATGAAAGTGACGGGTCGTTCCTTAAGCTGTCTCCTTCGATCGCGGTCGCTACAAATATCGATAATGAGCACATGGATTATTTTGGGACACTCGATAACTTAAAGGAGGCCTTTGTCTCTTTTCTTGATAAGGTGCCTTTCTACGGGACGTCGATCGTTTGTATTGAAAATGAACATGTTCGTGAGATACTTCCGTTGCTTCATCGGAGATATATTACGTACGGCTTTACCCCTGAAGCCGACATCTATGCGTATTCGGTCAGACAGAAGGGATTTACAATGGAGTTCGACGTTGTTGTCAAGGGAAAGGATCTCGGTATGTTCAGTACACCGGTAATAGGAATGCACAATGTGTTGAATGTTGTTGCCGCCATAGGTGTGGGGATGGAGCTCAAGATCCCAGTTGAGACCATTCGGAAAGCACTGTCCGGATTCAAGGGTATCCAGCGAAGGTTCGAGTTCAAGGGTGAAAAGAGCGGAATAAAGGTGTTTGACGATTATGGCCATCACCCTACCGAGATAAAAGCTGTCCTGGAGGCTGCAAGAATGTCCATTGACAAGAGAATATTTGTTGTTTTTCAGCCTCACAGATATTCTCGTACCCATAATCTTATGAGCGAATTTGCGGAATCGTTCGTGAATGCCGATGAGTTAGCGGTAATGGATATATATCCGGCCGGCGAGAAGCCGATAGAAGGTGTCAGTTCAGAAAAACTGGTAAAGCATGTACAGAAATATAACAAAAGCGTTTGGCATGAGGCCGATGAGCAGGCCCTTATGAAGAAGTTGAGAAAAAAAATGAGATCGGGCGATATGCTGATCACCCTTGGAGCGGGAAACGTTTACAGGATCGCCGAGAAGTTTATGGAGGAGAAGTAAGTGGCTGATTTCAGAAGAGAGTTTGAAAACGAAATGGGCAACGATTACCGGGGTGAAGCGGTCTTTGGGGAGACGCTTTCCAACCATACGTCTCTATCGATCGGTGGTCCTGCTGACATCTATGTGATCCCGTCGGATGCCGTGTCACTTAAGAAATGCCTGGTGTTCGCTAATGAAAGAAAGATCGAGGTTGTTGTTCTTGCGGGAGGAACGAATGTGATCATTTCCGACAGAGGTGTGAGGGGGATGGTGGTCTCACTGAAACGCTTTAACATGATTAAAACATTGAATGAAACGAATGACTCGGCCGAGCTGTTCGTGGAATCCGGTGTTCCGCTTCAAAAGCTGGTAAATCATTGTATAGAGAACGGCTATTCGGGACTCGAAGGTCTGTCGGGGATACCCGGGACTATAGGTGGTGCGATAATCGGTAATTCAGGTTCGTTCGGTCAGGAGGTAAAAGATGTGATCGAGTCGCTCATAGTGATAAATAGAAGCGGAATGATCAAGCGGCTTGGTAAAGAAGAGTTCTCTTTCGGGTACAGGAGCTCTAATATTGAAGAAGGGCTGATAGTGCTGAGCGCCAATATGGTCTTCAAGAAGGCCGATGCCGCTTTTTTGAGAGGGAAGGCGGCAGATTACATTTCGAAAAAGAAAAATACCCAGCCACTGGCAGTTTGCTCCGCCGGCTGTGTTTATAAAAATCCCGCTAATGATTCGGCTGGCCGGCTTATCGAAGCGGCGGGATGCAAAGGTTTGAGAGTGGGAGACATAGAGGTTAGCGATGTGCATGCGAATTATTTCATTAACAGGGGAAAAGGTACTGCATCGGAATTCGTGGAACTTATGAAACTGGTCGAAAAAAAAGTAGTGGAAAGTACCGGTATTCATCTTGAACCCGAAGTCAGAATAATAAACGATGGACATTAACAGCCATAAGAGAGGAGTGATCATGGGCGGAGTATCGGCCGAACGAGAGGTCTCACTGAAGAGCGGTCAGGCCGTTGGCCGTGCAATAAAGGAGCTTGGTCTTTCTCATGTTGACATCGACGCGGGCACGTCGATATGCAAACAGGTCCAGGAAGAAGGGATCACTCTGGCGTTCATCGCACTTCATGGCGGATGGGGTGAGGACGGCTCCATTCAAGGGATGCTCGATATCATGGGAATTTCGTATACGGGATCGGGAGTCCTTGGTTCTGCACTTGCCATGAACAAGGAGGCCTCCAAAAAGATATTCATGAACAGTGGTATCAAAGTCACGCCGTTCTTCGTAATAGACGGTCGGCATGATGAGATAAACGATGAACTTTATAAGAGCATGGGTTTCGACATGCCGCTTTTTATAAAGCCCGTTTCTGAAGGATCCAGCGTTGGAGTTACGTTTGTTAAGCAGAAAGATAATTTTAAAAAAGCGGTCAAAGATGCGTTGTCATATGGAGACAGAGTGATAGTCGAAAAATATATCGGCGGCAAAGAGGTGCAGATCGGCATACTTGGTGATAAAGCACTTGGAGGTGTCGAAGTTCGACCTGCGGCCGAATTCTACAATTACAAAGCAAAGTACGAAGGAGGGACAGAGTACATCCTGCCTCCCGAAATAAGTGCGGAAACATATTCAAAGGCTCAGGAAATAGCACTCCAGGCCAATGCGGCGCTTGGATGCTCAGGTGCTACTCGTGTAGACCTGATCATCGATGGTTCGGACGATATATATATACTTGAGGTCAATACTATCCCTGGGATGACGGAAACGAGCCTTCTCCCGAAGATAGCCGGCCTGGCCGGATATGATTTCAAGGGACTAATAAGAGCAATGCTTGTCGATGCTATCGCACAGGAAGGTTCTGAATAAATGGCTGTTCGTAAGAGGAATAAAAAGAAGAGAACGCGTTCGGTGAAAAATGCCGACGTCAGAAGAAGAGCCTTTAAGGTGTTTCTGGCGTTCTTTCTTGTTGTTTCGATCGTTGTTGTTGCCAGGCTCGTTGTGCAGAGTATTGTGTTCTTTCCGGTAAAGAACATAGAGATCCTGGGCAACAGACACCTGAGCGATAAGGAAATATCAAGAATGTCGAGGCTAAAAAAGGGAGTCAGCATCTTCTCCGTATCGTCGGGTGCAGTTGTAAAAAGACTTGAAAGGTCACCATGGATCAAGCGTGTAGCGCTCAGGAAAGAAATGCCTGATAAGATCCTTATCAAGATAAAGGAAGCGGTCCCTGCCGCACTCCTCAAGAAGAAAGGAAAGTATTATCTGGTGAGGTCAGACGGTGAAATACTGGAAAAACAGGCTGACGGTGAGAAGTTTCTGCCGGTTATCACAGGGAAGACAGGGAACCGTAAAGCTTTTCGGGAGGCAGTCAAGTTCGCGCGTGTTCTCAGAGAGTATGATATTGATACAACGACCGGCTCAGAAATACTGGTAAACGAACTGGAGGATATGACACTTAAGTACGCTAATACGACGATCAAGGTCGGATACGGTGGGTATGAAGCAAAGCTCCTGAGGTATATGGAGCTTAAGGACGAGATCGTTCGCAGGGGAATGCCTGTGCATTATATAGACCTGCGGTATGACAAACGGGTTATCGTAAGAACATCCGACGGAGGAGCTAAATGAAACGCGGAGAGCTTATTGTAGGCCTCGACGTTGGTACGACAAAAATATGTGTGATAGTAGGAGAGGTTCAGGGTGATCATATCGATATCCTTTCGGTAGGAAAATCTCCCTCAACCGGACTCCGCAAGGGGGTTGTGCTGAACATTGATACAACCGTTGATTCGATCAGAAAGGCGGTGCATGACGCTGAGTCAGCCGCAGGTGTCGATATAAAGGCTGTGTATGTCGGTATCGCAGGAGGACATATAAAGAGCTTCAGTAGTTATGGGGCGGTCGGCATAAAGAACAGGGAGGTTTCGGAACAGGATATTGAGAAGGCGATAGAGGCGGCCAAGGCGGTCTATGTACCGCTCGACAGGGAGGTTCTTCATATAATTCCTTCTGAGTACTCGATCGATGGGCAGGGGGGTATTATGAATCCCATAGGAATGAGTGGTGTGCGGCTCGAATCAAAGGTCCAGATCGTAACCGGCGCAGTATCAGCTGTACAGAACCTGATCAAATGTTGCGAAAAGGCGGGTCTTGAGGTGGTCGATATCGTGCTTGAACCACTTGCGTCATCCGTTGCTGTTCTGAGCGATGAGGAAAAGGAGCACGGCGTGATACTTGTGGATATCGGGGGAGGTACGACGGATATCACATTTTACGAAAGAGGAGCGTTACGACAGACAACAGTGATAGCGATCGGTGGGAATCACGTGACCAATGACATATCGGTAGGATTGAGATTGCCTTCTCATGAAGCAGAACGTATCAAGACGGAATTTGCGAGTGCTATTCCTCTTGGTGATGAAAAAAAGGAGATAGAAATAAAGATCGCCGGAAGGGATCTGCAGCTAATACCGAAACAATATCTTACTGATATCGTGAATCCACGGTGTGAAGAGCTGTTAAATATAGTCAATGACGAGATAAGGGCGTTCGGGGGATTCGAGTCTGCGACCTACGGAGTCGTTCTTACGGGAGGAGCATCCATGCTGAAAGGTCTTGACACAATGACGGAGGCAGTACTCGGACTGCCCGTAAGACTGGGAGGCCCCGAAGGAGTAGGTGGCCTTAAGAGCATAATCAGTGAGCCGATGTATTCGACCGGTGTAGGGCTTATTTTATATGGCATGGAACATTGCAGTGAGAAGATGGTGTACGTCGACCTCTTTACTGCGATATTAGACAGGATGAAGCAATGGGTAAAGGGAGTGTTCAGAAAAAAAGAACTGATGTCAATAAAAACGTAAAAAAGGAGAAAGGAGGTATGTATGTTTGAAATTGAAGAAGTCAGGACTAATTCAGCGAAGATCAAGGTGGTAGGTATAGGAGGTGCGGGTGGTAATGCGGTTAACAACATGATAGCCGCAAGCCTTAAGGGTATCGAATTTATCGCCGTGAATACGGATGCCCAGGTTTTGAACTCTTCTCTTGCATGTGCTCATATCCCCCAGCCAAGC
>CAJIAG010000076.1_pt1 | contig 11530 bp, 13 predicted proteins | sample 9199131 | NCBI WGS metagenome assembly CAJIAG01 (sample SAMEA7708278, study PRJEB35096) | sediment metagenome | biome: marine neritic benthic zone biome [ENVO:01000025]; feature: sediment [ENVO:00002007]; material: shallow marine sediment [ENVO:03000034] sea grass bed [ENVO_01000059] ... | reverse complement strand
ATTATTTCCACCGTTATCCCCCCCGCAAGATAAAAGCAAGGGAATCAGGGCCAATACCCACATATATTTCATTAGAGCAGATCTCATACCGCCTCCTTATAGTTCCTTTTCTTTATTTGGCAAGTCATATTTCACTATCCTTGGCGTGATAAAGATAAGCAGCTCGGACGTGTCCTCCGAAATACTCTTATGTTTGAACAGTAACCCGATAAGAGGGATTTTTGACAGATAAGGCACTCCGTCATCAGATGTTAATATGCTCTTCTTATAAATGCCACCAATAACTATAGTATCCCCACTATTGATCAGGGTAGTGGTCTCCGCATCGTTCTTATTAATTGATATATTACCAGCCACGATGTCTCCAGGTTCATCTTTCTTGATCTTAAGTTTCAACAGAATAGCACCTCCCGGCGCAATAGATGGAACCACATCGAGAGTAAGGTTGGCGTCAATTGCCTTGACATCGGTCTTATCTGCAGTTGCTACCGGAACGTAAATGGTCCTGCCCTGCGTAATCTTTGCGGGAGTGTTGTTCATAGTTATTATTCGAGGATTCGATACAACTTTACCCTTACCCGTCCTCTCTAATGCAGAAAGCTGCAAATCCAGAGCAAGAGTCCTTGCCGCATTCAGATAACCAAGTCCGACGGCCGCACCTGAGCCCTGCTGAACACCTGCCGGCATGTTGACTATAAAGTTATTACCGGTAAATCCCGGGCCTCCAACCTGACCTGTACCACCAGCCGAAAATTGAAAATCGGTTGTGTTCCCAAAAGCTCCCCACTGTATACCAAGGTCCCTGGCAAACGATGTATTAGCCTCAACGATCCTGGCTTCAATCATTACCTGTCTGACCTGAAGTTCCGGTTTATCGAGCTTATTTATTAATTCTCTAACCATTGGAAACGTATCCTCTACATCATTTACAATGATTACGGAAGCGCGCTCATCCAGTGTCATACTCCCTCTCGCGCTTACGATCTTCGCTTTCTTTATAGCCTCACTCATCCTTTTTACACCAACATAATTAACGGCAAAAAGCTCCGTGGATAACGGCTTCGCTTTAACCAATGCCGCTTTCGCCTTAGCTTTTTCCTCGCTCTCTTTTTGCAGGTCTTTCTGTGGTGCTATTCTTATAATATTTCCTTCTATCTGGCTACCAAGGGAGTGTGTTCTTACGACGAGATCAAGTGCCTGATCCCACGGCACATTGACTAGCTTCATTGTTATCTTGCCTTTAACTTTAGGGCTGATAACAAAATTATATCCACTCACATCGGCAAACAAACGGAATATCGGAACAATATCTGCGTCCTGGAAATCAAGAGATATCCTCTTTCCACTGAATACTCCTTCCTGGATGGTCTCTTCTTCAACTACTGGTTCAATAACAGGTTCTTCCATCGCCACCGTAGTTTCCTTAACCTCCGGCAACATTTCCGGGCCTGCCTCTCCCTCGGACACCTGTACGGCCAGATCCGGCGCTGATAATGAAACAACTATTTTCTTATTAATAGCAACAACATCGTACGTAGCCTTTCCCATCAGGTCCAGAACAATTCTTGTTTTACCATTATGCTTACCCCAACGCATTCCCTTCAACGGATACACTACTTCCTCCGGAACCTCTGCTTTCATCTCGACATTCTCAAAATCAAGTACTATCCTTCCTTCAAGAGGCAGTACATTCGGTTTTATATCCTGATCAGCTTCAATAATGACTTTTACCGCATCTTTAACTCTTTCAAAACTAATATCCGTTACAACAGCCGGCGCTGCCTCTTCCTGTTCCTGAGCCGGCATAACAGTGACTTCTTCAACAGGCAGCTCTTCAGGAGCTTCAGCAACCTCTTCTGCCGGGATAGCTACTTCAACAGGTTCCTCCTGAACAGGTACTTCCTCATCTATTATTATCTCTTCCATCTCCGCCTGAGCCATCTCTTGAACTTCTTCAACCTCTTCATCGGTCATTACAATTTCGTCATCCTCCGTAACGGTCAGGACCAGAAGATTATTTGACATTTCCGGAACAAGCTTTGAGGGATTTTGAAGGAGGATCTCAAGTTTTGTAGAAATATTAGGCTCCGTTATAAGCACCGGATTGATCTCCGTAATACCTTGTTTATCGGAAACTATTTTCTCCTGATAAGGACCGGGGTTCACCCCCGGAAGACCAACGATAACTTTAAACGGATCTCCCGGCTTATATATAATATATTCAGAGGGTTGGTTCAATTTGATCCGTATCTGGTTATCAAACACATCAATATATTCAATAGCAGCTTCCTCACCCACGGTATCAGGTGTTATCTCCACCGTACTTGTTGATGCACAAGCCGATAACAGAGCTATAATTGTTAACCCGACGATTATTAATAAATGCTTTTTATTCATCTTACCTCCTCTTCCCGGAGCTTAATTTCTGTATATTTAGGCTTTCTCTGACCCATAAAATCCACGACAAACTCTTTCACAACCAATTTATTGTACGTAATATCATCAACTTTTCCGCCATAAATACCAACTTTCATACCCTTCTTCAGAGTATACGCCTTCTGATCCGGCAGAACGACCGAAGCGAAATAGTCCTTACCATCATATATAACACCAAGCAACTTAAAATCGGTAATATCGAAGTTCTCAATGGGATTAGTGCTCTTCTTTCTTACCGTCATCTTTTCCTCAGCAAGGGCAATAATAGATATAAACGGGTCCCTCCTGCCTTTTGCCGTATACCTCACTCTCTCTATCTTTAACACAGATCTATCTATCTTGCCGCCCTGTACCATGTTATCGCTTCCTGACTGTTCGTTAGTCGACTGAGCTTGAGTTACATCAATATTCGACACTAATGACCCCGCCACTAAAACACCAATGGCACAAAGACATATCACACATGACCTGATGTTCATCTTCTCCTCTTCTTGCCCTGTTGACCCTGTAAATTCTGCATCTCCTCTAATGGAATAGCAGAGAACGTCTGAGTTGTAAAGGAAATATCAATAGCAGCCAATCCTCCTTTTTGACCAGAAGCTTTCTTCATCGTGATATCTTCTGTATTAACGATCCTGCTCAACCCAGTGAGCCTGCTGAAAAAAGTTCCCAGGTTATGATATGTACCCGACATCTTTACACTCACGGGTATAACGTAAACGATATTTGAGGGATGCGTCTGTTTAGATCCGGGCTTCCAGAGCTTGATCGAAAGCCCTGATTTTACACCATGATCGGAAATCTGTTTCAAGAGATCAGATACCTCTTTTTCCTCTGGAAGTTGCTGCGACAATATCTTAAGACTGAACTCCAATTCTTTATATCTTTTCTTTATTTCAGGCAATTTAGCTACCTTAGCTTCATTCTTTGCGATTTCCTTTTCCTGAGAAACAATATCAGCTTTCAACTTTTTTATTTCAGCGGCCTTAGGCTTATAAGATAGGAAGAAAAACAGAACGATAATAAGAACCGTAGGGACAAGGGCTATAGCGATCCTTGCTGCCGGAGGCAAATTCTGCAAATTAATGTTTATTCTCTTCGCCATATCTTAAGCCTGTATCACAAACTGCAGTTTAAATTCGTACACGCTGACCTTTGTTTTGGCTCCTTTAGAAGATTCTTTGCTTTCCACTAAATACACTCCCGAAAACAAAGATGACCTTTTAAGGTTATTAACAAATTCAACTACATTTGAATTCGTGAATGCATAACCTTTTATCGTAATGCTGGTTTTCTTCATCTTCATCTCACCTAACCACACCCCATCCGCAAGCTGAGCACTGATCTCGTTCATAACCAACACAGGTAAACTCTGGTTTTTCCTCAGATCGGTTATGACCTTCTTACGCATTTCGAACTGCTTAATCTTTGCCTCGAAATCATCAACTTCCTTGACCTTCTGCTTAAGCTCGTTTATCTTGTTCTGATTTGCGATCTTAATTGAGTTCAAGCTATCTATCTTCTTACTCTGACCCATAAACACAAAACCCACAGCCAGACCAGTCAGCATCGCCATTATCACGCCCAACACAACAAATGCTGGAAGCGGTTTGGCTTTCTTTTTTCTCTTTACCTGTAATAAATTGACTCTAATCATCTGTCGCCATGCCTCCTCAGAGCAAGGCCTGCCGCCACGGCAGCCATAGGGGCCATTTCTTCAACGTATGAAGAATCTATCTTATCGGGTATTTTAATGTTCCTGAACGGCTGAACAACCGATACGTTAACGTTTATCCTTTCAGCCAGCATCTCATCAAAATTACTGATCAGGGCACAGCCACCGCACAGGATCACTTCATTTATCTCTTCGGCAACAGCGGTGCTTCTGAAATATTCAATTGACCTTGATATTTCATTAAAAATATCCTCTGACGCGGAATATACGATTGACATAACCTCATCCGATGAGATGTTTTCAACGGATTCACCATATTTAAGTTTCTCGGCATCTTCGTAAGTGACATTAAATTCTTTTTGAATTGCCTCTGTGATAATATTTCCCCCGATGGCACTGTCTCGAGTAAAGGCCGATATACCGCCCTTCAGTATATTCAATGTGATAGTACTTGCACCAATGTTAACGAGCACTGTATTTGACTCGGGCTGGATCTCATAATTAACCTCATACATGTTCTCAAGGGCAAATGCATCAACATCAACGATCAGTGGATTAAATCCGGAATCTTTAACTACTGTTACAAATTCATTGATAATGTCCTTTTTTACGGCAACCAAAATGACATCCATCTGGCCGGGTTCTTCCTTCGGCCCAAGTATCTGGAAATCAATATTCACATAGTCGATGTCGAACGGGACATACTGCTCGGCTTCAAACCTGATCGATTCAGCAAGTTCATCCTCGCTCATCTCTGGAAGTGTTATCCGCTTGATAATAACGGATGAATGCCCGGACATGCTGATGACGCAGTCCTTCGTCTTTATCCTCGCCTTGGATTTCAGTTCTTTCATGAAATCAACCAGGCGCAACGAGTCGATAACCGCCCCATCAACAATAAGTTCGGGGGCAATTTGTATCATATCAAAAAGTGCCAGCTCATAGCCGTCTTTGACGTCTTTAAACTGGACTGCCTTGATATAACTTGACCCAATATCAAGTCCAATAGTTGCTTTAGATCCAAAAATCATATGTTTATCTTTACCAGAATTCCACTGTATTGTCAAGTGTTTTTTTCATTTTTTTAGTAACATTGGTGAATAAACTTAAAACGTTCCTTTAGGTTTTGTCAAAAACACCCTCTTGGTTCTCACCTCCCCATCCAGTATCTTCCCTATCGCAAAAAGCTCACCAGATCGATTTTTCAGCCTGAAAAAACCTGAATTTTCACCTTTAAGCAGGGATTCGAAGTTAAGAACATTCATATCAGAATATTGAACAGGTACGCCGTTCTTTAGTTTCAATGCGGCATCATCAGTTAACATGATCTCCCTCATTGAGCTCAGAGCATCATCCATTTCAACAAGATTATTCCTTATATCGTCTGGCATAATTTCTACTGAATCTTCAATTTTGAAACTCCCTACCCTTGTCCTCACCAGTCTGTTCAAGTGAGCTCCGACACCCAGTAGATCACCAATATCATTAGCAATAGATCTTACATAGGTCCCTTTGGAGCACTCTATGTGAAGTCTAAGTATGGGACTGTTGAACTCAATGATGTCCATACGGGTTATTTTGACCTTTCGTGGCTGTCTCTCCATTATATGGCCCTTCCTGGCAAGCTTATAAAGCGTCTTGCCATTTATCTTAACAGCCGAGAACATGGGGGGCACCTGCATTACATCTCCAACAAATTTCGTTATTACAGCCTTAACGTCTGCAATCGTGACACCGGAAGCATCATTTTCAGTCAAGATATTGCCTTCTGAGTCAAATGTATCGGTCACCTGACCCAACCTGATCGTTGCAAGATATTCCTTATCAAGTCCGGAAAGAAACCGAGAGATTTTCGTTGCCTTATCTATGCATACCAACAGCACTCCCTCCGCCAGTGGATCGAGAGTGCCTGCGTGACCAGCCTTTTTTGCCTTTAGAATTTTCCTGACTTCAGATACGGCTTTGCGGGAGGTTATATTGGAAGGCTTGTTAAGATTTACTACACAACCCATCAATTTTGTTAATTTACCACCTCTCTGATTTTTTTAAGCAGTTCCTTCTTTGCTTCGGCCAATGCTTTATCGATCTTACATCCCGCCGCATTTCTGTGCCCTCCCCCTTCAAACGCCGTAGCAACAATAGATATATCAACAAGACCTTTTGACCTGAGACTTATCTTCCACGATTCATTACCAAGCTGACGGAAAAGAGCAGAAACCCTGACACCATCCATTAACAGAGGGTAATTGACAAAGTTCTCGGTATCGGCAGCGGATGTGCCGGTAGCTTCATACATCTTATCCGTCACAACTGTAACAGCAATATCGCCATGCAGATCAATGCTGTTCAATGTTTCTTTAAGGAGAAGAAATCTGTTTTGTGAATAATTATTAAAGAGCCTCTCAGCTATATACCCGGGATCGGCTCCCTTCTTAACCAGTTCGGATGCGACGATCATACACTCAGACGTCGTATTTGGATACCTGAAGATGCCCGTATCAATACCTATGGCCGCGTACAGGTTAGAAGCCATCTCTTCCGTAAGTTCAACTTCAAGAGCCTTTATCAGGTAAAACACCATAAGACCTGTTGCGGGTGCATCAGGCAACACCCATCTTATGTCTCCAAAGCTATTTACTGTTTTATGATGATCGATAACAGCCGAGAATCCAATGCTACAGTTCTCCAATCCCGCTCTGTCCAGTGAATTACAGTCCAGAAGCAGAAGATCATCGATCCTGTCAGGAATGGAATCAGTTACCACATCATTTCCTGGAAGGAAATCATAGGTTTTAGGAACAGCGTCCTTATTAAAGACCTTCGAGCTTTTTCCTATCGATATCAGGGAAAGATTAAGAGCAATGGAGGAACCAAGAGCATCTCCTTCCGGATTAAAGTGAGTAGCTATTAAAAAATTATTCGACCTCTTGATATAATCGACAAGTTCAGCAGGGACCTTCACTCATCCTCCTTTATTTTGTCTAACAGGTGATCTATCCTTTCCCCATACTCTATGGATTTATCATTGAAAAATTCAAGTTGCGGTATATATTTCATTTTCACGGTTTTTGAAAGCTCTGCCCTTATAAATCCCTTTGCGGAATTCAATATCTCTACAGACTTATCAGTATCCGCCTTATTAAACACGCTCAAATAGACTCTGGCGATCTTCAGGTCTTCAGTAACTTTTACCGATGTAACGGTGATGAATCCCAGTCGGGGGTCTTTTATCCTGTTCATTATGATCAGGGCGACCTCCTCCCTTAAAAGGTCAGCAACTCTTATGGATCTCTTATATGGATGCATTACATTATCTCTATTGAATGATCGATCACTTCGAAACCAGACTCCTGCATGATCATGTCCCTGATCTTCTGCATTGTATCCTGAAGATGACTTTTCTTATTAGAAACACTCGCCACTGCTATGATGGTCCTTTGCCAAAGATTATTGGCATCCTCAGCTACAGATACATTAAACTTGTTCCGCAGCCTGTCTTTGAGTGAACTGACTACAAATCTCTTTGACTTGAGTGAATTTGCTTCAGGGATGAATATTTCTACTGTAAGCAGTCCGACCAGCATGATCTTAACAACGGTTTTTGGTTATTGCTCAAGTTTCGTGGCTATCTTTTCTATCACGTAATTCTCAAGCATGTCTCCAACCTTGACATCGTTGAAGTTTTCGATGAGAATTCCGCATTCATAGCCGGATTGGACCTCACCAACATCTTCCTTGAATCTTTTGAGAGACCCTATCGCACCTTCATAAATGACTATATTGTCCCTTATCACCCTGATTCCGTCGCTATTCCTCTTTATAACTCCATCTACGACATAACATCCCGATATTGTACCTATCCTCGAGATAGTAAAGAGGTCCCTTACTTCAGCACGACCAAGAACGATTTCCTTAAGTGTAGGCTCCAGCAATCCTTCAAGGGCCTTTTTAACATCCTCAATGGCCTCATATATGATATTGTAGAGCTTGACATCGACACCTTCGCTCTCGGCAACCTGGGCAGCCTTCATTTCGGGTCTTACGTTAAATCCTATGATAATAGCATTGGACGCCGTTGCAAGCATCACATCCGATTCATTAATACCCCCTACAGCCGTATGTATGACCCTGACCTTAACATCGGGATGAACAATACCTTCAAATGCATCTCTTATAGCCTCGGCCGATCCCTGCACATCAGCCTTGATGATGATGTTTAGCTCCTTTATCTCGCCCTCCTTGATCTTGTCATATACCTCATCCAGCTTGACCTTACGCGCCCTGGCGATCTGAGCAAGCCTTTCCTTCTGCTGACGGGTCATCGCTATCTGGCGTGCCTTCTTCTCATCCTCCATTACATTGAAAACATCCCCGGCCTGAGGGACCTCAGAAAAACCAATTACTTCAACAGGAACTGAAGGCCCTGCCTCCTTGATCCTTTTACCCATATCATTTATCAAAGCCCTAACTTTCCCGAAGGTTTGGCCCGCAACAAACGCTTCTCCCACTCTCAATGTACCCGTCTGCACAAGAACAGTAGCGACCGGCCCCCGGCCTTTGTCAAGTTTTGATTCAACAATTGTCCCTCTGGCGGCCCTTTGAGGATCTGCTTTCAATTCCAGAACCTCTGACTGAAGGAGTATCATTTCAAGGAGGTCCTCTATCCCCATTTTTTGCTTTGCGGATACCTCTACGAATATGTTCTGTCCACCCCAATCTTCCGGCATGATCCCGCGTTCCGATAATTCGGTTTTTATCTTCTGTGGATTTGACTCCGGCTTATCTATCTTGTTTATCGCAACTACTATAGGCACATCAGCCGCCTTTGAGTGGTCGATAGCCTCAACGGTCTGAGGCATGACGCCATCATCAGCAGCAACGACGAGTACTACCACATCAGTCACTTTAGCTCCCCTTGCCCTCATCATCGTAAAAGCCTCGTGGCCGGGAGTATCAAGGAAAGCGATATTCTTCCCCTTTACATCGACCATATACGCACCAATATGCTGTGTAATTCCACCAGCCTCTGATTCTGTCACCCTGGTCTCACGAATTACGTCAAGAAGTGAGGTCTTTCCATGGTCCACATGACCCATTATCGTAACTACCGGGGGTCTATGGACAAGGTTTTCGGAAACCTCTGCCTCCTCAACTATATCAAGAGTTTCCTCTGCTGCCGAAACTTCAACCTTGATCTCCAATGAGTCCGCCACCAGTACGGCAGCATCCATATCTATCGGTTCGTTGATCGTTGTCATGACCCCAAGTTCCATGAACTTCTTTATTATTTCGGGCAGTTTCTGGCCAAGCAGTTCAGCGAACTCCTTTACGGTCATACCTTCCTGTATCTTTATTGACTTCTTTCTTGGAGCTGTAACCGCAGTCACAGGTGGTTTTTTATCTGCTTTAGCCACCGCATGTCTGTTCCTGCCATGTCTTTTCGCCGCCTTCTGGTCGTGAAATTTGCGTGGCTCTATCTTTCTTATTGTCTCAAATGCACGCTGCATTGTAGGTTTGACCTTGACCTTCTCGACCTTGAACTTGTCTATCTCCTTCTTGAACTTGTCCGGAAGCGTTATCTCGGACTCCTCCTCAGCAGGTTCCGTCAAAACAATCGGTTCCTTTTGAGGCTTGGGGATTTTAAGCTTTTTATCGATCTTTTTCTCTTTTACCTTGATTTCAGGTCCGACAACCTCTTCAGCCTTTTTACCCTCCTTGACAGTCTTTTTAGCTTTGGTTTCCACCTTCTTCCTGACCACCCTCTTATCTTCAACCGTCTTTTTTACCTTTGTCGGCTTCCTGGCCTCAACAGTCTTTTTGACCTTTGCCGTCTTTTTGGCTTTAACAGCCTTTTTTGCAGGCTCTTTCGGGGATGCTTTTTTTGCTTTCTTTGCGGTCTTGCCCTCTTTCAAAGAGTTTCTGATTTTCCCAACCTCCTCTTCTGAAAGTGATGAAACCGCCTTTTTATCTTTCATCCCAAGTGAGGAAAGAATATCTATAATATCCTTGCTTTCTTTCTTAAGCTCTTTTGCCAGCTCGTGCACTCTCATCTTACTTGACATCCAGTTACGACCTCCGATCTAAATTCTGTGAGGAACTCCTCTAATTCGTTCTTAGTTATATTATACACCTTACATGGCCCGTCTTTTTTCACCATTTTTTCAACACATTTCTCATTGAAACACAGATACGACCCCCTGCCACCGTATTCATGATTCTTATCAATCACCAGTTTACCCTCTTTAAAGGTGAACCTGACCAGCTCCCTCCTGGGCCTTTTGACCCGACATCCAACACAGGTTCTTTCGGGGTCTTGTTTCATTTATCCTGAAATGTTATCATAAATAACTTTTTTTCTGCAATTTAATGCATGAAGGCTGTAGACGAAAGGAGATACTTAGAATGGCTGTATGTTACGTATGTGGCAAATCAAAGGTAAGGGGCAACAGAGTAAGCCACGCCAACAACAAGAGCAAAAGATGGAGCAAACCAAATCTCCAGAGAATAAAGATCAACGACAAGGGGACTTTTAAAAGCGCTTCCGTATGCACAAGTTGCATTAAGTCGGGCAAAGTAACAAAAGTTGTCTGATGGAGAGGATATCCAGGGCCTTTGAGGACATCATTGCCGAACTGGGAATCGAAAAGGCCGTTACGATCGAGAACCTCCGTGCCAGGTGGGAAGAAATAATAGGAGCGACGGTCTCCATTCACACGTACCCCTCCTTTTATAAGAACGGTCAGTTAATAATCAATGTTGATTCCCCCGAATGGCTTAATGAACTTAAATACCACAAGCAGTCGATACTAACAAAACTCAAACCCTTTGAGATTTCAAGTGTTCGCTTCAAGCTCGGTCGGTTAAAGAAAAATGCCGGCCGGATCATGCCTGGTGATCGTAGTATTGAACTTAACGAGCAGGAAAAGGGTTTTGCTGAAGATACAGCTTCACAGATCGAGGACCCATCTCTTAAAGAAACTATCAGAAAGGCTATAGAAAGATCGCTGGTGAACAGTAAAAAAAGATCTTCGAAACAGTAACGGGCAGATAAGCCTTCACGACAGAGCAAATTCTTCGCCGGGATACAATGATCTAAGCAGACTCAGCTTTCGGTTCGTAAACAAGAATAGGTTTTTCGTGTTTTAGTACCGTTTCCTCGTTAATGATGCATTCCCGTATCGTCTTCTGAGAAGGGATCTCGTACATAACATCGAGCATTATCTCTTCAAGTATCGCCCTGAGTCCTCGAGCCCCCGTCTTCCTGTCGGTCGCCTTTCTTGCTATCGCTTTCAACGCGCCGTCCGAAAAATGAAGTTTAACGTTGTCGAACGACAATAGTTTCTGATACTGCTTAACAAGGGCATTTTTAGGAAGAGTCAGTATCTTCACAAGGGCATCCTCACTGAGTTCCTTGAGGCT
>CAJIAG010000124.1_pt1 | contig 11751 bp, 9 predicted proteins | sample 9199131 | NCBI WGS metagenome assembly CAJIAG01 (sample SAMEA7708278, study PRJEB35096) | sediment metagenome | biome: marine neritic benthic zone biome [ENVO:01000025]; feature: sediment [ENVO:00002007]; material: shallow marine sediment [ENVO:03000034] sea grass bed [ENVO_01000059] ... | reverse complement strand
TTCAACCATGGGGCCCCTGTATCTGAATTCTGATGCTATATCAACTTCAACCTGAACAGATGCTATGTCCTCGATAAAGTACTTGCCAATAATTGCTGAATGCCATGATGTCCCGCACGCAACCAGGAATATCCTTTTGAACTTTTTTATCGTAGATACATCCAGACCAAATTCCTGCAAATTCACCTCGGCCTTTTCATGCGAATACCTGCCCCGTAACGTATCGGTAATGGCGCGGGGTTGCTCATAGATCTCCTTCAGCATAAAATGCTTAAAGCCTCCCTTTTCGGCCATCGAAGGCGTCCAGTTTATTGTCACAGCCTCTCTGAATATCTGGTTGCCCTGAGCATCCATTACCTCAACACCATCAGACGAGAGCACCGCCATTTCATCATTTTCAAGAAATATCACATTCCGACAATATCCAAGAAACGCAGGAACATCCGAAGCAACAAAATATTCTTCATCTCCTACGCCTAATACAAGAGGGCTGTCCTTTCTGGCACATACTATTTTCCCGGGTGATTTTTCGCTTATGACGGCTATCGCGTATGATCCCCTGATCTCTCTAAGGGCTTCTAACACTGAGTCCTCGATCTCGGAATTACGATGATACTTTTCTATTAAATGACAGACGACCTCTGTATCGGTATCCGAGCTGAACTCAAAGCCGTCCTTTTCAAGCTCGGTCTTTATTTCCATATAGTTCTCTATGATCCCGTTATGAACTATTACCACGGGGCCTGACCTGTGAGGATGCGCATTATTTTCTGAAGGCTTTCCATGCGTAGCCCAGCGCGTATGTCCAATGGCCAAATTCGATCCCAATCCTGTCTTATCGAGAATATTAGCAAGATCCCTTATCTTTCCCTCACAACGTTTAATCTCTATAGCATTGTCCTGCAGGTAAGCCACACCCGCGGAATCGTAGCCCCTGTATTCGAGACTCTTTAATCCCTCCATTACGATGTCAACAGACCTGTTATTTCCTATGTATCCGATGATCCCGCACATTTATTTTTTCAGTCCTTTTGTTTTTTTATTTGACCAGCCGGCATACTCCTTCTGGCGTGTTCTGCTGATCGCAAGTGCTTTTGCCGGAACATCATTCGTTATAGTAGAACCGGCGGCAACAAAAGCTCCCTTTCCGATCTTCACCGGCGCTATTAACTGTGTGTCACTCCCTATGAACACTCCGTCCTCGATAACTGTCCTGTGTTTCTTCACCCCGTCATAGTTACATACTATCGTCCCCGCTCCAATATTGACATCCCTCCCAATTGAGGTGTCTCCGATATAGCTCAGATGGGCTGCCTTTGAACCGTCTGAGATCCTTGAGTTCTTTATCTCGACAAAATTTCCGACCTTTACTCTTTTGCCCAGATCAGAACCCGGGCGCAGGCGCGCAAATGGTCCAACAGACGAACTTTCATCTATCATTGATCGCTCTATGATTGAATGATCGAGTATCTTTACATTCTTTCCTACACTGCTGTCCACCAATCTCACACCTTGATATATGGTCGATGCTTTACCGATAACGGTTTCTCCTTCCAGGCAAACAAGCGGATAAATGATCGAATCAGCCCCGATCTTAACTCCCGGATGCACAATAACTGAATCGGGATCATAGAACATCACTCCTTTTTTCATGAGCCCCCGTATCACATCACGTTGAACGATCTTCTGCACTTCAGACAGGTCCGCCATCGTATTAACTCCAAGAAACTCCTCTTCTTTCCCTATATTAATAACATCCGCCTTCATGCCCTTCTTCAATACGATCTCAAGCAGGTCTGTAAGATAGTATTCACCCTTTTTTCGGTTTTTCCTTATATTACTTATTAATCCGTTGATCTTTTGACTGATAACATATACACCGCTGTTAACTTCACTAATATTTTTCAGATCACCCGAAAGGTCCTTTTCCTCAACGATCCTTTCCGCATTCCCGGCCTGCCCCCTAATGATCCTTCCATATGAAAACGGATCAGCAGCATTAAAGGACAGTACCGAAAGAACGGATCCGGACTTCTCATGTCTGGAAATAAACTTCTTCAGCGTTCCGTGGGTTACAAGAGGAGTGTCTCCATTTACGATCACTACATTACCTTTGAAGCTTTTAAGGTTCACTAACGCGGCCTTCACTGCATCAGCGGTACCTAGCGGCCTTCTCTGTATGGCTACACCTATCCCGGTTCCGGCCAGATATTCCTTTACAGCTACATGAGATGGATTTATTACAGCCATTATTCTATTGGGCCTGAGCTTCTTTGCAGAATCGATCACATATTGTATCATCGGTCGTCCAAGAACATCGTGAAGGATCTTGGGCTTATCTGATTTCATTCTGGTGCCAAGACCGGCGGCAAGTATTACTACCGAGAATTTCATGAACGCACTCCCTGAAGAACATCGTGAAGACCGGTCCACCACAATAAAGTAATACTGATACTTTCTGATGAGGCTAATATGTAATTCATTGCATGGTTATGATAATTCTTTATTTACGAAGTTTTCAACTTAACATTCATCTTCAGGGTTCGATATGTTCCTTTTCTATAGACCTTCACTTTAATTACCTGCCCTTCCTTTTTATCCGCTAAGGCGCTTCTTATCGCACGCATCGAACCTACTTTCATCCCATCTATCTCCGTAATAATATCTCCGCCCGTATAAATGATCGTTTTGCTAATGTGAATAGGGTCATTCCCGCCCTTCAACCCTGCTTTGTCCGCCGGTCCCCCCTCAACGACCTGACTTACAAGAATTCCTTTCTTTATCTTCAGGCCAAGCTCGTCGGACAGCTCTTCCCATATAGGGACTCCCGTAACACCAAGCCAGGGTCTTCTAACTTTACCGTATTTAATAAGATCAGGGATAATGTTCTTCGCGGCATCAATAGGAATAGCGAAGCCGATCCCTACACTGCCCCCTGACGGTGTGAATATTGCCGTATTTATACCAATGATCTTCCCATCCGAATCTATAAGTGGTCCTCCCGAATTGCCCGGATTAATCGGAGTATCAGTCTGGATAACGTTCTCGATCACTATGCCGGATTCCGTAGTGAGTGGTCTTCCGACAGCGCTAATGATACCAGTTGTGAGAGTTGAGTTAAGCCCAAACGGGTTCCCGATCGCAAATACCTTCTGTCCGACCACCAGGTCACCCGAATTGCCCATCTTCAAAGGCTTAAAAGTAGCATTCGATCTTATCTTTAAAATGGCCAGGTCGTCCTCAGGCGTTGTCCCTACCAGGTCCGCCTGATATCTTTCACCATTGCTAAGCGTAACATGTATCTCGCTTGCTCCCTGAACAACATGATAATTGGTAAGTACATATCCCTCTTTCCTTATAATGGTTCCAGAGCCCGCTCCTTCACGCGGATGGACAGAAAAATAATCTTTGACCAGGGTTGTCGTCGTAATATTCACTACAGAGGGAGATGATTCCTTAAAGACCTTTATGTTTGATTGTTCCTCGGGTGTAAGCGCGAAAACACCATAGTGTAACGGCATGAAAATTATTATAAGGAAAATGACTGCAATTCTCTTCATGATACTTTTTGCATTACCTCATCTGGGATATCGAAGTTCGCATACGCATTCTGTATATCATCGTGGTCCTCCAGTATCTCCATTAGCTTGAGCATCTGCGAAGCATTCTTTTCATCAAGCGCTATAGTGTTTTGAGGTATCATGGCGATCTCGGACATCTCGATCTTAACATCAGAGCTAATAAGGGCGTCCCTGACCTTACCGAGATCCTCAGGAGTTGTTAAGATCTCGTAATTATCTTCTCCTGGATCGTTCTTAAGGTCTTCGGCTCCGGCATCCAGCACAATATCCATAAGTAGTTCTTCATCCATCGTCTTCTTGTCAACGAGAATGTATCCTCTCTTCTCGAACATCCATGCAACACAACCCGCCTCTCCCATATTTCCCCCGTGTTTCGACAGCAGGTGCCTGACCTCGGATACTGTTCGGTTCTTATTATCCGTGAGGACGTCAATCAGCAGAGCCACACCTCCGGGTCCGTATCCTTCATAAACCGACTCTTCATAGCTTGCCCCCGGCAGTTCACCGGTGCCCTTCTGTATGGCCCGCTTTATATTATCGGCCGGCATGTTTGCCTCTTTGGCCTTTTCAACCGCGGTCCTCAGCCTCGGATTTCCGTCAGGATCACCCCCGCCGAGACGCGCTGCAATAGACACTTCCTTTACAAGCTTTGAGAACACCTTACCCCTTTTTGCGTCGGTATGGGCTTTTTTGCGTTTTATCTGGGCCCACTTTGAATGACCTGCCATGTTACTTTGCCTTTCTGTTCCGCTCTGCGACCGCTTTCCTTATAACCTCTATCCTCTGCATCGAGGTTTTAGCATTTCGTGAGCGCGGGAATTTTCTTATAATGATCGAATATCCTTTATAAGCTTCTTTATAGTTGTTTTTATTGAATTTAGCTTCCGAAAAATAGAAAAGGTGGTTCGGTTTCTTAAGCTCTCCCGTTTTGATGAACTCCTTGATATGCGGTGTCACGAAATCCTCCAGCTCATCCCATTTCTTTTTCTGGTAATAATGCCGGGATATCGAATCTTCGATCGCGTTCCTTAAGGGCGACTCAGGATACCTCGATTTGAAATAGCGATAAAGCACCAACACCTCATCCTCCCTTGAAGGGCTGTAATCGCTCAGATATACTCCTATCAGTCTCATGTAACTTTCCTGGGCGAGCGGGGCGTCCGGATAATTGTTGATGATCCTGATATAGAGACCGACTATTACATCGAGATTCGCCTGTCTCACATCATCTTTGGACAACTCCAGTATTTTATTGAATAGCTCGAGCGACCCGTTCTTCTGTTCCTCGAACGATAAACTTATCTCTTTTTCTTCAACGATAAGAGGCTTTTCTACTTCCTTTTCCGCCGACGGTTTCGATCCTGCACAGGAAAGAATAAAGGCCAGTGAAATAAGGATCATAATGATAAGTAAAGGTCTTTTCATGGATAACTATGTTAATTTTTGGGACGATTACGTGTCAAGCTCGAGTCCGTAATCCTTGATCTTGGTAAGAAGGGTCTTATAACTTACTCCGAGGATCTCCGCCGCTTTTGTTTTGTTCCATCTTACTTCATCGAGCGCTTTCCTGATTCTCATCGACTCTGCTATCTTAAGTGCTTCCCTTGATGTGTCCTCAAGGGTCCCGTCCATCGGCAGACCATCCATATCCGGCTCCCCACCTTTTGCCGGGCTCATGGTAATATGTTCCGGCATTATTGTGTTCCCTTCACAGAGAATAATAGCCCTTTCAACGGCATTTTCAAGTTCTCTGACATTCCCCTTCCACGAATACGTCATTAATGTGTCCATTGCCTCCTTCGACATCGCTTTCTTCTTCCTGTTCAGTTCCGCGCAATATTTATCCAGAAAGAACTCAACGAGTAACGATATATCATCTTTTCTGTCTCGGAGAGGAGGGATCTTCACAGGGAATACGCTGAGCCTGTAATAAAGGTCTTCCCTGAATTCCTTTTCACCGACCGCCTCATCCAGGTCTTTGTTGCTGGCCGCAATGACACGCACATCGACCTTGATCTGCCTTACCCCTCCAACGCGCTCTATCTCGCCCTCCTGCAAAACCCGCAGCAGCTTTGCCTGAAGTGATATATCAAGCTCGCCTACCTCATCAAGAAATACGGTTCCCCTGTCGGCCAATTCGAATTTTCCTATCTTCTTTGAGTCGGCTCCAGTAAACGCGCCCTTTTCGTGGCCGAACAGTTCGGACTCGAGCAGATCACGAGGGATCGCGGCGCAGTTTATGGGGACGAACGGATATTCCTTTCTACCGCTGAGATAATGTACGGCCCGCGCAAACAGCTCCTTGCCTGTCCCGCTCTCGCCAAGAAGCAGGACGGTGGTCTTCCCCTGCGCTACCTTCTGGACCTTATCCGCTACATCTTCGATCACCGGGGTTTTACCTATTATTGCCGGTATATTATGCGTCTTGAAGAACTCTTCCCTTAAAAGGATGTTCTCCCTGTAAAGTCTCTGTGTCTCCAGCGCGCGGTTGATCAGGAGAATAAGGTGATCGGTATCGAACGGCTTAGCGATGAAATCATTGGCACCGATCTTCATGGCTTCAACAGCAGTTTCGATAGTTCCGAAGGCCGTCATCACGATGACAGGTATTATCGGGTTTTCTTCACGAACCTTTTTCAGGACCTCTATTCCGTCCTTCTTTGGGAGCTTAAGATCAGTAAGAACAAGGTCATACCTTTCTTTGGATATAGTATCGATACCCTCTGCGCCGTCCCTCGCGATTAGTGTACTGAAACCTGAAGACTCAAGTGTCTCCTGCAACATGGTTGCCATTGAGTCTTTGTCCTCAACTATCAGTATTACATCCTTTTCTGACATCACAACCTCGCGTCTTTCAGTGCATCCTTACATGCACATGTTCTTTTTATAGATAGAGGCTCTACCAGATGGGCCAACAGTTCCTTTATCATATCAGCAGATCCCTTCATCGTTTCAATTACTTCTTCTGTCGTAAGTTTGCCCTCCTTCATTCCGGCCGCATAGTTGGTCACTACATATATGCCAGCATAACAGATTTCGGCCTCTCTTGCGAGCGCCGCCTCGGGCATGCCGGTCATCCCCACAATGTCGGCTCCAGCAGACTTGTAATGTTCTATTTCGGAAGCGGTCTCCAGTCTTGGCCCTTCAACCGCTATATACGTACCCTTACCTGTAACATCCATCTTGATCTTTTCAGATGTATCAATAATGATCTTTCTCATGTCATCGCAGAAGGGCCAGGTAAAGTCCACATGGACCACATCACTATTATCGAAAAAGGTATTGATCCTGCTTTTAGTAAAATCCATTATCTGATCGCCGATGACTATATGACCGGGAGAAAGGTCCTTGTTTATTCCTCCTACGGCGCTTACCGAGATGATCCTCTGGACACCGAGTTCCTTAAGGGCCCAGATGTTTGCCCTGAAGTTTATCTTGTGCGGAGGTATCGAGTGGTCCCTCCCGTGTCTTGGAAGAAAATTCACCGCCCCCCCCCCATACTCACATAACATCACGGGACCGGCTGGCCTGCCATAAGGCGTATCAACTTCAAGGCTCTCTTTTATCTTAAGCCCTTCTATTTCATACAGTCCGCTTCCCGATATTATTCCTAACATGTCAATTGATCCTGAAAGAATTTATTTATGTCACTGACCTTCACAGACTAAAAAAATACATGTAACAACAGATACGTCTTCGCCTTCTTTTTAAGTCAGTGTTGATCTGTGGCTAAAGTAATATATTAAACCTTTTTCTGCCACTGACTTTCACAGACTAAATACTCAACTGGCCACCGAGGTCACAGAGCACTCAGAGTAATTCAAGAAAATAAACTTTTTCTCAGAATTGAAACTAACTTAGCTGTAAATATATCTTTGTCTTATTCAAAGATCTGTATTTGTCTTTAACTGCTTTTTTTCTCTGTGCTCTCTGTGGCAAATTCAGTCTTTTTTATTTTCAAAAGTCAGTGTTAGTCTGTGGCTGAATCAATATATTAAACCTTTTTTGCCACTGACTTTCACAGACTGAAAACTGCAATTAACCGCAGATCTTCGCTGATGACCGCGGATTTTTAAAAACTATTTTTCTTATCTTTGTTTGTCCGTAGCTGAATAATCATTTATGCTCATTATGCCTATATCCCTATTAATCTTTTACTGCAAGTATACTTTCTTTATCTGTGTTCATCTGCGTTTATCCGCGGCTAATACTTCTTTGTCTTTCTTTAAGTCAGTGTTAGTCTGTGGCAAAGAGCCTTTTATGTTTTACTTTAAATTAATATTCATTATTAATTGATTTTATTATATTAACTCTTTATTTCTTTACTGTCAACATCCAGTCAATCGTTAATTACTGAACATAAAGAACTACTCGAGTGAGTTACTTATTTGATCTTATTGCCTATGCGATTGGTAAAATTACCTTTACAAATATCAATATTTATGGTATTAGTTAATACAGTTTTTGCTTTCAATATAAAATAAGTAGATTTACCAATTGGGGAGTCAGAGGAAAACTTAAATATAATCCCCATAATCAATCATATTTCAAAGGAGGAGGTCTTTATGAAAAGAAGCATTCTTATCTCAGTCTTTGCCTTACTGGTACTATCTTTCGCCCTCATTCTCACCAACTGCGGTAGCAGTGGTGGCGGTGGAGGTGACGGTGACGGTGGTGGCGGTGATGTACCCACGTTTGACTTCAGCTGCACCGAAGCCCCTGCATACGACATAAGTGGTACATGGGATGTTGCTGACACAGCTTGCAATACAACTCAGTGTAGTTCGTGCGATCTAAATTCTTTTACTGCCACAATAATAATGACTGACACAAATACATTTAGTTTTAATGCCGAGGGTGAGATTCATTCAGGTAGGATCTGTGGAACTTCATTCGGAATTACGGGTACAACATACAGCATACCCTCTTGCGATTTAGGTGAGGATCTGTTAATCGTCGGGACATTATCAAGTGGCTCATACGCAACCACAGGAAATGCGTGGACATGTTATTACAGCGGCGGCTCATGCAGCGGAACCAGTACGTCTATAGCAACAAAACGTCCGTAACCATTAAGTTATAATTACTAAAAACCCGCCTCACGGCGGGTTTTTTTTCAAAGGAGAACATTATGCGGAAATATTCAAGCAAAGTAATTGTGTTGACGGTCTTTACCATGATCCTACTGACAGCATGCGCGTCCATGTTCATGCAGGGCGGCTCTCTGGTACCGGCTGGCTATAACGCAAACATTGTTGTTAATTACGACGGTAAAGGCACTGTGCCACCGGGAATAACATATCACCTTGTCAAGACCGATAAGGGAGAGGCTATATTTGAAAGAAGTCCGGACGGAAGCGGTGCCCTCTTCGAAACACACTGGACCGATAGTGACGGAGACCATTTCGCCGGATGGGTTGCCACAAGCCATGGTTATGAGTTTGTAGTTCCCAAAGACAGGAAAAAGTCCGCTAATAAGTATGTCTATCCTGCGGGTTATTATGAGTTAAAAGAAAAGGACGGAGTCACAAGACCCGTTCCGAATACATCGATCGATCCTGTAGCGACGCTTATCCCAAAGTAGAGTCTGTCAATAAAGTAAGATTTTGTCATTGTCCGGTCAGGGATTGATATCAGGTAAAAGTGTAGTTTATGGACAAACTCTAATTAGTTTATCTATTAAACTCCATCCATTGAACATTGATAATGGGTGGAGTTTTGTTTTCATCATCAGTTTTGGATCAGTTATTCAGGAACTTGCGAGTATGCTATAATAATCTCTCCGAGCACTATAGAATCTTTTCTATCAATTTAATGAGAAACTGGTGATATCACAAACTGCTCTAAGTAAGATGATAAGCAAGGCCCTCTCAACCGGAGCCGAATACGCCGACGTTTTCGCCGAGAACCGTGCGACTACTTCCGTTCAGCTTGAGGACGACAGGATAGAAAAGGTACTGACCGGGACCGATTCAGGTGTCGGGGTAAGAACTTTATTCAATGCAAAGACTGCGTACGCGTATTCTAATGACTTTTCTGAAGATAACCTTATTGACCTGTCTCATACAGTAGCATATGCAACTGCCGGCACAGAAAAAGATGTCGTTATAGATCTGAAAAAGGCCAGTCCGGTCGTAACTTTTTCGATAAAAAAGGATCCGTCTATAGTCGAAATGGACAAAAAGACCGCTCTTCTTCTAAAGGCGAATGAAGTGGCGAGAAAGGTCGATAAGAGGATAAGGCAGGTCTCGGTAATCTACAGAGACATGATCCAGAAGGTTTCAATTGCAAATTCCGACGGAACCTTTGCTGAGGACGACAGGATATACATGCTCTTTGTTATCAATGTAATAGCCGCTGATGGAGATATTATTCAGACCGGTTACGAAACAGCCGGAGGAAACGTAGGTTTTGAACTGTTCGACTCAACAGAAGTAGAGACAATGGCTTTAAATGCAGCTGAGCGTGCGGTCAGGATGCTCGAGGCGGAGCACGCCCCGGCCGGCAGGATGCCTGTTGTAATTTCATCCGAAGCCGGGGGCACTATGATTCATGAGGCCATAGGACACGGTCTTGAGGCGGACCTTTCCCAGCAAGGGCTTTCGGTTTATTCGGGACAACTGGAAAAACAGATAGCCTCCCCTCTTGTTACGGTGATCGACGACGCAACAATCCCCTCTAAACGAGGTTCGTTCAGGTTTGACGATGAGGGAACTCCTTCACAGAAGACGGTTCTGGTTGAGAATGGCATTCTCAAGAGATATATGTACGACAGGTTGACTGCCATGAATGACAATACCCGGTCTACGGCAAACGGAAGAAGGGAATCATATCACTCAAAGCCGATCCCCCGTATGACAAATACCTACCTTGCTTCCGGCAGTTCATCTCCCGGCGAGATCATAAAGAATACAGAAAAAGGACTGTTTGTGAAAAAGATGGGAGGCGGCCAGGTCAATACCGTGTCGGGTGATTTCGTTTTTGATGTTCAGGAGGGGTTTCTCATAGAAAATGGCTCTGTCGGAAAACTGATAAGGGGCGCTACACTTACAGGGAACGGGCCTGAGATCCTGAGATCCATTGATATGGTCGGCAGTGACCTTGGATTTGCGATCGGCACCTGTGGTAAGGACGCACAGGGGGTTCCGGTTTCTGACGCCATGCCTACGGTACGAATACCGGACATAGTTGTCGGTGGTAAGGTCTGAAATGTGTACATTTTGCTACATTGAGACAGAGTATGACACATTTTCGAAATACTGAACACCGTATTTAAAGCATTTTCATTTGGCACGCAATTTGCTTTTCAAAAACCGCCTATGAAGTATCAAAAAACGATAAAGAACGAGATAACCTTTGAGGGAGTAGGTCTTCATACGGGGAAGATGTGCAAAGTAACCATCAGGCCCGCAAAAAGCAACACCGGCATCATTTTCTTCAGGGTAGACAGAGGAAACATGATAAAGCTGTCACCTTTCGCCGTAGTTGATACCTCTTTCGCAACGACTATAGGTTATAACGGAACCAGGGTCAAGACTATTGAGCACCTGATGGCCGTCCTTTCGGCGTTCGAGATAGATAACGTCTTTATCGATGTGGACGGGCCCGAGATACCGGCACTTGACGGGAGTTCTGCTGAGATAGCGAAGATAGTATTAAAGGCGGGTCTATCCATTCAATCGGCTCCCAGGAAGATCATAGAGATCACTCAGCCGATCAGTTTTGAAGAAGGAAAATCGAGCATTGCCGCCCTTCCGCATAACGGCAGAAAATTTTCCCAGACAATAGAATTCAGCAACCACTTCCTTGGAAAACAGCAGATCAGCGTAGAGCTCACTCCCAAAGTATTTGTCAGCGATATTGCCCCTGCAAGGACATTCGGTTTTTTAAAGGACGTTGAAATGCTCAGACAGCATGGATTAGGAAGAGGCGGTAGCCTTGATAACGCTGTCGTAATAGATGACAATGGCGTTTTAAACCCGTCAGGGACAAGGTTCCAGGACGAATTCGTCAGGCACAAGGCCCTGGACTGCATTGGAGACATGTATCTCTGTGGATTCCAGATACATGGTCATATCATTGCGGAAAGGACAGGACACACCGCAAATGTAAAATTCCTTAAAAAACTGTTCGAATCCCGCGATTGTTTCCGCACATATCAGTTCGAGGC
>CAJIAG010000461.1_pt1 | contig 11776 bp, 14 predicted proteins | sample 9199131 | NCBI WGS metagenome assembly CAJIAG01 (sample SAMEA7708278, study PRJEB35096) | sediment metagenome | biome: marine neritic benthic zone biome [ENVO:01000025]; feature: sediment [ENVO:00002007]; material: shallow marine sediment [ENVO:03000034] sea grass bed [ENVO_01000059] ... | reverse complement strand
TTGATGAAGTGGCCTTTTCTCTGAAACCGGGAGAGATCAGCGATATAGTCGAGACGGATTTTGGTTACCATATCATTCAGGTTGAAGACCACAAGGAAGCACGAACAAAGACCTTCGAAGAGGTAAAGGACTCCATTGAAGAACAGTTGAGGGGCGAATTGGTAAAGTCCAGGGTTGAGGAGTTTATTAAGAAAATCGAAAAGGATACAGGGTTAGAAATATACACAGAGCGTTTTTCAGATAAAGCAGAGAAATGAAGTCTTCAAGGTCAATGAAAAAGTGCAAGGGTCACAAAACGCGTTGACAGATTGAGACTTATCGGAAAAGGTGGGTCATGGCCTCTCTTCCTTCGAAAGTATTGCCTGAAACATTTTAGCCTGACCGGAAACTGTGACTCATTTCTGCGTAAATTGAGCCTGAATTGTCAACACTATGAGTAAAGAAGGTAGTTTCCGGAGCCATGCCAAACATTGACTCTATCCATATCGTGGAGGATCCGGGAAATTTTCCATCTTTATTTGAAGGAATTTCTTTCCGGTTCAATCAACGAAATGAAGATATATCCCCCATGATTTACAAGCTGTTAAGACCTGCTGGATACGACGAAATACAGGAAATCATGGAATCATTAGCCCTTAAAAAAATAAAGGTGAAGGAACTCTAAAAAAACCGCTTATTGTTGTGATGATAATATTTCATCCAGGTAGTGCCGGGTTTGTGGATTGGAAGGGTCGAGTTCGTCATCAGACAGATAAGTCCGCAACTCCGACTGTATCGGGAGTTTGATTGACTCTGGCTCCAATTTAGCACGCCAGCCATGCCATCCTTTTTCCACCTCTGAGGGGTCATAGCCCCTCTGCACAAACTTGCGCACTGCATGTTCGACACTCAGAAAAAGGTAGTGCCGCATTGGGAAAGATGTTGGATACATACGTAAATCTGCAAATCGAACTTCGTGACCGCCGGAGAAGGCCAGCTCCACGGGACTGGATTGCCGTTTCCATGCATTCAGCCGGTTTGGGAACGATGGCTGGAATGGATAGTACCAGCGCATTGTCTTCAGAAAAAAAGGATGGTCGTGATCTGGTGATTCCTTTGTAGGAGTAAAAGTAAATTCCATGAAGTTCACGGCATTATAGCCTTCTTTTTCCACTATACCGAATGCTTGTTTTAAGGTCATATCAGACCGTGGTGGAAGGCGAATCTCGTCCGCATCTACATGTATAAACCAATCAGCGTCGATGGTAGCGGCAAGCTGCTCTTTTCGTTCAAGGATTGACCGCCATTTGTATGTTCCATCGCGTGGTAAAGTCTCTATCCCGATTAGACCCCGGTTCAGGTAGCGCCTTGCAATCATAACTGTTTTGTCTGTTGAGCAGTTATCAATAAGATAGACCTCAACTCCCTGTTGAAAGAGATGTTCCAGACAAACAGCTATGAAACGTTCTTCATTATAAGTTGCCAGGATCGCTATCACACGCATGGTTATTTTACTCCTGAATTTCTAAAAGGCTTTAAAAATCGTCTGAGAGAATATCCGTGAGTATTTATTTCCCTCAGAGTGTTCTTTACTGCATCCCAGCCCTCCTCGCAGAGTTCCTTACCGTATTGGATGAGACGGCGCTGGTGTTCAACGACCTTAAAAGGATTGCTTTCAGCAGAAATAACCCGGTCAAGAACAACATCGGCATCATGTTCGCTAACCAGACCCGGCAACACCTCTAAAGGTTCCTGAGAGGGAGCATGAGCTCCCTCAAGCTTCCAGGTTTTTAATCCGGTTTGGCAGCAGATAACGGGGCGCCCTGCCATCATGCTAAATATACAGCCATGCCAACTATCTGAAACATTAATCGCACATCGTCCGACCTTGCGCACATAATCAGGATACGATGGCATAATAGTTTCTACATCGCATGGCAAGGAAGATAAGTAATGTACTACTTCTGCAGGGATGTCCCACGTTGTGCTATACACCAGAATGCGTCCATGAGGACGGTGACTCTTATAGCGACGTATGATTCTTGACAGCGCTTCCAGCTTTACATGCCCATTGAATCCATACCGTATGTTAATTCCAAGGTCATAGTCGGTACTGTCCGGCAGGGGGAAGTCTTCTGCTATGGCTACATCTCTACAATGCACAAGTTTATTTGAAGGGATCCCAAGTTCTTGTAAGAATGTAAAACTGCGATCGTCACGAACGAGACACACAAGGGAACGAGTGAACACTTCTGAAAGCAACTTTCTGTGATCTGGATTGTCAATCGGCCCCACGCTCTGGTGCAGGATGATCAATGGCACGCCCAATGATAAAGAGACGGCTGATGTTAACAGAGTGAGAGGGTTATTTAAACCCTCAGTAAATTTGCCCCCTGGAGCCACAGCAACAACATCATGCTCAAGCAATACACTTCGCAGTGTGCGATAAAGTTCCGGCCTTCTCTCGGCGAAAGCACTTGTTAACTTGTCCGCACTGCTAATCCCGTCAAACCGTTCTTGTACCGGCATGTGCACCTGCTTTACCCGAAGCCCGGCTCTTCGAAGTGGATCCTCCAGGTTTGTCCGGTAACAGAAAGTGACCGTTGCGCCCATAGCCAAAAGACGCCTTGCAGCTGCGATGCAAATCGCCTCATCGCCGGATGAATTACTTCCTATCTCTGAAAGAAGCACTCGCATTCCACTGTTCCCGATTGTTACTATTGTTTTTTCGGATTCTCTCTTAACAGATTCTTGTGACAATTAGAATAACTTAATTTTTCCATAAAATCAGAACACTTATTCATAATTAAATCGAATTGCTTTTTTGTTAAATCTTTGTGCCACCTGTTAATGCTCCTTTGGTGTATATTTTTTTCCGAATAAATTTTGGGATCTTCAATGCCTCTACCTCTTTCATCGCTGATAAAATCTGTTAAAACCTTTTCTTCAAATCTTTCTCCGATAAAGTTACAAAGATTAATAAGTTCAACTTTTGGTCTTTCTATTAAATCTTCATATTTTATAGTATAGCTTATATCCGGGTGTTCGTTTGTAAAGACAAGCGCTTTTCGCAGGAAATGATAACACATGTCAACTTTTTCTTCGAAACTTTGCGGCACTGTTTTTGGAAAGCCGATCTCCACAAGTGAAGAAATGGCATCCAGAGGATTTCTGCAAATAAATATAAAGAACATTTTCCCATTCAACAAATCATACCATTCATCAAGGTACAAAAGATTCTCGGGATTTTTATCAGCCCAGCGTCTTTTGTTGCATTTATTTGCAGCTACCTCATGGGCTTTGATAAAGGCTTTCCCAAAGATTTTAAGGAGATCAGCTTCGCTTAATCCAAAAGATCGTACTGTTGAAAAAAAACGAATGTGTTTTAAATCATCCTCCAGATAATCTCCATAAAAGTCTTTAAAAAATTTAATTTCAGGTGGACAATGTATATTAGAATGAGAATCTATAATTCTTCTCAATAAAGTTGTTCCTGATCTATAAAATCCTCCTACAATGATAGGATATTGTTTCTTGCCTGTTTTTAGCATACCAAGATAATCTCACTTGTTGTTGCTTACACTGAAATTCAATCACAAACCCGTAGATGGGGAATGTCCCAAGACCAAAATAGCAAGGCAATAGGTTGGCATGTCCAATTCGCAGTTTGTTTCGTGACAATACTGTCCCGCGTCAATATTCGAATGCCATGCTTTTTTGGACATTGACATGTCACCATGCAATATCTATAGCCGTCTTTTCCATTACAAATTGCGTGGCATGGAAGTATCTACACCAATGCTCCCAGCTTATCGCTGTTGAATCGAGATTCGGGACATTTCGTTCTCCTGTGAAATCCATTCTTTTCTCCACCTTATAATCCAGATCTCAAGTACTCCTCGACAACGCTTAATGCTTCACCCTCAGCCCTTATCTCACCATGCTCAAGCCATATTACCCTGTCGCAGATTGTAGTGATCGCCTCCATGGTGTGCGAGACATAAACAGTTGCTACTCCACCCTTGATAAGTTCCATCAGCGCCTTGCCGGATTTTTTCCGAAAAGATTCGTCTCCGACAGCCAGTATCTCGTCTATCAGCAATATTTCCGGGTCAGTATGAATGGCAATGGAGAAAGCGAGCCTCATCTGCATTCCACTCGAGTACGTCCTTACAGGCCTATCGATGAAATCGCCTAATTCCGAAAAAGCTATTATATCGTCCATTCGGTCAAGGATTTCTTCTTCCATATGCCCCAAGAGAACGCCATTCATTATTATGTTCTCTATGCCTGTCAGGTCGGGATGAAACCCAGCACCTAATTCAAGAAGGGGGGTCATTTTGCCGTTCACTTCAACCCTGCCCTTTGTCGGTTGCGCCACACCCAGAAGCAGCGACAGGAGAGTGCTCTTTCCAGCCCCGTTTCTTCCGATAACCCCGAGGCACTCCCCCTGTTTGACCGTCAGGTTTACGCCCTTCAATGCCCAGAAACAGTCCTTATTATTCCTGAAAAACCTGGGAGCATTGACAATAAACTCCTTGAAACCGGGCCGGTCCCTTTCCAAAGGAAAGCTCTTCCAGATATTTTCTGCCATAATCATATTTTATAATACCTCGTCAAGCCTTTTATCGAGCCTCTTGAAAATAATAGACCCTGCGAAAAAAACTAGCATTGCCGTTACAAGAGAAATGGAGATGACATGCCAATTAGTCGTATTGTTGAGAAAAATATCGCGCCAGCTTTGAATCAAATAGGTGACAGGGTTTATTGCAAGATATATACGGTATTTTTCTGGCACAGCCTCAAGGGGATATAGTATCGGCGTCATCCAGAAAAGCATGCTGATGCATACGTTCACTATATGCTCCATGTCACGGAAGAAGGCGTTCACCATTGAGATTACAAGAGCTATGCCATAGGTGACAGTGAATTGCACCACTATAAGTACAGGGATGCCAATAAACCAGTTCATCGCTGGGGCTTTCCCGTAATAGAAGACGAGTACAAGCAGTATGGGCAGAGCGAAGATAAGGTTAACAAGCTGCCCTGTGATTGTAGCGAGTATCAGAAAATGCTTTGGAAAAAGCACCTTTCTTATAAGTGAGATATTGCCCGTCAGTGCATTCGTGGACATCGTCACCGAGGCAGAAAACCAGGTCCAGGGGAAGAGGGCAGCCAGCAAAAAAAGCGTATAATCCTCCATCTCGAACCTCATGAATATCCTGAAGGCTATGAACAGGACAAGTCCGGTCAGTAAAGGATTTAATAGTGACCAAAGAAAGCCCAGATATGTCCTCTTGTATTTAAGGGTGATTTCCTGCTTAACAAGAAGCTTTAAAAGGTCAAGTTGCTGCCTGGTTTTTCTATTCATTTTGACCGCTTACTCTGACAAGGTAGTGTCTCTCTATCCACATTATAGTCTTCACCCCCGATGCCTTCCACCCACTCCATATTCTCCAGACACCAATTGAGAGTGAGCTTGAGTGCCATCTTGAAATGATACCTCGCACTCCAACCGAGCTTCATTTTTATCTTGTCCCAGTTTATGGCATAGCGCCTGTTGTGTACTGGACGATCCTTTATATAGGTTATGAGTTCCTTGTAGCTTCTTCTCCCCATAGCTGAAATATCTATTGCCGTATGAAGGCCATTCAATATATCACATAAGTCGATGATTACTTCAAGGCTTTCTTTTCACATTCACCACTTATATTGTAGATTTTCCCTCCCTGCCGTCAATTAATATCAACCATACAGCTTTGCAGTAGATAGTATGAACTGGCTCCCGGGGAGGGATTCGAACCCCCGACAAAGTGGTTAACAGCCACCCGCTCTGCCGACTGAGCTACCCGGGAACACAAAAAAAGCAGACTTATTTTATATCAAAATGTACCGGATTTTGTCAATTAAAGGCCGAAAAGCAGTGGGTTAGAAGAGGTCGCCGTTTCTCGTGGTGACGAACTCGATGATCTTGGTGAACACACGGGTCAGATAGCTCTTATCGGTGTCTATTATCATCGCTCCCAGGATGTATTCTCCATCTTCATTTTCTGCAGGAGCTACATATCTGACCCTTATTCTGGTCCTGAGGTCTTTAGGATAAAGTTTCGGGAGAGAAATAATGCAGTCAAGTTCGGAGTTCATTTCTTTATGAATGGGGCTCTGTAGCTTCAACCCGCTCATGCTGAATTCCAGGAGTTGTGCTTCCAGGCAATCCGATCCGCTTATGAACAATTTACATGAAACATACTTACTGTAAATGTCCGAGAGCGGGTAGCGCCTTTCCTCTCTTCTATCAGTTATCTTGGGCATAATTAGTTACATACATGTAAGCATTATTTATGCCAGAAGTAAATTCATAAAAAGATGCCTAAAATTGTGTAAAATAACAGAAAATGGATCAACCGGACTATTATTTAATGAGTGTAATTGCTCTAGGTGAGGGATTTTGCACAGCTAAAGTTTGAGTTTTAGTTTATGGTTTATGTGCAAAATTATAGTTCTAATGGCTATAATTTATATATTTAGAAGCAAGAAGGAGGTTTTTTGGGCCTCAAATACTAAACGTTTGAACGGAGAATAACTGTATGGAGAACAAGGAATTTGTATTTATCGTTTCGCACTCCTTTGATGCCCCCGAGAGAGCAGCAGCGGCGCTTCAGCTTGCGACGAATATGGTGGCTTTCGATGCAAAGATCGATTTCTTTCTGATGAACGAGGGTGTTATGCTGGCAAAGAAAGGATTTGCCGAGACCATTACCTGGCAGCACGGTTTTTCGCCGATCAGGGACCTTCTAAAGACCCTCACAGAGGATTTTGATGCCAGGTTTTACGTTTGTGCTTCATGTGTTGAACCTTTCGGGCTGAAAGGAGCGGAGCTTATTGAGAACGCCGAGATCAAACCCGGATCATACCTTGGTGAACTCCTGATGGAAAGACAGAACGTCTCATTTTAATTAACCGCGGAGAACGCGGGAATCGCGGAGTTTAAGAGACAGGATATGTTAAATGGCAGGTCGAATCGGCATTATAGTAGACCAGAACCGAGTTGTAAAGGGTTTGCAAGATAAAGTAAATATTTATGTGTTTTCAACTGTTCTTTTATTCTGGTAAATTTTTTCTCTGTGAACTCTGTGCTCTCTGTGGTTAATTTCTTTTAAATCAGTCCTTCTTCTTTGAAAGAAGCGTATCTGTTGTGTCCAATGATAAAGTGGTCCAGCGGGGTAATGTCTACAGATCTGCATGCATCGAAGAGCTTTTTATTAAGAGCAATGTCGCTCCTGCTTGGTTTTAGATTACCGGAAGGATGATTATGGACGAATATAACACCTGTGGAACTCAGTTCGAGCGCTCTTCGGATGACCTCCCTTGGATATACTGCTGATTGATTGATCGTGCCTTTAAAAAGTGTCTCTGCGGAAAGGATCTCATTTGCGCTGTTGAGATAAAGGACCTTGAACACTTCCTCTTTGAGGCCCGACATCGAAAGAGAGAGGTAATCAATTACGTCTGTAGGCCCGTTAATAATTATCCTTCCAACGGTTTCCTCGTGTAACTGCCGTTTTGCGAGCTCGATCGAAGCAAGGAGCTGGGCTATCTTGGCAGGTCCCAGACCATTTATCTTTTCAAGTTCACTTCTGTCAGTGCTCAACAGGCCCCTTAGCCCACCGAAGCGGTTAATGAGCTCACGGCCGAGACTGACCGCGTCCTTGCCCCTGGTGCCTGTTCTTAGAATAATAGCGACCAGACCTGCATCAGAAACATATTCCGGACCTTTTTCAAGAAGAACCTCCCTCGGTCTTTCATTTTTAGGCCAGTTTTTGATAACTCCTGACATGCGCTCCACTCCATGCGGAAATCACCTGAAACACGATATCGTATGACGGTAATGTAACACTTTACCGGCAAGTATTGTCAATGATACCATAATAATCGTCTCTATTAATTTCAAATGGATACTGTTATCATTAAGATATGGTGAAGTTGTTTCTATCTATTTGCCTTCTGATATCTTTCGTTATTTCGGCGGAATCGGTTACTGGTGCCCTCGATCTTAAAATGAGTGTAAGAACCGACACCATGAAAAAGGAGGAGAAGATCGAGGGCAGGTACGATGTAATTCTTTACGGCTCGAGGCATTCCGATGACGTAGAGACCATTGCGATCCTTGACAGGGTTGGGGATGAGTATACTTTTGAACCATACGCACCGGAACATGATTATAAGGTCATGAAGGATATGTCCGCATCCGAGGCTTTGAAGCATGCTTTGCCGTTTGTAAGCTGGCACCGATCGTTCAGGAATGTCGAGAGGAACAGAATTACTGATATAAAAGGCATGGCCATCGGATTTGAATTGAGACCGTTGTATGAGCCGCTTTCTATGGGAGAAATGGATGTGATGTACGTTAATTATCAGATCAAGGATAATACGGTTATCGTTTATATAAGACTGAAAGAATCTGTGGAGCGGGTTATAGAAGGAGACGGGGATGGTATTTGGATGTTTAGGAGATAGGTCTTTCCTTTATCTTATAGTTTATGTCTAGACCGTACGGAACAAATCCGCCGGCTGAATTGTCTAATAGTATGAAAAGCGATGGAAATGATATCCGGGATGAAGACCTGGAGCTTGTGGCGTCATGTATCCAGGGGGATGTGGATTCTTTCGAGGTACTTGTAAACAGGCATCAGAAGAGGATGCTGAACGTTGCCTTCAGGATGCTTGGAAACTATGAGGAGGCGTGTGACATCGTGCAGGATGCGTTTGTTGCTGCGTATAAGGGTCTGAAGGGTTTTAAGAGGCGATCCAGTTTCTCGACCTGGCTGCATACAATAGTCATTAACCATGCGAGAAACCGACTGCAGCACTTGAAGACAAAGGCAAAGAGGGAGTTTTCGATGAATACTCCCGTAATGACGGAGGATGGAAATATTGATATAGAGAGGGCGACAGATGAACCGTCGGCCCTTGAAAGACTTGAGAAGAAGAATGTTCAGGATAACGTGCAGGGATGCATTGGTCAACTTGAAGGTAAGTTCAGGGAGGTAATCGTTCTGAGAGATATTCAGGAGTTTTCATATGATGAGATAAGTGAAATGCTCAAAATACCTGGCGGAACGGTAAAATCGAGGCTCTCCAGGGCAAGGGATGCGGTCAGGAACTGTCTGAAGAATATCATGGGAGAACTGTAAATGGAGTGTGCAAAAATAAAGGAAAGACTCTCTGATTATATTGAAGGCTTTCTTTCTGCTGAAGAAAAGAAGCTTTTTGATGAGCACCTTCGATCGTGCGGGGAGTGCAATGGAATTCTTTCCGAACTGAGAAAGACCATTGATCACCTGCATGGCATGGAAGAAGTTGAGCCGCCACCATGGATGACAAAGAAGGTAATGGCGAGCGTGCGTGAGGAAGCCGAAAAAAAGAAGAGCTTATGGCAGAGTCTCTTTTATCCGATCCATATAAAGCTGCCGCTTGAGGCCGTTGGGGTTGTTCTTGTAGCTGTCACAGCGCTCTATGTTTTTCAAAGCGTAGATCCGGTTCTCAAAGGTGGTCACATGGATGATCTGGCGGAGATCCCTGTAGAGCGTTACAGAGTTTCTCCTGGCGACAAGGAGGAACCATTGTTAAATGAGCCGCGGTCCGTTCCTTCGACTCAGGAACCTGAAGTAACAACACCTCAGGAAAGACAGGAAATAAAGGAGCTGGAGGTTAAGGAAGGGATTAAGAGTGAAGCTGAGGTTGAGGCCGAGAGAGGCATAGGGATCAGTGGCGGGGCGGTAGCGCCGGAGCCGTCAAAGAAAGAAGATTTAAGGGCGAAAGCGAAGAAGAGGTCCATTTATGGGGAGGGAGTAACAGACAGTCTGAGCGCTCCTGAAGAATCAGTAGTGTCTCAGGATATCAGAGCTGCAGAAGAGCCGGCGTTTGAATCGGACAAAGAGGGGATCCTGTCATATAACGTGCCTGTTACGGAGGAGGAGTCAGAGAGTAAGGCCCTTCCATCTGCACTGAGGAAGCGAGCGACAGTAGCGGGGAAGATCGAAGATGAGTCATTATCTATACTGGTCGATGATGTTGAAAAGGCGTCTTCTGATATTGGAAAACTCATTAAAGAACTTGGCGGACAGGTGATCAGTATGGAGTCTGCAGGTATAAGGAATGTTATCACTTTGCGTCTTTCTCGCGATCGGATGGAGAAATTTTATAATGCTTTGAATGAACTGGGAGAGGTTAAGGGAGATATGATATTTGTAGACGATGAGAGCAGAAGAAAAGTAATAAAAATAGTGATCGAAAAAAAACAGCCTCGCAGAGAATAACTATGAGATCATTGTAATTTTCGTTCCTTTCGTTTACTATTTAGTATACTTAAATAATAATTAATTGATTTTCCCAAAAATTAAAGGAGGTATCTTCAATGGACCAGACACCGTTTGACCTCAGTGATTTCAAGAAGTTTAAACCACCTCAGATAAATATGAAGATGTTTATCTGGATCGTTCCTTTGTTGCTGATAGTGATATTCGGGTATTCATTATTTTTTACCGTGAGCCCTGAAGAGGTGGGGGTTATCCTCAGATTAGGCAAGTTTACGAGAACGGCAAGTCCCGGACTTAACTTTAAGTTACCGTTTGGTATCGAAACAGCATACAAGGTTCCGGTCGAACGTCAGCTGAAGCAGGAGTTCGGATTTCGTACGACCTCACCCGGTACGAGAACCAAATACTCGTCAAGAAAGTACCAGGAAGAGTCACTTATGCTTACGGGGGACCTGAATTCAGCGGAGGTTGAATGGATCGTCCAGTTCCGTATAAATGATCCATATAAATTTCTCTTTCGAGTACGTAATGCTGTTCAAACATTCAGAGACATGAACGAGGCGGTTCTGCGTGAGATCGTTGGGGATCGTACGGTAGACGAGGTTATCACGGTAGGTCGTCAGGAGGTGGCTACTTCGGCGGAAGAGGCGCTTCAGGAGCTTTCTGATCAGTACGAGCTTGGTATCAAGGTAGAACAGGTAGTGCTTCAGGATGTGAATGCCCCTGAGCCTGTTCAACCGGCCTTTAATGAAGTGAACGAGGCAGAACAGGAAAAGGAAAAACTGATAAACCAGGCCAAGTCGGAGTATAACAAGGTCATCCCAAAGGCCCGCGGCGAGGCCGAAAGGACGATCGAAGAGGCAAAGGGATACGCACTTGAGAGGGTAAATAATGCGCGCGGCGAAGCCTCTAAATTCAGTTCCGTATTTATAGAATATCTCAGGGCCAAGGACGTAACCCGTCAACGAATTTACCTTGAGACCATGAACGATGTAATGCAGAAGGTCGGCAGGAAGCTTGTCACTGACGAAGAGGCGACCGGCATCCTACCCTTGTTCCAGCTTGAGAAAGGGGGTGCCAAGTAATGAATAATATCAAAATTCCGATTATCGCTGTTCTTGTGATACTGATTATCGTAGCGATCGTCTCGTCCGCTTTCATTGTGAATGAAACGGAACAGGTCATTATAACGCAGTTCGGTAAGCCGGTAAGAGACCCGATCATCACCCCGGGCATTCATTTCAAGATCCCTTTAGTCCAGGTCGCTAATTTCTTTGATAAGCGGTTCCTGGAATGGGATGGAGATCCCAATCAGGTTCCTACGAAGGACAAGAGATTTATCTGGGTGGACACGTATGCGAGGTGGAGAATCAAGGATCCGCTTCTGTTCTTCCAGCGCGTACGTGATGAGAGGGGGGCGCAGTCCCGTTTGGATGATATTCTGGACGGTGAAACTCGTAACGCGATCGCGAAACATC
>CAJIAG010000161.1_pt1 | contig 11856 bp, 14 predicted proteins | sample 9199131 | NCBI WGS metagenome assembly CAJIAG01 (sample SAMEA7708278, study PRJEB35096) | sediment metagenome | biome: marine neritic benthic zone biome [ENVO:01000025]; feature: sediment [ENVO:00002007]; material: shallow marine sediment [ENVO:03000034] sea grass bed [ENVO_01000059] ... | reverse complement strand
GCTGTCGGGACACGAGATAGCGAACAGCAGTGTAGGCGGAAAGCCCATTGCCGTAGGTTATTGACCACTCCAGGACCTGGCGGCTGTGTACAGCCGCGAGATCGATGGTAAGACCCTGACATTGGTCCCATCCGGCTGGACCTATGATTACACCTTTGTTCTTTACGATAAGGAGACAGGGACACTATGGTATCCGTATAGAAAAGGGTTAAAGGGGATCCAGGGAGAATACTTCGGACGTTGGCTTCCAAAGGTAAAATCGAAGGATACCGAGTGGGGAAAGTGGAAGAAGAAACATCCGGAGTCTAAGATACTGAAGTAAATATTCAGCCACAGAGGACACAGAGAGCACAGAGAAATAATATGTAAAATACTTATTAGCCACAGACTAACACTGACTATAAAAAGATAAAGACTTGTCTGTGTAAGTCAGCAGTTAATTTTGGTCTTTATCTGTGACAGTCCGTGGCAAAATAATTCTTTATCACTAGAACCCTTTCCTTCTCGGCGGACCCGCCTGAGGTCGGGAGATATTAGAAATTAGGATTTTGTTTTCTCTGTGCGAACTCTGTAGCCGACTTTTTAAAGTATCGAGGCAGTCGTAGTAGAAGTATCTATCTGCCATAAAATCTGATATAATATGATTAATTAGGGCATTCCAGTATGGGGAGGTATGTCATGATTGGTTTGGGCGTTCAGGAGCTTATCATTGTTCTCATCATAATCGTTGTCCTGTTCGGTGCTACGCGATTGCCACAGTTGGGGAAGGGGATCGGCCTTGCATTAAGGAATTTTAAAAAGGCCACGAGCGAACTGGAAGAGACGGACCAAGGGACAAAGAAGTCGCCTGTTGCTAACCCGGAAGTTAAAGAGGACGAAACAAATTATCCTGATGAACCTCACTAGCGAATTTTTCGAAATGCTCAAGGCATTACCACTCATCATATTGCTATTTAAGTAAAATGCCTTTTAATTGATGTAATGCTTTATTATCATTTTTGAGTATATGTCAATTCTGGGCATAAATAATAACTTTGCTTTTTTTCATCTGGATTAATCATGGGACGAATCGGTTGGTCTAAAGATAGCTGGATAATTAGTTCTGAGAAGTCTGAAGCTTCCCTGTTAAAATATGTTGTCTTTAGACTTGAGGATATAGATTCCGGGACCCTGCGTTCTGCCAAAAATAAGTTTTTGTTTATTACATTCTTTGCTGTATTTACTGTTGCTCTGATATCAATAAGTAAACCATTGATCGAAACATATTTTATTCCTGAAGTGACATTCTGGATTAATTCACAAAATCATTCTCTGCTCGAAGTCTTCGGGGGGCTCATTGCTATCATAATTGGAATGGTCCTGTCGTGGGAATTCTTAAATTCCGGAAAGAGAAATGCCCTTTTTCTGGTCTTTGCTTTTCTATCAATAGGAATACTCGATATATTTCATGCTTTTTCCGATTACTGCCATAATCAGTTTGTGTGGTTTCATTCAAGCGGTGCATTAATAAGTTCCGCCTTCTTCTTTGGTTCAACATTGATCAGGGATAGAGGTCAAAACATTGAGGATGAGTCGATCGTACTAAGAAGATTTTATCTGTTCTTAGGAGCGATTATGATCATTATTTTCGCGATTTTATCCATTAAGTTTTTTCAGCATATACCGGACGTTCTTACTGTAAAATTGCCACATCATACTGAGGTTATCCAGGCAAAAGGACAATTTAGTAAATTTATTTATAGTTTAAATTTTATTTCATGTATATTGTACTTATTCGCAGGGATTATATTTGTGAAAGGGTTTCTGAAAACAAATGACGTTGTTTATCTCATATTTGGCGCCTCCACGCTTCTTTTATTCCAGAGCGAAATTTCCTTTACCTTTTCTAAGTTATGGGATCCGATGTGGTGGTACTGGCATGTCATAAAGGCAATCGTTTTCTCAGGCCTCCTGATTGGATTAGCATATGGATTTTCCAGAACATTTTACAGGCTACACTCGTCAAGGATAAAACTGGCCAAATTCCTTGAGGAAATAGAGTTGAAGAATATTGAGCTAAAAAAGGCGTATGAGAGGATAAAAGAAACCCAGAGGTATCTGAATGAATCTGAAAAGCTGGCTTCATTAGGGAAGATGGCCGCCGCACTTGCCCATGAGATAAAAAATCCTCTTGGTGCGATCACAAATTCTCTAGGTGTGCTGGATAAATATAGCTCTCTGGCTGAAGATGATCTGGAACTGGTAGGAATCGTCGAAAGGGAGATAGAAAGGCTAAACAAGCTTGTCGAGGACTTTCTGGATTTTGCAAGACCATCCAATCTTAACAGGAAGAAAACGGATATTAATTTACTTATTGACGAGACACTTTCTTTGTTGAAACTTGACAGGATTATCGAGAGAATCAATATTAATAAATCATTGGATTCCGATATACCCGATCTCATGCTGGACAGAAACCATATAAAACAGAGTTTGTTGAATTTATTCATCAATGCTTTACAGGCTATGCAAGACGGAGGGGACCTGACGATTACAACACGATATAGCGAGACTGAAGATGAAGTCGTATTAACAGTAGCTGATACAGGTATCGGAATGTCAGAAGATATATTGTCACAGGTTTTTCAGCCTTTCTTTACCACGAAGGATACCGGACTGGGTTTGGGGCTCAACATAGTTCATAAAATAATTAAGGAACATGGTGGGTATATTACCATCACGAGCACTGAAGGAGAGGGTACGGATATGCAACTTAACTTTCCGGTATTGGAGCGTGGCGAGACATTCGAAAAGATTACTGCTCATAATGAAACTCATCGCATGAAAGGGTAAGATGGCGAAAATACTCGTTATCGACGATCAGGCGGGAATGCGCAGAAGCCTGGCCATATTGCTAAAAAAAGAAGGATACGATGTGGTAGAAGCTGAAAACGGCAACCATGCCATAATTTCTTTAAACAATGGTTATTTCGACCTTATTATAACGGATCTGAAAATGTCGCCGGGGACCGGACTGGATGTTCTTTTTTATGTAAAAGAAAAGCATCCTCATACTGACGTCATAGTAATGACCGGATACGGTACAATCGATTCCGCCGTAATAGCCATGAAAATAGGAGCCTTTGATTACATTTCAAAGCCTTTTAAGAATGAGGAAATAATGCACAGGGTAAGAAAAGCCATAGGTCACGTAGAAACGGAAAGAGAATTCGCATATTTACAGAAAGATTCCGGATCAAGAAGGGCAAATTTTCCGATTCTCGGTCAGAGCCAGACTATTAAAGATATAGTTTCTCTGATAGAGAGAATTGCCATAGTCGATCTGCCTGTCCTGATAACCGGAGAAACGGGGACTGGCAAGAACCTTGTTGCAAAATCATTACACAACCTAAGTAGTGTCGCGGGCAATCCATTTGTTTCCATTAACTGTGCCGCTGTTCCGGAGTATCTTCTTGAAAGTGAACTTTTTGGTCATATAAAAGGCGCTTTTACCGGTGCACACCTTGACAGAAAGGGCCTGTTCGAAGCTGCAGAGGGAGGTTCGTTGTTGCTTGATGAGATCGGTAGTATGTCCGGCTCAACTCAGGCAAAATTGCTGGACGTTCTACATGATCGAAAAATAAGACGTGTAGGAAGTAATGAGAACAGGGAAGTTAACGCAAGAATTATGGCAGCTACCAATATGGACCTTGATCTGGCGGTTAGAAAAGGCTCATTTCGTGAGGACCTCTATTACAGGATAAAAGTAGCCCATATCCATATCCCTCCTCTCCGCGAACATCGTGAGGATATTCCTCTCCTTGCCCAGCATTTTTTGGACAATGTTGTCGAAAAATTCAAAAGGCCTGATCTTCAGCTTTCCACCGACGCTGAAGAGTTCTTATATAATTATGATTTCCCCGGGAATGTCAGGGAGTTGAATAATATGATTTCAAATACAGCAGCAATTTTTTCAGGTTCCGTAGTTAATCGAGATGATCTATCTTTAAGCCTTACAAATAAAATATTCGATTTATCAGATACCCCATCGGAAGGCTTGAAACATAATACTCTTGAGGAACATGAAAAAGATGCAATTATAAAAAGCATTGAAAAAAACTCTCATAATCTTACGAAAGTATCCATAGAGCTGGGAATTGGCAGAACCACTCTCTGGCGAAAAATGAAAAAATACGGTATTAATTAATAAATAACATCTTTAAGAATTTAAATCAATGTTCCAGTTTTGATTCACTTTTTATTAGCAAACCAGTTTATGAGTTCTACCGTCATAAGAAAATTAGAACCTTCTTCTTCTTTAACCAGTTGATAGAATTTACATTGTCTGCAGTCACTGTATTTCCTGGCAAAGCTCCCCACAACCTCTCCACCACACATAGTTCCCGCAACTACCCAGCAGACCCTTCCAGCATTTTTTCCACCATGGATACAATCGAGCTTATCATAAACTGCTGCGGGACAAATCCCAAGCTCTTCCGCATTTTCTCCTCCCGGCTGCCTGCCACACTCCATAATTTCCCAGCAATTTTTTTTCACTGAAATACCCCCTTTAACACCCCCTATGGGTCATATATTATAGTGTTGTATCAAGCATCTAAAAGACAACCTTTAATTATCTGCCCATGTCATGGAGCAATTTATTACTGTCCTCATTAATTTCTTCAAGTGTCATTAAACTTCTAGTAATTTCAGGAGATGAAATGTCCCCTTTAAGATACAACATGCAGGCGTTCCTGTAATTATCATTGAATCTGTTACTGAGAGCATCAAATTCCTTCAATTTGTCATCGGACAATGTGCCTCTAAACTGAAGTCCACGCATATGTACTGTCAACTCGTCCCAGTCACTTTTGACCTTAAAAAGAAAGGTGCGCTTTTGGTCTTCTTCAAGTGGTTGTGCCATAACGCAGTTGTTATCAAGCATATCGATGCTTACTATTTTTTTCTTTACTTCAGGATAACAACCTTCCGCTATCGTGAAGAGCTGTTGTATGGTAATGAGTGATCTGTAAAAGTCTGATGAAATATCCCCACTCAGATACAGCATCAACGCATTTTCATAATACTTTGAAAATTCCCTGTCCTGAACAGTGAAATCGATTTCCACCTTCGGAGCGATCCCGACTTTATTCTTCCGTGACAATACGTGGGCACGTATCGAATCCCAATATATTTTTGCCTCGTAAAGAATTATTTTTATATCCGCTTCGCTTAACCGGTCTACTGGACTGCATTTGTCTTCTGAATATTCTGCAAACGCGCCATGCTCATCATCTGTCTGTCCCGTAGCACACGAGGTCAACAGGACCAATGCAAACATCAGTAAGAATATGTTCATTGTGTCGTATATTGAACTATTTGTATCCTTGTTATTTTTAAATGTATCTGACATTTCAAAAATTGGACTTATGAACGTTCATAATTAATAGATATATATATTTTATATGATTATCTTCCTATAGTCTTCGATAATTCGGCATTTTTCGATTATCAGGATCAAAGAGAGCAGGATGACACATAAGACATTCACCTTTTAGAAAGAAAGAATAGCAATAGTTAAACGGATCCCCTAATAATTTGGAGTGAAAGGAAGATATCCATAGTTCCCTGATTCTTTCCAGTTTCTCTCTTCTCCATCCAACATGACAGGATAGTGATGAAGCATGACATTCAGGACATCCATAGATATCGTGCGCGTTAATGCGATGAACAATATTATCGTAATTTAACTTTAACGCATATTCGTTCTCCTTAATGTTCAGCATTCTCGAATTCAGAGTTTGTTTCATCATTGATGATAATGAGCGAGAGTTATAGTATCTCATTTTAATATTTCTTGTAATGAACAAATAAATGAGAACAACCAGTAATATTGTTATTATTAAAAGAAGTAAGTGAGGCCTTAAATGTTTATTTAAAATTACATTATGCCCACTATAAACAAATCCCATATTAAAATATTACATACCCTCTCGCAATACCCATTTGTTCGTTTCAGGTGTTATCCAGTAAGAACTTTCCACTGAATTGTTATATGTGTCCGTCCTGTTATTTTCGGAAAATTCCAGTGAATAGATGAATTTAATATTGATATCTCCATACGCATTCAAATAAAGATTCGGTATAGTGAGAGGAATATTCACGGTAGTGGCAATTATCTTTTTCTCCTTTGCCGAAACATACGGATTGTCGTCCTTTGTAAAATCATTGACAGAGGTGCTCTTCAATAGCTGCCATTGGCCCAGGATCTCTGTCTGGGCATAGTAGTATTTCTCAAATTTTATGATTAAATAGTCTTTTGCAGATTCATTCAGCAATGCTATTTTGACACGGTAGTTATTATTGCCTATATAGGAGATACTCGTAACTTCAACCTTGATATAGTCCGCAGACATGCTGTCCGCATATACAGGTGGTGAACCCGCGATAACTAAAAAGAGGAAGATTAACAAGTGAACCCATAAAAGAATTTTAATCATGTCAAAATCCTTTCAGACCGATCTTACACCAAATGCCCTTGTCATATATATTATTTGATAACGGTAACATTAAAAACTGCCGTGTCCTCTTTTCTGCCACGTATTATTTTAACGTATACCTCCCAGTCTCCCGGCATGCTGAAATTAAGATTTTCGATCAAATAGTTACCTCTTCCCTTCGAATTTACAACTGGTATTTCCCTGGTTGTATGTTCATGGGCCGGCATCCACGGGACGACCTCTATCTGCAGCTTTTTCTCTACAGGTTTTTTTGACTTTTTGTCATTTATTATTAATTTCATATTATTGTTGCCGACTTTTACCGGGTTTGTCAGGAAATCTATTGTTACAATATAGTATCCCTGTTCGGTGTCAATTTGCTTGCTTGAAAAGGCCAGCATGAGTAAAGCAAGAAGTATCAGGATAATATTACATATTCGTTTGACCAAAGTTGAATTCATATATTCCTCCTTTAATGGGGCGGCATCGGTATCATTACCGGAACAATATTATCAACAAAATCGACCTGCGCTAAAATGTCTTTATCACTAATGAAGAACGGTTTTAAATAAATATAGACGTCCGTATACCTTTCTATAACCTCCTCCTCTTCAAACGCACTTTCCGGCAATACGAACAGGGAAATATGAAACCTTACATGCATATAGCCATACATTAAATAATAAGTATATTTAATATCACGATCTATGGTGACTATATAGTTATAAAGATACTGTCCCGTATCGAGCTTGTAGACCTGTTCCTTTCTTTGGGTAACATGTTCTTCCGTGGGCACTTCCGACCAGAACGTGCCTGTCTGGACATAGGTCCTGACCTGTGGATGTGTCGTATACACAGGCTCATCAGCAACATTGTCGACTTTTATTACTGCTTGATATTTTTCCTGTTTATTTTTAATGTCCCATGCGTCATGAATGTCAGGGAGTATCATATAAAAGGCCAGCTTTTCAAGCCTTTCTTTTTTCGCCTCTTTCTCTTTGATAATTGTTTCCTGCTTATGGCCTACATAATAATCAATCAGGAAAAGGGAGACCGTGATCCCGAGAATGACTGCAATTGATCTCTTTTTTTTTGCCAGTTTATTTATGACCTTCATGATATTTATTGTATTGTTGGTGTCCACTTCCTGAATGATGTTATGGGCATATAAACAGGGACCTTTGTGTCTCCAAAATCTATTACCTCTCTGATCTCTTCATTACTTACATAGAACGGTTTTAAGTAGACATGTGTAGATGAACGTCTCTCCACGACCTCTCCTTCCTTAAAACCACTTTCAGGGAGTACGTACATTACAATATAGAACTTAACGTGCATATATTTACGTATCAGATGTTCGTTATAGGGAAGGTCACGGCTTACCGTGATTATTTTTTTGAATACGGACTGCCCTTCTTCTTCGATCTTATACATTTGTTCAATATTATTGTTTTCCTTCTCCCGAACGGGGACTTCCGTCCATGATATCTTGCCTGTTTGTACAAAGGCCTTTACATATGGGTGAGATATGAACACGGGCTCATCGGCGACATTGTCTATTCTTAGAAGAGCCTCATATTTGTGACTTGTCTCAATGTTCTCAGTTTCCTGAATGTCACGTATATCGGTAGAGAGCATGTAAAAGGCCTGCTTCTCAAGCCTTTTTATCTTTGCATCTCTTTCTCTGATAATTGTTTTTTGCTTTTTGCCTACATAGAAATCGGCAATGAGCATTATTAAGAAAATGGCGAGGATAAGTGTTATAATTTTCTTTTTTCTTGTTGGCTTAGTCAGATATTTCATAGCAGCTCTTCAATAACAGGGATTATCGCAAGATGGTCTGATATCATGACGGGCAGGGAGGGCAATATGACTGTTCGTCCTTTACCAGATGACCGTCCTGTAAGTACAATATTCTGTCCGCAATACCGGCTATTTCAAGGTCGTGTGTGGAAAAGACAATTGTTATTTCCCCTTCATCAATAAGTTTTCTGAAAGTATTAATTACGAATAGCCTGTTCTTCCTGTCAAGGTTAGCGGTAGGCTCATCCGCTAAAATCATCGCTGGCTTCGTAATGAGGGCTCTCGCGATAGCAACTCTCTGGATCTCACCACCGCTTAACTGGCTGGGCATATGATATAATCTATGTCCGAGTCCCAGGGATTTTATTATGCCTATTCCCTCGTCCTTAATGTTCCCATTCTTGTTTTTGGGTTTAAAGAAATTAAACGGAAGTAGCGTGTTTTCCAGGACATTTAACATGCGAAGCGGTTTGGCATCCTGAAAGATAAAGCTGAATTTATCTCTCCGGAAATTAACGAGTTTTTCTTCGGATAGCATATCTATTCTTATGCCTTCCAATGTGACTTCACCTTTTGTCGGTTTATCGAGTGATCCGATGATGTTGAGTAATGTTGTTTTCCCGGAGCCGCTCGGACCGACAAGAGCTATCAGTTCGCCCCTGTCAACGTTTAACGAAATGTTCTCAAGAGCCGGCACATCACCTGATGTTAGTGTGAAAATCTTGGTAATATTATGTAATTCTAAAAAACGATTATCGATGGTATTCATAATCATACCTCCCATTGGGTCTTAAACGTTTTCGTTATTTTAATTCTGGATAATTTGTATGTCGGATAAAAACTTGCTGTAAGACTGCAAAGAACCCCAACAAGAACAGCTACAAAAAGGAATTGCGGTCTGACACTGACAACTGCACCGATCTTGAGGAGAAAAGAATCCAGGAGATAAGTCATTAAAAGGCCTGACGGGTAGCCGATAATGCCGGCAAGAAACCCTATAATTAAATATTCATATAAAAATATTTTTAAGAGCTGATATCTTGATGCGCCCACGGACTTTAACAATCCTATCTCCTTAATCCGTGAGTAGAGGGCGGTTGTCACAATATTAAATATTGAAAATATACTGACAATTACTGTTGCAACCACGATGGAAACCAGAAATTTGAATGTTTTCTTCAGCATAACGTATTTCATGGTGCTGAATTGCTGGGGCGAAAGTGCCTTTATGTTAGGAACACTCCTGTTTATTTCTTCTACCACTTTATTCAAAAGGTCCTTATCTCTATCAAGTGAAACACTTTGAAGATTAACAACTGACACAAGCCCCTTTTTATCGAACAGGTATTGAGCGAACCGAAAAGGGATAAAGACCATATAGTCCTCGGATGAATTATAATTCTCTAAAATACCGACAACCCTGAACGCACTGTTATTAACTATTATGACGTCATCGTATCGTAAGTCTTTTGCCCTGGCATATGTCCCACCGATAATGGCTTCATTGTCATTTTCCGGCCATCTTCCAGTTGTAACTTTCCAGGAAGGCCTGGCACTGAGTTCGGTATTAAAATCGATTCCGGTTACTACCGAATTAAATTTGCGCGTCAAATGGTGAATGTCAGTTTTGATATAAAGCCTTTTGGCAATAATCGTATGCTCCTCTTTGTTTTGGATACTGTTCTCGATGATATGTACAATAGAGGGAACGGATTTCTCTGATATGTACTCTTCCAGTATTACGCCTATCTGGTCGATTCTGTCTATTTTGATATTTTTCGGCTGAATTATCATTGTGAATCCGAATTTTGACGCCAGATTAGACAGAGAACTGTCGGCATTGTCAAGCGTTGAAATAATAGTACTGAGAATAGTTACGGGGATCACTACGGCGATGAGCAGGTAAATCGTTTTGCCTTTTCTCCTCAAAAGATCCTTTAGTGCAAGGGATAAAAGCTCCATGATCAGGCCTCCCACTGTGTTCTGAATGTTTCGGTGATTTTTATTTTCGATAATTTAAATGCCGGATAGAATATCGCCGCGAGACTGCATACTATGCCCAGGGACAGGTCTATCCACAGGTAATCGGCGCTTATCCGTATTACTGCGCCCATAGCGAGAAAGGAGTTAAGGATATATGCCAGGCCAATACCTGTCAAGAATCCGCCGATGCCGGAGACAACGCCAACAATAAAATGTTCATAGAGAAAGATCCTCAAAAGCTGAGATCTCGAAGCGCCGACCGCCTTTAACATGCCGATTTCTTTCACACGAGAATAGAGGGAACCGGTAACTATGTTAAATATAGAAAAAATACCAACTGCGATAGTTGCCACTACAACTGCCAACAGAAATCTATAGAGCATATTAAAAAAATCAAACTGGACACCCGCGATATCAAGCTGCGAAGTTGCGGTAATACCGGTGATATTTTTGTTCATTTCCACCATGGCTTCACCAACAGGACAGTTGGGGCACATGGCCCTCACGCTGAGTAGAGAAACATATCCCTTTTTCCTGAAGATTTTCTGTGCTGTTTCGAGAGGAATAAAAACCATAAAATCGTCGGCGGAGTTAGTCTCTTCCAGCACTCCCATGATCTTGAACTCTGTACCATTAATTGTTATCACATCACCTGTGGTAAGATCTTTTCCTCTGGCAAATGATCCGCCAAGTACTGCTTCATTTTCCGCTGCTTTTCTTATGAGTGAATAGTCTTCGGGCCATTCCCCGCTTGACAGTTTCCACCAGAACCTCACGAAATATTCTTTATAAAAATCGACACCCGTCACTATAATCTCAGCGCCGTTTAATGCAACCTTCTCATACAACCTCGGCGCCCAGGTAGGAGGCTCGATATTTATCTCACCTATACCGGGTCGTATTACAAGGCCGCCTTTCTTCTCCCAACCCGCCTGAATGGCCTTATCGTAGATCTTCTGTATTTTGGGAAGCGACGATTCAGAGATATAATTTCCGAGGACCACCTCGGAAGTCGTCAGATTATCCGTTATTGAACTGTTATTATCGTCTCCGGTAGTTATTACGGGACGCACCGTTAAAGTGTGGCCTGTTTTTGAAATGACTTCCAGGATGGCGGTATTAGCTGAGTGGCTCACGATTGAAAGGGATGTGAGCAACGCCACGGCTATGATAATTGCAAGAATGAGCAAACTGTTCTTTTGAGGCTTTCTTATCAGTTCTATTATTGCAAGCTTCAATATCTTCATGTTTTACATATACCTCCCATAAGCACCTCTACAGGATCAGGCACATCTTTATATAAAAGTCCGTCCTTCATGACTATTGTCGTTTTTGCTTCTTCCAGCCACGACAGGCTGTGACTGACCACGATCACCGTCTTTTTATAAGTCTCATTGATACCGCGGAATATACCTATTACTTCCTGCTCAGTTTTTATATCAAGTTCACCCGTCGGCTCGTCCGCGAGGATTATCTCCGGATCGTTTATGAGAGCTCGCGCTATCGCGACTCTCCTCTGTTCACCACCTGACAGTTCGGAGGGAAATGAACTGACTTTGTGCTTCATATCAAGGTCAGCAAGGAGATCGAG
>CAJIAG010000212.1_pt1 | contig 11946 bp, 9 predicted proteins | sample 9199131 | NCBI WGS metagenome assembly CAJIAG01 (sample SAMEA7708278, study PRJEB35096) | sediment metagenome | biome: marine neritic benthic zone biome [ENVO:01000025]; feature: sediment [ENVO:00002007]; material: shallow marine sediment [ENVO:03000034] sea grass bed [ENVO_01000059] ... | reverse complement strand
TCTTCGGAAAGTCTCAATTTATTTCCGACCATACCGTATGAAGGATCGAACATTCCCAGTTTTTCTAGAATATCCTTTCGAATAATGAAATTTCCGCCGCTGATACTGCACTTTGTGGAAAAGCCGGACTCTTCCGAATATTTTCTCGTTTCATATCTGTCCTTGAACCAGAACGGTTTATGAGTCGTATAGAAAGGATATACCGGCCCGCCCATGATATCCGGCAAGTATTGCCTGATTACTTGCATGACATTGTAAAGATACTCCGGAGGAGCAATGGCATCATCATCCAGGTATATCAGGTAATCTGTGTTTGCTTCTGCACATCCCCTGTTTCGGGCATGGGACAAGCCCTGCTTTTCCTCAAGCACATACCGTACATGGCCATATCTTTCAACATAACCGGAAGCAGCAGCCGCTGTGTTATCGCTGGAATTATTATCAACAATGATAATATCGTAATGTTCGGGCTCAAATACTTGCCTGCACAAACTGTCAAGACATCCCGTTAAGAGTCCCGCTCTATTATATGTACAGATAATGACGGAAACTGTTTTTTGATTATCATTCAAGGAAATAACACCTGCATATATATACTCATCAAGTCAGTAGTCTTTTCAATATTCGATTGATAAAAACCGACGCCCTTCTGAATATGTCCTTAACTATTGGGCCAAAAACTGGCCTGATCCCGTTACCTAACAACTCTACAATGTTTCCATATCTCACCGAAGCTTGCGCCAATACCATGACATAATCAGAACCCTGAATCCCATGCGCCCCAATTTCCTTGTTCAAATCGTGAAAGACGTCAGGAACAAAGGTGACAATTTTTTTTATTGCATAACTTGGATTTTTTTTCTTTAATCGAGCTGCCGCTCTTCCGGATCGATAGTACCTTCCTAAAATATATCTAACCGTCATTTTTCTTGCCGGGACATAATGTTTAACGTAACACTCCAATGCATAATATGTCTTCTGTTCTTCTTCAGATTTTACTCTCCGGTATTTCTCGAGAATATCCCGCTCTTCACCTAATTTGACCTGTTCACCTATCATACCCAGGTTCACGTCAAACATTCCCAAATCCTCGAGTACTTCTTTTCTTATAATATAATTACCTCCGCTTATACGGCAAGTTGAAGAAAAACCTGATTCTTCTGCATGTTTTCTGATCTCATATTCGTCTTTAAACCAACTTGGTTTTCTTGATATATAATAAGGATAAATCGGTCCACCCATGACATCCGGTGAATATTGGTTAATCACTTTCATCAAATTGGAGATATAGTCTTGCGGAGCAATAGCATCATTGTCCAGATAGGCCAGATATTCGGAATTTGTTTCAATACAACCTCTGTTGCGTGCATGTGACAGGCCCTGTTTTTCCTCAAAAACATACTTTAAACAAGGGATTTTTTTCTCATACTGCATGACCAGCTCATCAGTATTGTCCTTGGAGTTATTATCAACAACGATAATTTCAATTTTGTCTATACCTGTATTCTGCGCAACAAGGCTGTCAAGGCATTTTGCCAGAAGATCCTTTCTGTTGTAAGTGCATATAATGATCGAAAGGGACGGGGCAGTCATTTCACTTTTCTCATGAATATCGCCCCAAAAGTATAGGGGGTGTTGCCAAATCTTTGATGAAAGAGATAGGACTTCTTATTGTCGTAAAACTTCTGATTTTCAATTAATTCAAAACGATCACAAGATAGAAAACTGCGTCTAATATCTTCCTCGGTCTTAAGTTGGTTTCTTGGTCTGGTATCCTTGCCATAGCCTGCAATCCCAGGAGCAGGATTACGATAATCAAATGTGATACTGAAAATCCCACCCGGTTTCAAACATCGGGCTATCTCGGCAAGCGCATCCTGTTTGATGTCATAATCCAGGTGTTCAAAAACACAAATAGAGTAGGCATGGTCAAAATGCTGGTCTGGAAATTCCAGCTCCCGCATGTTCATGGCATAAGAGTACATATTCCAGCCCATGGCCTCAGCAGCTTTCACACCGTTTTCTCTTAACTTTTCATTTAGATCCACAGAGTGAATTTCATAACCCAGAGACCCCATATGGCAGGTAAAAAGCGATGACGTTCCGCCTGCGTCAAATATCCTCATTCCTTCTTTCAGATAAGGCCTTGTAATATTAAGCACCCAATAGATCTCCCAATAAAGGAACCAGGGTATTCTCAAATCATCCTCAGCACCTGGCAACGGTTGGTAATTTAAACGCTGCTCCATACCTCGCTTCAGGGCTTCGGCTTCAGCCGAGTCCGGGGTGCCATGTCTGGCTTGTTTAAATATCTTGCTCACTGCTCTATTAAAAAACGGCCAGGTTTTCCTTTTGGGAGGCAGAGAGGAGGGCAGTGTACCTACCCATGATGACATCGTCAGGCCTTTGTTGTACATCCGGCGGATCAGCTTGTTCAGGTCATGTATTAAAGGTTTGGCATCGCTGCTCAGTAAGTCCTGACGACACATTGATTTGTTAACGATTTCGTATGATATATCTCTCAGCTTTTCTTCAGCTGAGGATAGGTCTTCCTTTTCAACATTCACAGCCGATTGATTGTTCATCAGTATCCTATCCCAAGCTCGGACTCGATTCTGAATGTCTTCCTCATTAAAAGTATCGTTTTCATGCGTTGCCTCGTTGAAATAGTTCTTATTTTTGTTATGAATACCGGGGTCGATGCCTTTTACAGGATTTATCTGCTCTCGCCTATCCACGAGCTGCTTGATACAATCTACAAGACCCAGAATAGGATCGCCATTGCTCAGCATCTCACTTTCTGCCCAGGATTTCAATGCGACTGAAGCATTGTTGCCATCATTATTCAAGCAGGCTGCTTCAAACTCTTCATGAGAATGAATACGTGGGGCATAACGATACCAATCATAGTAGAGAGAGTCGGGTATGGGTATGGGCTCAACCATATATATAGGCTTGCCTGCAATTGCTGCTTCAATCAAGCTGGTGCTGTATGACGAGATCACAACATCACTGGCCAGAATCCACTCCCGAACAGAACCGTCTTTTATAAAATGAAGATTCGGTGCAGCCTGACCGACCGTGTTGTCGAAGGTGTCTCGGATAAGCTGCGAGTTTGTTGATGGGCGAGGACGGAAAATGATTTCAAGCTGATTATCTGAAGCAGCTTTGTTGCACCATTGCAGTAATTGTTTTAATGATTCTATGGAAAAATCCCGCATCCTGACGATCTCATCCGGATCAGCACCCAATTTGGTAAATAACTTAATCTTGTTTCCGATGAAGGCCCACCGGTAGTTCTCCGGCACAAATATCCATTTCCTTGAACCGTCCAGACCATACTTCTCTGCGAGTCTGTCCTTGCTCGTGTAATACTGTTTGTAAGGATCCTTATACAGCTGGTAAGCGGGATGACCGTTGACGAAAACATGTTCTTTAGGGACCCCATTTTCTTCCAAATATTCTTTATAAAAATTACCCCAGGCATGGTGTATAACTTTCATTCGGGTAAAGTCATCAGAGGGTGCCTTTATCTTTTTGTGGGCTTTGTAGTGAATCTCTTCCCAGGCCATATTAAAATGGGTAGCCGTTGGCCAAGTCTTCACATAGTCTTCTGTTGCCAGAGCACCGGAGACAAAATAAAAGAATGGATGTACAACCACATCCGGTTCGTATTCCTGCAATATCTGGTTGGCATGTAAATACATATTGCGAATGTTGATATCAAGACCATATCGTGTCCTGGCCAATGCTTTCACCGCACAGGCCACATCCATTTCTCGGGCAATATGCTCGACAAGCCATAAGACTTCTATTTTCTTTTTGTTTGTCCCCATCCGGTTTTCCGCTTACTTAACTTACTTGTTTCAACAACTTGATATGCTCTCTATGGTACAAGCGGAATCAAGACGTCCATGTCTTGCAAATATTACTTGATGTTTATTGTCCGGAAACAGCGCCAAGAAATGCGGGCAGCTGTGTTTCCCAAACCAGGTCTTCCCGTGCCCGCTCCAGGACAGGCTGCCAACTTTCTTTTGACACAGACAGCACTCTGGTAATAGCTTGAGCAATCTCTTTAGGCTCGACCCTTTCAAAAACGGCGCCAATTTCATAGCGGTTGACGACAGCCCCTATAGTTGGGAAGTCTGGGACAACCACAGGAACACCGGCCAGCACATAATCACTCAGTTTCCCAGGTTCACAATAATAATTGTTTCGCACTTTATCATCGTAAACAATAATTCCAGCATCTGCATCTACCACATAACTCAGCAATTCGTCCTGCTCCACCCAGGGAGCCAATAGCACCTTTGAACCCAGATCTGACTGCATCAGGAGTGTTTCGACATTCTGCCGCCACCAAGCTTGTTCCCTCCCTATATCACCCATCAGCACCAGCCTGGTCTCCTGGGGGAGGTACGCTGCTGCCTGAATCAGCTTCTCGAGACAGCGTCCGGGCCTGAACAGGCCTTCATAAAGGACGATCTGGGTTCCTTCAGACACCCCAAGAACCTTTCTCAGTTTTCCGGCACGACTCACATCACTTTTTCGTTTGTAGTTATGCACAATGGTCGGTATAACTCGTGCACCCCGTTCTTCAGTATAGATTCTCGCACGCTCCTCATTCTGGGTGACCAGGGCATCTATTCCCCGCCTCAAAATCCTCTCCTCCATTCGCTTCCAGAAGACCGAAAAAGAGCTTTTCTGCTCACCATACAATTCCATGGGGTAGTAGACCAATCTGGCCTTCAACAGACGTGAAGCTAACCAGCCTAACGTAAGCCCTGCCGGCATTGTAGCAACGATGACAGCGGGTCGTTCATATATCGTATGAAATAACAGAGATGGCAGTATCCACCAAACCTTACTCAGGCTATATTTCCCCATAATGCGCCGGATATACAAGGACGAGAGACAATGGCGCATCAGTGCATGATGCTTGTATCCTTTTCTCCCAGATGGTTCATTTGATGTGTCAATCATCGAAATCAGGCAGTCAGCTTCCGCCAATGACTCCAGTGCGATACATATAAACGGTTGCCTAAGATGACTCTTTTCATAGAGCCAAACCACTTTTGTCTTATGATTGTCGGACATCCCCCTACATCTCCAGCAACGATTCCACAATCAACGGTGCGGCATGGCCATTACCGTACAAATCTTTTACCGCAGCCATTCGCTCATAATGCTCCGGATTTCTCAGCAATTCATTTGCCTGTCGGGCAATGTGCTCGCGATTAACTCCAACCAGATATGTGCTTCCCGCCTCTATCCCCTCAGGCCTCTCCGTCGTCTGCCGCATTACCAGAACAGGCTTACCCAATGAGGGTGCCTCTTCCTGTATGCCCCCGGAGTCCGTCAAAATAAAATAGGACCGACACATTAACCAAATAAATGAGGCGTAAGGCAATGGGTCGATCAATAGTATCCGTTCCACATCCTTTAATAGTTGATACACTGGCTCGCGGACATTCGGATTCGAGTGAACAGGATAGACAATGCAGAGGTCAGGATTGCTATCCGCCAGGTCGCGTAATGCCAGACAAATCTGTTCCAAACCTTTCCCAAAACTTTCACGTCTGTGTCCAGTCACCAGGATAAGACGTTTTTCTTTGATAGCGAACAGCAGCCCATCCGGCAATTGTGGCGTATTCTTTCCTACGATATCACGCACCCAATGCAGGGTATCTATGACAGTATTCCCGGTAACCCTGATCGCAGCATCCGGGATATTTTCCTTTAGCAGCGATTGCCGTGCTTTTTCCGTAGGTGCGAAATGCAGGTCAGCAATTACCGAAATAATTCGCCGGTTTATCTCCTCGGGGAATGGTTGCCGCTTGCTTCGGCTGCGCAGACCGGCCTCAATATGTCCCACTCTGATATTGCGGTAAAAACCAGCCATGCTGGCTGCCATGGCACTTGTCGTGTCACCCTGAACCAAAATCCAATCCGGTCTCAACTCCTCCATAACCGGTTCCAAGGTTTCCAAGACACGGATAGTTAACTCAGTCAACGGTTGCTGCTCCTGCATGATGTTCAAATCATAATCAGGCTTGATTTCAAACAGGTCAAGCACCTGGTCGAGCATATGACGGTGCTGTGCCGTGACACAAACGAAGGGATCTATACGGTCAGGATACCTTGAAAGCTCTCGAACGACAGGAGCCATCTTGACGGCTTCCGGCCGCGTACCGAATACCGTGAGAACTTTCATTATAGAATTAGAGACATTGGGGTCTTTGATGATCTCAGTTTAGAATTCTCGAGCTTACGAAGAAATTGTTTATAAACATTTCGTGGCCAAGGCCCATAACATATTGCCTTTTTTCCCCACATCTTGCTCAACGCCAACCAGAACAATACCACAATTGTTAAGTATTTCTTCCATATTATCAAAAGATAATGGAACGCCAAGCCAATTATTATGATCATAAAACTTAAATCTTGGGAACTTTGCGGCTTGGTCATGAAAAATCACTAGACTTTTATCTTCAAAATTATACAGAAATTCCTTTGGGAACGATTTAAGTTTCCTAAATGGCAGCTCTCCTTTTATTGTCCTGAATTGAAATTTCATGTAGCCACCCGGCTTTAATATCCTGCACATCTCCGAGATGGCTTTCTTGACGCCGCTTAATCTACTGATATGCTGGATCACTGCATAGGAATATACAAAGTCAGCTGAATCCGAAGGGATATCGCACTTACCCTCTGCATCAATGCAGAACAATTGAGATACTTCCGGGACCAGCTTCCTGCTGTATTCTAGCATGGTTGGTGAGGCATCAATACCTGCACAGTTAAAGCCGGCAACTTTGATGATTCTTAATATTCGACCTATCCCTGATCCATATTCAACGATAAAAGCTTTCTCTTTATTTAGTCTTAGCCTCTGTATAATAGGCTTAAGAAAAATATCATACATGAATTGTCCTTTTGCAAAAAATATTTCTAAGTCTTTCTCTGTCCACTCATTTGGTTTAACATTTCCAAACTGCTCAGCAGACATAACGGCAAATAGCGGATTTCTCTTTGCCTTTTCTTCCCAAGACATATTCTCTCTGAAATTCTTGTCGGCTGAACTATTCATTCACGTCAGCTCCTCTTGATGGACGCTATCTCGAATCCACTACGAAACTCTGATTCCCTAAGATACCCTTGCAGATTACGTCCAAGCCGGGATACTCACCGGGCAACAGTTCATTTATACTAGCCAAATTCAAGTCAAACTTATACTTCTTATGCGAGACAATGAAGGGCAATTTTATCATCCTGCGAAAGAAGTAATGAAATGCATACTTCTGGGCCCGTTCCAGCATCTCGTCGCTTAACCTTTCCTGCAGGGGCAACCGATCTAGGATAGCAAAATAATCATCAGGGGAGCAGGCATCAATTGAGAAGCCCTTATTCCTAATCCACGCTTCGCCGGCGACAATGACAGGAATACCCATACTGGCTATCTCTATTCCGGTTTTCGTATTATAAATAATTACACTATCGCACTTCTCCATTACAGCATATGTGCTAGTCTGGCTTTCAGGGGGAATTACGAATATATTGCCGGGCAATTCCGAAAAGGTCTTTCTTATTTCATCGGCCAGCTTTTGACGTGAAGGTATCATGCCCCTGACTTCCGCAGGATGAACCCTTATAAGAAGCTGCAATTCCGGACGCTCGGCAAAGTATTCTATTGTTTTAAATACCCAATCCAGCATATTGTTAAAGGCATTGGACTTATAATGAAGCTGGGCATCCCATATGACGCTTGTAAGCATTCCGATGCAAGGTTTCTGAAAATCTACATCCAGCTCTTCCGCAATTTTATTTACGTCTTCCATCGGCTTCTCATGAAACCATATCCAGTCCTCGGTTCCATACCAACGGCTTTTCAGGTATTCCAAAGTGTCATTCCTATTCCCTTCCGTCCATTGGATATCTTCCCACTCGCTGGTTGGCTCTGAGATCATCGTATGGTGATAACTGTCATCATGACTAAAAATGAATGTCTGCTTACGGTAGGATGGATTCCAATTCACAACGCGAACACCATTCTTTCGACAAACTTCCCCCACCAGCCCCTGAGGGACATAAATGCCATGGTGAAAGATAGCCACATCGTAGTGATTTTGGTTCAGCAACTCCTGTACGGAATAAACAGTCAAAAGAGAAGCTTTCAGATAGCGGCGCAGAATCCTTTCTCCAAAAGGTTCTCCGTCCAAATCTCCTCTTGCATAGTAGCGCAGTGCTCCTGCCAAGGCATGAACTCCGACGGCAAGTCCGTCGAACTGGTAGTTGACAATTTCTTCAAGAGGTATGTCCTGAGAGACATTCTCACTCTGCAGGACATCTCTTCCTGAAACAAATTGGCTATATCGATGGATAGGGAGCCCCTGCGGTTCAAAATTCTCTTTTCCTTTACGAAAACAATCTGGACACCGCGGCGTAGTCTCTTGACCGAGCAACGCATCAGGCAGAACGTTCCAGGTTTTCGTCATCATACAGCAGGGCAAAAACTCATCGCAAAGAAGAATCTCAACCCTCGCACCTCTCAAAGTCAAGGCCACAGCTAATGAGCTCTCCAGATGTACTGCATGGTCAAAACAACCCGTACCAGTAGCGACAAGAACGCTTTGTCCTTTATTACCTATTTGTTTCGATCTATTCCATAGCTCCGTTTCATTCTTCATGATATCATACCAGGAGACGGTACAGGATTCCTTATCAATTTTAGGAATCAATCGGAATAGTGAACCAATTATATTTTTCAATAAACATCGCCCTTTCCGAAGGAATCACATGAATAAGTTACACGCGCCTGATACAGGGCATTGAGCAAGTATAATGAAGAGGCCTAATGGCAACATCATCTAGATACTACCAGAATTTCTCTAGGCTCCGAACCACGAAGTGACGTACCAATGCTGTCTTGACTGGTTACAAAACTTATGGCACAAAAGTCCAGAACTGCTAATCAATCCTTTTTCTCCATACAATCATACAAGCAGGATTATATTCCAGACCGAAAAAATAGGGAATGGCCTGTATAATTTCGATAAGGCCTTCCGATTCCGCTTTTTTCAAAATAGACCAAAGATTCCTATTGTAATGTTTTTTCCGACAACGCTCTTCATGTCTCTTGACGACTTCATCCTTCTCGTTATCTTGAAGCATTTGCCACCCAATCGGCTCGAAATGAGCAACATGGACCTTGCTACCGGACTCACAGAGCTTTACAATTAGCTCAAAAGGGAGTTCTTCAACCTGCTCAATACTGTGAACTGTATAGGCAACAATATTATCCTTCAGTTCTTGAAAGAATGAGAAATCCGGTTCAACGTAGTTGAAATAGGGAGCGTGAAGCTGGAACCCGTCTTGAAGACTAGATAGGACCTTCGCACACTTCCTCCCAGGCTCTGTAATCTCACAGGCGTAGTAGGTTGCATTGAGAGGTCCACCCTCAAGCCAGATGTGACTTAGGTGTTCGCCCCAACCACTTCCCATTTCCATAACGACCTGAGTCTTGTTATCGCATAAATCAACCACTGTTTCTACGATGCTACCGCGGTATAATTTTTGAGCACCTCGTGCCGGGAGTTCAACAATCTTGCCAAGAGCCATGTATAGAGCTGGCTCCAGGCTCAATTCTCTCCCTTTCTCAAGACGACGTGCAATCTGAGCCAAAGCCCTGGGAAGCTTTACAATTCCACTATCAATAACATCCAGTATCAAATCCAAACGATGCTGAAGGGCCGGAGTATAATCTTTGGCTTTGGACTGTTCAAAGTAACTCTGCCATAATGTTCTGATATCCTCACTATCGAGCGGCTGCTCAGCAATTTGATGTGAACGATTCTTAATTTCTTCGATTTTGGATGATTGCTCAACGCTTGGATATGACTCACTCTCTCTACTTAACTCCATTGGTTTGCCTCCCATATAGTAATATATTTTACACCCGTAAACCGCTCAATCAGTTTCAACACTTTTGAGCAATAACTACCAGATTCTCTCCTTGATACTTCTCTGCCAACGGCGCCCGAGCGTCTCGAGTGGAAAAGAAATCCTTACTCCGACGTGCCGTGAAGGCACTTAACTCAAGAACTTTCTCATCATCCAGCGAATAAACGTCTTTTTCCCTTCGTCGTTGACTGAAAAACGGTATATAAAATGAATCCCCAAAGGGGTACTTCAAGGGAAACAGCTTCTTTGCATCTGGAGGAGTTGGATAGATATTATTGTAAGTAAATTTATGGATAATCCGACAACCCCGCTTTTCTAACAGATTGACTAAATTCTTATGATTGAATAGATAAATGTGATAAGGGTTAAATCCGCGCCACTGATCTTTTTGATGCTGAATATGATATGCCATGCCATTGGGTGTATCAATAATAATATAATTACCTTTTTTGCATATTCCCACTAAATCATCGATAAAATCAATTGGATCAGGAATATGCTCAAGAACATCAATAGCCGTGATAACTGAAAATTCTTGGCTCCCCTTCATTCGATACTTATCAATACTATCGATAAATGTGTTCACTCCAAATCGCTCCATCGCAAATCGAGCAGAGTTTTCTGAAATTTCAATACCTTCGGCCTCCCACCCCAAGCGCTTTAACAAGGCCGGGAAATATCCTTTGCTTGAACCAACATCTAAAACGTTCTTTTCTTTAACATCATTCTCGATAAGACGCAGCGTTCTTAAATAGATAGGAATTACACGGATAATGCTTTCTACATCTTTACGTTTGAAGATGTAATAATCATCATTATAGTGTTCTTTGAGTTCCTCCTGAGGTAAACAAGGAGAATTAAACAGGAATCCACAACCGCAGCATTTTCTCATGATGAACTGTCGGTTGTATTTCCAACGTTCAAAAAGTGTCTCAAAGAGTACTACTGAATTGTTCTGGCCGCATACACAGCATGGATTGTTCACTTCTTTCATATTTTTCGCCGCCCTCATCTTTCCTAATTAAATCTCATTCTTCTTGCAAGACGGAACATTTATCCTCAATACTTTTCCTCGCCTTTGTTTCTTTTTCTTTTAAATTTACAACATACTTTTTAGTTGATTCGTATTTCTTTTTCAAACGCCCATACTTATCGTCCATAGTCTTCCTGGTTTTTTTATTTTCCTCTTTCAACTGTCCAATATGATTCTTGGATAAATCGTATTTTCCCTCCAAGCGACTACATTTGTCTTCCATGGTCTTTCTGATCTTTTTATTCTTTTCCTCCAGTTTTTCAACATGTTCCTTCGTTGACTCGTATTTTTTTTTCAATCGCTTATATTTTTCTTCCATAGTCTTCGTTTTCTTGCTAATTCTTTCTTTCAGTTCTTCAATATATTTCTTTCTTGACTCACATTCTCCTTTCAATCGCTTATATTTTTCTTCCATAGTCTTCGTTTTCTTGCTAATTCTTTCTTTCAGCTCTTCAATATATTTCTTTCTTGACTCACATTCTCCTTTCAATCGCTTATATTTTTCTTCCGTAGTCTTCGTTTTCTTGCTATTTCTTTCTTTCAGCTCTTGAACATATTTCTTTCTTGACTCACATTCTCCTTTCAATCGCTTATATTTTTCTTCCATACTTTCTTTTGCCCTGCTGTTTCTCTCCCGAAGCTCCGCGACGTGTTTCTTGGTTAAACTGTATTTTCCTTCTATCCTTTTCTTGTAAACAGCATTCGCCTTCCTAATTTCTACAATATTTTTTTCTAGATCTATCACCTTTCTTTTTGTGTGATTTACTGTATGGTCTATTTTCAACATACGCTCAGATATCAATCGCCAGGCCTGATATCGTCGAATACCCTTGGGGGGATGTAGGAAAATTTGTTGATTTATTTATCAAGAGCAGCACATATGGTATGCAGTAATGTCAATCTTCTATTTTCAGCGGTTGAGGCCAGCATGGTTGAAATGTTCAAGAACAAAG
>CAJIAG010000004.1_pt1 | contig 11980 bp, 9 predicted proteins | sample 9199131 | NCBI WGS metagenome assembly CAJIAG01 (sample SAMEA7708278, study PRJEB35096) | sediment metagenome | biome: marine neritic benthic zone biome [ENVO:01000025]; feature: sediment [ENVO:00002007]; material: shallow marine sediment [ENVO:03000034] sea grass bed [ENVO_01000059] ... | reverse complement strand
TCTCGGCGGCCTTAGTCTTGTTTCCCTTTGTGGACCTGAGAATCCTAATTATATGATCCCTCTCAGCATCGGCTGTAACACCGGAAAGGGTAACTTCGCGATAATGATCTTCCCTTCCTTTTACGATATGGGGAGGAAGGGCATCTCCTGTAATAGTACCGTCCGTTGATAGTGTAAGGCACCTTTCGACGATGTTTTCCAGTTCCCTCACATTTCCCGGAAATCCATAGTCCATGAGTGCCATGATAGCATCAGAGCTAAATGTGATCTTTCTGCCATATCTGCAATTATAAATGTCTTGAAAATGATCCAAAAGAAGCGGAACATCCTCCCTCCGTTCTCTGAGAGGAGGGATATGAACAGGGATTACATTAAGCCTATAATAAAGGTCTTCTCTGAACCTGTTCTCTTTCACGTCCTCCTCAAGGTTTCTGTTGGAAGCCGCGATAACCCTTACATCTACATATTGCGTCTCTGTCCCTCCCAGCCGTTCGAACGATCCGTCCTGAAGAACTCTGAGAAGTTTCACCTGAACAGAGGACGGCAGGTCTCCTATCTCATCCAGAAATATTGTCCCTTTATCGGCACGCTCAAATCTTCCGGGCTTTCTCTTTAAGGCTCCCGTGAATGCTCCTTTTTCATATCCGAAGAGCTCGCTCTCAATGAGGTTCTCCGGCAAGGCCGCACAATTAACTTTGATCAATGGCCCGCTCTTGCGCATACTTTGATAGTGGATGGTAGATGCAACCAGCTCTTTTCCGGTACCGTTCTCTCCAAGGATCAAGACAGTAGAATCGGTCCTTGCCACCTTCTCAATAAGATCATAGACCTTTCCTATCTCTGGACTTTCGCCTATTATATTCGGGAAATTGTAACAGTTGGTCAGGTCCCGTCTTAATCTGACATTTTCCTCTCTGAGTTCCTTATCTTCCAATGCCCTTTTCGCTATAATAATGAACTCTTCCAGTGAAAAAGGCTTTGTTATATAATCAAAGGCCCCTATCTTCATTGCCTCTACAGCGTCCTTGATCGTGCCGAACCCCGTCATCACTATCACAGGAGTTTCTGCGTTATTTTCCTTGACCAGTTTAAGGATATCGAGTCCTCTCATATCGGGCAGGCGTACATCAGTAATTACAAGAGAAAACTCACCTTCTTTGAACGCGTTTACACCTTCAGTTCCTTTTTCATATCCAATGGCTTCAAAGCCGTTTGCCTCAAGAGAATCCACAAGACTGACTCTCATGATCTTATCATCCTCAATGATCAATACTTTGTGTTTCATACAGTCCCGCCCCGTCAAATTTTATGGAGAACGTTGCCCCTTCATCTTTTTTGCTCTTGACCGATATCTCACCATTATAGTTACTGACAATATCATAGGTAAGCCATAGCCCAAGACCTGTCCCTTCACCCGGTTTTTTTGTTGTATAAAATGGATCAAATATTTTATCAATGCTATCCTCTTTAATACCCTCGCCACTGTCAGACACCTCTATGATTACTTTTGATCCCTTCCTGTAAGCCCTCACGCCGAGCGTTCCACCTTTTTTCATGGACTGGACCGCATTATTCATCAGGTTTATCAGGACCTGTTGCAGGTCATGGTAATCAATGAATACAGTTATATTATCTTCAACATTTTCCTTATACGTAATATTATTACTTTCGATCTTGTATTCAATAAATGTGTAAGCATCCTCCAACGATCGCTTGATCCCAACTATCTCAGGATTTTTATCGTTCTTTCTTGACCTCCACAACAACTTACCGACGGTATTCTCTATCCTGCCAAGTCCGTCTTTCATGAGCTTCAGATATTTCTGTCTGAGTTCTTCACTCTCACCCATTTGCTCAAGCATCTGAACACAGTTAAACATCCCCCCAAGGGGACTGTTGATCTCATGAGCGACACCGGACGCGAGAATCCCGATCGATGCAAGTTTTTGCGATTGAAGAAGTTTTTCATGCGTCTTCTTCAGTTCAAGGTTCGATTCCCGTATCCTGTCTATCATCTCGTTAAAGCTTTCACATAACAGTGATATCTCATCACAACCTCTTATATCGACCTTAACGTCCAGTACATCACCGCCTGTTCTTTCTATTGTACTTATGAACTGAATGAGTTCGTCATGGGTCTGTTTCAGTTTAAGGTTAGATTCCCTTATTCTGTCTATCATCTCATTAAAGCTCTTTCCAAGCAGAGCTATCTCGTCGCCTCCCTTTATAAATACCTTGACGTCAAGCATATCTCCGCTCGCTTTTTCCATCGTCCTTGCAAGATCAGTTATAGGACTGATGAACCGTCTGCTCAACAAAATAATGATTCCCAGTCCACCTGCAAGCAGAAAGAGCGTAACGGCAATTACACTTAATACAATGGCTTTCAGCTCATTATGCAGATCCTCGAGAGATACGGCAAATCTAAGTGTTCCCCATCTCTTCTTTCCGATCGAAAGGGGTGTTGCAAAATCCAGTGCTTCATGCCCGGTTTTATCGTCATTGAACTTCTGAACGACGGTAACATCAGAAGAGAGAGCCTTAGCAGTGACAGGATCATCATAAACCTTTCCGTACTCATTAAAATCATTATGAGAGATCACCCTCCCTTTACCGTCAAGAACAGAGATATAGATCAGATCGATATCTTTATTTTTGAATATCTCCGTAATATAATTATCGATCAAGCCTCCTTCTTCAACGAGACCGAGTCTTTCATATATGAGGTCGTTCATTACGGGAATGGCGAGTGTCTCTGCAAGAAGCCTTCCCTTTCTCTCGATATCGCGATACATGATATTGCTCTCCCTTCTTGTGATAATGAGACCCATGAGGATCATCAAGATGATCACAGCAGCATATGTAGCAATGACGAATTTCTTTTGAAGAGATAGATTGTGCAGGTATTTTACCTTCATAGTTTTATCTTCGGATGACAACCCATGCCACAGGTCTTTGGTATATCATTGATCATTTTCCTGATATGTTCATAATCAGAATCGCTTGTTTCAGAAAATCCCCCTCTAAGTTCGGGGTCAACTTTCATGAGAACCTCTTTTCCATCCTCCGTTTTATTCAGATCCAGAAGTGCTTTTTTAATTGTTTCTACAATGGTATAGGGCGTCTTCGGTCCTACAACGATGGGGCCGGTAGGAATCGGGCCGGACCTTGATATTATCTCTAAACCGAGGGGTAGATATTTTTCCGCTACCGATTCTCTTACGGCGCCGGCATCATATTTACCTTTTAATACCCATTTAACTACCGAGTCATGGTAGTGGAAATTATTATATTTTTTCAGTTCTCTGAGGTGGATCCCTTGTTCAGCAAGAATGTATCGTGGGATGAGGTTACCTGACGTTGACTTCAATGAAGCAAACGCAAAATTCTTGCCTTTAAGGTCTGCCAGTTCATTCACCGGATTACCCTTTGTTATAATTACACTTCGATAGAAGGATTCGCCCTTTTCGGTAATACTCTTTAAAATGGATACTGCTCCATAATCCGACCGTGCATGAAGATATGCCAACGGTCCGAGAAATGCGATATCAATCTCGCCATGCCCCAGTGCGTTAACGGTATCGTCATAGGTCTTTTTGAGAACAAGCTCATATTTGTAAAGTGTCGTTTCCGACAGGTAGTCAATTATCGGCTGGTACTTTTCATACGCTATCCTCGGATTGTCCCTCGGAACAACGCCGAAGTAAATGACATCTTTTTCCACGGAATCACCCTTCTCCGGTGCATCAAATAGCGACACAAATGACTGCATTTCTCTCACAGAGTCGTAGTAACTGTCGGGGACCTCCACAAATTTATCTATCAGCATATCATCGAGTATCCTTTTCCCTTTTCGGTCTTTGTGCATATTCATTAATATCTCTCTGATCTTCTCTTTCATGAATGTCGGCACACTCGGTGTAGTGATCATCGGCGGAATACCGAAGTCCTGGGATATCTCGATAATCCGTGTTTTCTGGACGTAGGGTGAACCTTTTTTCTGCATATACATATAGATCAGACTTTCAACGGCTGCACCATCAACAACCTTTTTCGCCACAAGTTCCACGGATTTATTGTGGCTGTAACTGTACATATATTTTCCGAAGAAGTTTTCGGGGCGAATTCCATTCTTTGCGAGGCGATAGATTGGATAGAGTCTCCCTGAATTTGATTTCGGATCTGTAAAGGCAAATGTCTTTCCCTTAAATTCATCAAAGTTCTCTATATCACTATCTTTATGGACAACAATATAGGAGTTATAAAAGGGTCGTCCTTTTACCTGTGGAGCTACAAGTAGTTCGGCCCCGAACTTTTTCCTGTCTTCAACATACGGTGCTGAACAGACAAAGGCCGCAACCACATGCCCCTTTTCCAGCATCCTGTCCATTTCATCGTAGGTCTTTCTGTACACCATTTCAACAGGCTCGCCGAGCTCATCCGATATGTAATCGATGATCTCCTGATAATACTTGACTGTATCGACCGGGGTGATCATCGAAACGACCCCTATCCTGATCGGCTTACTGATGCTGAAACTTTTGTGAACGAACGCAGAAATAACTAAGAGGGTGAATAGGAGGAAATTTACTGCAAGTTTCCTACTCATATTTAATTATAACACTTAAGAACATCTAATCCTGATGTATCCTAAGTGCTAATTATCAAATGCTTTAACCTTCTGGTGTTCCCTTGTCTTCTTTCGAAACGAACCTGAGCACACCCGTATGGATCGGCATCGCGAACTTCAGGAGAAAGGTGTAGATCATGGCTCCTGCCGCCCAGATACCGATCGTAATGTTCTTCTCGAGCATCGTGGGCGTGTATTCATATATCTCTCCGAGGGTACCGGGGACGAATCCGGGAACAATGAGGCCCATACCCTTTTCGATATAAACACCCGATATGACCAATACGCAGGCAAGGTTGAGCCCGAATGGATGTTCTCTTGTTTTTGGCATCAGGAACAGAAAGAACGCAGTGACATTAAATAGCAGCGCAGACCACATCCATGGGACGAGATTGTTATGGCCATGAAGTCCAAAGTAGAGATATTTCATCGGAGCAAGATGAACGCTGCCGGAATAGAATTCCTTAAAGATCTCGGCCCCGAGCAGAAACAGGTTCAGACCCATTGCATATGCTATAAGTTCTCCTATCTTGTGTATGGCCCTGTCCTCTATCTCAATCTTTGATACCTTCCGTATTATCTGGAATATTATTAACATCAGGGCCGGGCCTGAGCATAGTGCCGAGGCGATAAAGCGTGGTGCCAGGACCGCCGCATTCCAGAACGGACGCGCCGGCATCCCATTATAGAGGAAGGCCGTGACAGTATGAATACTAATTGCCCAGGGTATCGATATTATGATCAATGGCTTTATTATCTGCATATTATATTCTTTATTATGAGCCATCCTGTAAAGGACATAAAAAGAAATTATTATATTAATTGCAAGATAACCGTTTAAGACCAGAACGTCCCATGCAAGAAGTGAATTCGGAAAGTGCATCTTTCCTACAACAGGAAGGAGATGCCACACCCGCTCAGGTCTTCCCATGTCAACCATTATAAAAAGGACACACATAATAATTGCTGTTGCTGCCAAAAGCTCTCCGAAAAGGACTATCTCCTTTATGGGCTTGAAGTTATATATGTATGCCGGAACAACAAGATAAACTGCCGCCGCTGCAACACCTACGAGGAACGTAAAGTTTGATATATAAAATCCCCATGAGACCTGGTCCCTCATGGCCGTCTCGATCAGTCCTCGATTTAACTGTTGAAAATAGGAAACAGCCCCTATCAGGATAAAGATCGAGAGAAATCCCAGCCAGCCGTAATACCACTTATTGCCCTTGAATATCTCTCTTACCGTTATGAAGAAATTCTTTATTACATAGACCATACAGCGTCCTCCGGTTTAATGCCTAAGTTGCAAAGAAATAATAAAATTTAGGATACGTATTAATATCTTCCTTGAGCCTGAATACCCTCTTGTGTTTAATTATGTACCGGATCTCACTTTCGGGATCAAGGAGATTACCGAATTTTCTCGCACCAACGGGACAGATCTCTACGCAAGCCGGATATTTGCCGGGATTTTCCCTGGTCCTCTGGATACAGAAAGTGCACTTCTCAACGACACCGATATAACGAGGCCGGTTTCCGAGATAATGGGTCTCTTTGTTCAGTTCCGATCGTGAAACACGCGGATCACTCCAGTTGAACCTTCGAGCTCCGTAAGGACATGCCGCCATGCAGTAGCGACAGCCGATACACCAGTTATAATCTATTACTACAATGCCGTCGGGTTCTTTCCAGGTAGCTTGTGTAGGACATGCCTTTACACACGGCGGATTTTCACACTGCTGGCACTGGACCGGCATATAGAAGTGTCCTTCTTCGGGGACCTTTTCGGGATTATAGTACTTATCGGACCCCTCAAGATCACTGACCCATTTTTCTCCCTTCTCGAATCGCAAAACCGTTATCCAGTGGATCTGTGGATCTCTTGATTGATTGTTCTCTCTCACGCAGGCGTAAACGCATCTCCTGCAACCGATGCACCGCGAAAGGTCCAGTCCGTAACCGAACAGAACTCCCGGCTCAGCCTTGGTTGTCTTAATATTGAACTTCGTATCAAACTTCTTCACGTACTCCTTTTCCATCCTTTCTATTACTTTTTTCTTTTCACCATCTCTCATTTCAAGAAAATGCTTCTGGAAGAACGCCTCCCATATGGACGCATCCGCAGATCCAACGGGTATAGCCAGCGAGGTCAGTCCGATAGCAGTCCCTTTCAGAAAACCTCTGCGGTTCATATGTTTAGTAAGTGGTGTTTTTCTGTTCTTATCAGACACTATAATTCTCCAGACTACTGGATATTACCTAACGGATTCAAAGGTATCTTATCCTTTGGTATCTTTCGATGCTTAATTTCATCCGGTTTATATGGCGGCGGCAACGGTTTTAATGGCTTGAAACGGGGCTGATGCGGGTTGTGACAGTGAACACAAAGACGATACTGTTTTTTCCCGTTCCATTGACCGGTCCTTCGACCATGAACCCCTACCTTCCAGTCACGAAAGATCGTCCCATGGCATTGACCGCACAGATAATATGATTCTTCAAAAGAGATCAGTGTACCGCTAACCGACCTCAGTTTGTCCCTGTCATTGGCATTATGGCAGTCGAGACACCACCTCTGTTCCCTGGCGTGGTTGAATCCCTCGGCGATCTCGGTATGGAACGATAGCTCCCTTCTCTCGGGATTTGCTTCCATTCCCTCGTGGCACTGCGAGCAGGGGAAGATACCTTCAGAGAAAGGAGGAGGCGGAACAAAGAATTCAGGGATATCGGCACTCGATACCATATCATTTCTAAACAATGATATGGACAACAGAATAATTAAACTAATAATCCAGATTATTTTTCTCATACCTCGTTTTAACCTCAAGACAAGGCAGAGTCTACTCGCTCTGTCTCTTGTAAAGCATATATATAGCTATACCCAAACATACAAATAAAAGCAACAGGAAGGCCGAAAAGTTCTTCCTGAATCTAAGCTCCTTGTATATTTTGTTGATCATTCCATCTATTACGCCCAGTTTCCCATCGAATTCTTCTGTCCTGTTCTTCACAAGCGATACATCAATTGTATGAAATAGCGTGCGGAATTCGACATGAGTTCGGAAAAGCATCTTTTCCACTTCTCCTGTCAATATACCCTTCGCCTTTAGATCACTTATGCTGCCGTCAATTTCTCTAATCCTCTTTTCTGTATTGAAAAGGGCCTTCTTCATTGTCTTGGCTCTTTCATAGGAATGGCACTTCGAGCACCTGACTGAATTAATTATTTCGATACCGGCCTTTTGTATCTTGTGTGACCCGTGACACGTTACACAATTCGGGCCCTTCTTACCGGTGTCAATAACCGCTCTTCCATGACCGCTCTGGTTATAACTCTGATGAATCCCTATGTGGCACTTACCGCACATGTCCGGTACGTCAGCATACTTTGGTGTCCCGACAAAACCGCTATGAGGTGTACCGCATGAAACTGCCGCATCATCCGGGTCACCTCCATGACAATCATGACAGGATATTCTGTTCTCATAATGAATGCTCATCTTCCATTCCTGGGGTATAAGCAGATAGTCTTCATTTATTTCCTTGGACGTATGGCAGTCAATGCAGACACCTTCCTCAACAACACGTGAGCCTAACCACGTCTTATGTACAAATTCTTTCTCAAATAGCTCTCTGTAATCAGCAAAAGCTGTTGTAACAAATATTAGGACCATGATGAACGCGATTTTTAATCTCAATTTAATACCCCCCCCCATATCGTCAATATCAGCCACAGTATAACCAATATGATCGCCATGACACGCAAAAAGGGTCTCTTGGATATATTTCTTTCTTCTACTGTGTCAATAAAAGGCCATAAGATGAAAACACCCAGGAATATCAGCTGCAGACCGATCCCGAGAAACTTGTTCGGAACAAGCCTTATCAACATATAGGGAGCAAGAAAATACCAGGGCGGGCTAACATCAGGTGTCATTAAGGGATCAGCCTTTACAAGTGACAGATCCGACTGGAACATTGCAGGGAAAAAGGTCATTATAAAAAATAATACAGCGAAGTAGATCATAGTCATATAAACCCCTACTAGCAGGTAATGCGAATAAAAAGGTTTGCCGTCAGGATTTAGCTCCTTCCTGAATTTACCCTGCGCCGATGCCGGAACCTTATAGGGACTTCGCGGATCAGAAGCAAAACCAATTCGTCGGATCATAAATATATGAATTCCTATAAAAATGATGCTAATGAACGGCAAAAAGGCTACATGAAATGCAAAAAATCTATTCAGCGTTTTCCCGGTCACATATTCACCACCCCTGATAAATCCCCCAATACTCTCTCCAATGAAGGGAAGAAATGAAGGAATGGTCGTAATGATGGTCGTCGACCAGTAACTAAGCTGATTCCATGAAAGTAAATAACCTGAGATACAAAATAGAAATATAAAACAGTACATCAAGCCGCCTGAGATCCAGGTCATTTCCCGGGGTATCTTATAACTTTCCTTATAAAAGACAACCAATAGATGGATGAAAAGTACTGCAATTATTACGTTACTACCAACAACATGCATTGATCTGAAAAACCATCCAAAAGGGACTTCGTTCATGATCGTTTGTATACTGCTGAAAGCATGATCCGGATGTGGAATATAGTACATAAGGAGGAATACACCGGTAATTGACTGAACAAGGATCGCGATCAAAGCAACAAGTCCTAAGGTACCCATAAACCCGGTCTCTTTTGGCACATTATAGACCTTTAAATGTGATTCAATAAGGTCATTAAGACCAAGCCTGATCTCTACCCATTGTCTCGTTCGTTCAAACATAGTCTTTACTACTCCCGGTATTTATCTTTCTAACCTATAATAACGCGTTCAGCTTCCACTTGTAAGGGGATCCTTTCCAAGGGTTTTGGGGCCGGTCCTGATATTACATTCCCTTCAATACTGAATATTGCAGCATGGCATGGACAGATTATTTTCTGTTCACTTTTGTCAAAATAGACGAGGCAACCAAGATGAGTGCAAACTCTTGAAAGCGCGATAATGCCCTTTCCAGCCCCTAACCGATGAATTATCATGATCGGTTTATTCTTGTATGTGACATTTTTTGCTGAACCGGCAATGAGCTCGCTTTTCTTGATCACTATTTTGTCTGCAAGCGTCGTACCTTTTAAAGGTGCAAGGAACCTTACCATTGGGTAGGCAAACGAAACAAATGTTATTGAGCTTAAAATGGAAAGCAGAGTCTTTAGAAAGTTGCGCCGCTTCATATGTGCCCCCGTTACCTTATTATTTTTGAATCTATTTTTTTTATTGTTTCGACTCTATACATTAATAACAGAATAATAAATTATTTGTCAACTTAAACTTCTGATAAATAAGAAAATGTTCACCTTTCGAAACTTCATCACCTGGTTAGGTTTCGGCTACCAAAAAAAAGAACGACTATCCGCACGCCCTTCCCTTGAAATTAAAGAAGAACTTCAACCCCTTTCTGACCTTATCGGAGAACAGTTTCTTTGACAGTAAGGCTCCCGCTACCCTCTTGTTTATTTCTCCAAGGGTCGGATAAGGGTGGACCGCCGCTGCCAGTGTCGAAAGTTTAACTTTTCCGCTTAACGCCGCAACCCACTCACTAACAAGTTCTCCTCCGTGCAGACCGAGTATCTGAACGCCTAAAGGTTTTTCTTCCAAATCCAGTATAAGCTTTATCCTGCCTGTGCTCTCCCCCTCCGCAAGTGCCCTGTCATTGGCTTTGAACTCCTCGGTCCATACAGTATATTCAAGGCCTGACTCCTTTGCTCTCTTTTCATTCATCCCTATACTTGCCAACTCAGGCTCTGAATAAGTACACCAAGGCAGATAAGTATAGTCTGCTTTCCTGGGGAGGTGAAATATCGCATTCGTAATGACGACGCCGCCCTCATAACCAGCCGCATGAGTGAACTGGTTTGCCCCGGTTACATCACCGGCTGCATAAATATGTTTTTGTGTAGTTCTAAGTCTGTCATTAACTTTCAGTCCTTTTCTATCAACTTCAACACCGATATCTTCAAGTCCAAGACCTTTCAGGTTGGCCTCCCTGCCGAGAGCGACCAGTATCCTTTCACCCCTTAAGCTTATTTTGTCCTCGCCGGACTGGATCTGAACTTCTCTTTCACTACCATGGTCACTCACCCTCAGAACCTTTGAGTTAAGATAAAACTTGACCCCCTCTTTTTTAAGTACTTCCATCACAATATCAGCCATATCCCTGTCTTCTTTACTAAGGATCTGTCCGCTCCTCTGTACGACAGTAACATCCGTTCCCAGCCGGCAGAAGGCCTGCGCCATCTCTGTCGCTATCGGTCCCGCACCTAGCACGATCAATGACTTGGGAAGGCTATTCAGCGACCATAAATCCTTATTCGTTATGAAAGGTGTTGTATCAAGCCCCTCAATCGCAGGAATGCCGGGAGATGATCCGGTTGCAATAACCCAGGTTTTTGCCGAATATCTTTTATCATTGAGGGAGATAGTGTGTTCATCGGTAAATGCAGGGTTGCCGAACTCGACCTGCGCTCCGAGACCACAAAATCGTTCTGGTGAATCATGTTTCTGTATCGTATCAATGACCCCTTGAATTCGCTTTGCAATCTCTCGATAATCGACAGCGGGCACATCAACATTAGGAAGGCCATATTTTTCGGCATTTCTCATTTGATGGTAAATCGTTGCCGACCTGATCAGGGTCTTGCTCGGAACACAGCCGTAATGCAGACAGTCCCCGCCCAGCCTTTCCTCTTTTTCTACCAAAAGTGTCTTAGCCCCTAACTGGGCCGATCCGGCTGCAACCGTCAATCCAGCAGCCCCGCTTCCGAGAATCCCTATATCGTAATCATAGTTAGCCATCTTTCCCCCTTAATGATATTCAATTTAATCTGCTTTATATTTACCGGATCTATTTCTATACCATCCCATAATTTTTTTGACAGCGATCGGGAAGATACCAAGGATAACAAAAGATATTATCAAACCCGGAGACAGGATGCCTGACAATGAATCTATCTTCGCGATTTCCTTCCCCGCGTTTACATAAACGATCGTTCCGGGAAGCATCCCGACCTGTGAAACCCAGAAAAAGGTCCGGATAGGCATTTTAGTAACCCCGATAACCAGATTGATCATCCAGAAAGGGAAAACAGGAATAAGCCTCATCGTGAACAGATAGAAGGCCCCCTCCTTCTTCACCCCTTCGTTCACTTTGGATATCTTATCGCCAAACTTTCCCTGCACCCAGTCTCTCAAAAGAAAACGGGATACGAAGCAGGCAAGCGTCGCGCCGATCGTACTGGCAAAAGAGACAGCGATTGTTCCGGTCACGAGGCCGAACAGAGCACCCC
>CAJIAG010000310.1_pt1 | contig 12005 bp, 9 predicted proteins | sample 9199131 | NCBI WGS metagenome assembly CAJIAG01 (sample SAMEA7708278, study PRJEB35096) | sediment metagenome | biome: marine neritic benthic zone biome [ENVO:01000025]; feature: sediment [ENVO:00002007]; material: shallow marine sediment [ENVO:03000034] sea grass bed [ENVO_01000059] ... | reverse complement strand
GAGATGATTTGCGAGCAGGATACTATAGTCATTTGTGGGGTCTTCAACCATTTACTCTTTCCATGGATCCCGTTGAGCGCTTTGGAGTCTATCTAGTGATCAAGTGAATAAGGTATGTGAGCGGGGGATCGGGTGAATATTGACCAATACGCTATCCATTTATTATGATAAGCGTGGTGTGGAGTAAATAGTTCTGAACGGAGGAGTTATGAAAAAGCGACGGACCGTTTTTTACTTAATTCTTTTCTCTCTTACAATAATGATATTACCGACAGGTGCCGGTGCTGAGGAAATAGACTGTCTTATGTGCCATCCGGACCTCAAGGAAAAGAAGGTTGTACATGCGGCCGTCGAAATGGGATGCACTTCCTGCCATACAGGTATAGACGCAAGCGATATCCCACATAAGAAAACGAGCGATATTGACAAAGGCCTCTCCGCATCGCAACCCGATCTCTGTTACGGATGCCACGATAAAGGGATGTTTTCCAAAAAGGCAGTTCACTCTGCTTTGGGTATGGGTTGTACGTCATGTCATAATCCGCATTCTTCCGATAATGAAAAAATGCTTCCATCATCACCTCCCGAACTGTGCTTCGGCTGTCATGATCAATCGGCGTTTAATAAAGAAAATGTACATGCCGCGGTAAGCATGGGGTGCACATCGTGTCATAGTCCTCACTCTACGGACAATGATAAGGTGCTTCTAGCAGCTCCTCCGTCTTTATGTTATCAGTGTCACGATAAGAGTCCTTTTACGAAGAAATCTCAGCATCCACCCATAATGATGGGTGATTGCACATCATGTCATAATCCTCACAGTTCAAAGCAGGGGAAGCTTCTTGTGACAAGTACAGAGGAACTGTGTTTCAACTGTCACGATAAAAAGGCCTTTACCCAGAAAAACGTACATGCCGCCTTACATATGGGATGTCTTAGTTGTCACAATCCACACAGTTCGGACGCCGACGGAAGAATGCTGGTATCGGATCCGCCCGAGCTCTGCTTTATGTGTCATGATAAAAACAGCTTCATGGGCAAGAAGACGGTTCATCCCCCGGTTCTAGGCGGTATGTGTACGAGTTGTCACAGTCCGCATTCCAATAATAATGATAAATTGTTGGTGTCATCTGCTCCTGGATTATGTTTCAACTGTCATGATGAGACAGAATTCACAGGGAAATATACACATTCCCCCGTTGAGGACGGTTCATGCGCCATGTGTCACAATCCTCATCAGGGCGACAAAGAGAAACTCCTTGTCGATGATTCGCCTCAGATCTGTTTCATGTGTCATGATTCCTCGGGATTCGAGAAAAAAGTCGTTCACGCTCCCGTATTGGCCGGAATGTGTACCTCCTGCCACAGTCCCCATGCATCTGATCATATTGCTCAGCTTTCAAGTTCGATAAATAAGGTCTGCTCGACATGCCATGCGGGATCATATATTATGAACGGAGTTCATGTGGGGAGAGGGATACAAACCCGCGGACATCCTGTAAGGGCCAAGAAAGACCCTAAAAGGAAAAAAAGGCGTTTCAGCTGCTCAAGTTGCCATAATCCACATAGTTCGGACTGGGGAAAGCTCTTCCGATACAAGGCGGATACGGGGATAGCGTTGTGTCGACACTGTCATAAAAAATAAGGGAGATATTGAAATATCAGGTTATAAGTTAAGGTTTTTTTGAATACAAATTTTCGTTAACGGAGGATTTGATAGATGAAACTGCTTAAGATGTTCGTTGGAATGGGAGTGGTCCTTTTTATAGCGGTCGGCTGCGCGCCCGAGTCCAGAAAGCCCGTTGATCTGGTCTGGCCGTTACCTCCCGAAAAACCCCGAATCAAATACATTGAGATGATCTTTTCAAACAAAGATATTGAGAAAAAAGGTGGAGTTGCCGATGTATTGCTTGGTGAACGTGATGTCGTCCCTTTGGCTAAACCTTATGGAGTATTTGGCAGAGGGGGAAAGTTCTATGTAACAGACTTAGGTAAGGTTTTTGTATTTGATCCCAATAATCAAAAAGTGACATATATCGGGAACAGACCGGGAATAGATAAGCTGAAGGTGCCGATAGGAGTGGCAGTTTCGGCAGACGGGCGTATATTTGTAAGTGACGCTGTGCTCAACAAGGTATTTGTCTTTGAAAGTAGCGGCAAATTCATTACAGCCCTTGGCCGTGCCGGTGAATTCGAAAATCCGGCCGGGATAGCCATAGATGATGAGAGAAAGAAATTGTACATAGTGGATACGAAGAAGCATAATATCATTGTTTATTCTTTGGATTACAGACCGGTCGCTACCATCGGGAAGCGAGGCAGGGAGGCGGGAGAGTTGAATTTTCCAACGAACGTGGCTATTGATGGAGACGGGAACATTCTTGTGACCGATACAGGCAATTTCAGGATCCAAAAACTTGGACCGGACGGAGAATTTATTATGGAATTTGGTTCCGTAGGCGACAAACCGGGCAATTTTGGTAGACCGAAAGGAATAGCCCTGGATTCGGAAGGCCATATCTACGTTGTGGACGCCTCATTTCAGAACGTCCAGATATTCAGCAAGGATGGGGACGTGCTCATGTTTTTTGGACAGGGCGGTCCTGGACCCGGCCAGTTCTTTGTGCCTGCAGGGATAGCCATAGATGAAAATGACAGGATATATATTGCCGACCAGCTGAATAAAAGGGTCCAGATATTCCAGTATCTGGGTGAGGGTAGAGATGATGTCAAGGAGGACGAGGTGAAGGTTAAGGATGAGGCTGAAAAAGAGTAGTGTGGGTGATTTGACTCAAAGTGTGTTAAATATAACAGTATAAAATGCTATATAATCCTAATATTCAGGTGACAAAAAGGGGCAGTATTTTAGGCTGATGCGTAATACATATTATTACAAGATAGTTAAATTATTGATAAAAAAAGATATTTTATTGCTGAGGTCATTAGCTGGAGTTGAATACTGTGAAACAGTGATATTGGCATAGGATTTGCTTCATTAGTAAATTGCAATTGTATTTTGTAGTCAAAATCTATATATGAAAGGAGGTGAAATCTATGAAGAAAATCCTGGTTTTAATGGTAATGTTTCTCCTGATCGCCGGTACAAGCTTTGCTGCCACGATCGTTGGATCAGACCATGACATGAGACAGCACATCACTGACGAGCCGGCAGACGCTGAGGTATGTTTGTATTGTCATTATCCTCATAACGCGGACACTACTGCAGCTCCTCTCTGGAACAAGAGTTATACGGGTTCAGTGTTCTCACCGTACACGTCAACTACATTGAACGGTACTGTTGACCTTACGGGTACGAACGTTACGAGGGCGTGTATGACATGCCATGATGGAACGCTTTCAGTTGCGCAGGTTACTTTTCCAGCTGTTTCTCCACCAGTAGGTACAACGGGTGATGGTGTAGTTCTAGGAATAGGTACGCTTCAGATTATTTCTGCCGCTGGTAATCTTGGGACTGATCTGTCGAATGATCATCCTGTTGGCGTTACGTACCTTTCGTCCGGTGTTGGGTCAGACCCTGCACTGAGGGCGGAGACAGGTAGCCAGGTTGCAGGCCCGACTATAACGGTACAGCTTTTTGGTGCCGCTTCACCTTACACCGTTGAATGTGCTTCGTGTCATGATGTTCATGATCCTACTTATACGCCGTTCCTGGTTGGAGACAACACCGGGTCAGACTTGTGCTTGACATGTCACCTTAAGTAGTTTGATTGTTTCAGCAGTTTATATGGGGCTGCCATATAATGGCAGCCCTTTTTTATTGATTAAATGATGATAATTATGATATATATAATAGTTTTAACTGAAAATGTGTTATTTATGATAAATCAAAGTATTTCTTTAATGTATTTGTAGAATATTTAATGAAAATAATACTTGCAAGTGTATTGCATTTTGATATAACGATGACAATATCTCGATGATTAGATCAAAAGATAAGAGATATGTACGTAACAATTATTATAATCGCTTGTTTGTGAAAGTGATCACAACAGTGGTACTTCTGCTTATTTATCCATCACTTGTCTTTGCAATGAGAGAAGATGACTGGCTGGTAAAGAGATATGTACTTTCCGGTGAATTAGGAGCATCTTATTTTAACAGAAACTACAATGATGAAAGAGAAGAAAGTGAATTCGGCTCATGGATTTCGACATCGCTGGATGGATACGTTTTTGATCCGAGGATAGTCTATTTCAATACGGACGTTAGATATTACTGGTCGGATGACCTTAACAACGGCGATGAAACTTTCGTAGGTGCGGGCGCAACGGTGGTTCTGTTCCCTTCGATCCTGGATAGAGGCTTCTGGAGATTTGTTCCAAAACCTATCAGGTTGCGATACTATTTTACCGATGACGATCATGTACGGTCGTCAAATTATGGTGTAGGCCTTGCATATAGAAAACCGAACAATCAGATCGTTTTCTTCCCGAGAGGAAAATTGATAGATGTCAAGAACGTTTTCGAGAGGACCTACTATAACAACAACAATCAATATAATAACAACAATAATAACAATAATAATGGCTTGCCGAGGGGCTGGACGATCTCCTTTCCCGAATTGTATTTCGATTATGATCGATTGAATTATGAGCCTAAAGAGAGATCTTTCGGTGAAGAATTGCATTCAGATAATTACAATTTTCGGCTAAACATTGCAAGTAAAAAGGGGTACCTTGGTACCGAATATCTGATCCAGCAAACAGACAGAGAGTTTTCGAGAGACCAGGACAGGCGTTTTTTTGAAATTGAGCATCGGTACGATGATTATTATGACGCAAGGCGAGACAGGTTTAGCATGATCAACCGTTTTATCGATGAAGACAGGGATCCCGGAGTTTCAAAACGCTATAATCATCATTCCAGCTATACGAACCGATATGGGGCAAGGGGAAATTTTGTACAGGTTAACGGTGATATATCGCATGACAAGTCGGATTCATCAGAGGCCACTGCTCTTGCACTGGCCCCTTCGTTGACGACACATCATGGAAGAAGGCTCACTGACACATTCGGTATCTCATTATCAGCATATTACCCCGAAGGCCTGGAGGAAAGATATAGTCAAACTGCCAGAAACGCTATTCTTATCAGGTTGCCATGGCGGTTGAGCCTGACCCAGACGACTTACGTGTCTAACTCAAACCAGGATGACCTGGATTATGGATTCGGTATAGGTTTTGATAAGGTGAACAGGATCATATATAGTGGCTATTATGATTACTCTTTTACAAACTTTATTGATAGTAAAAGGACTTTGCATAGATATTACGCGGCTGCAAAAGGGCCTATCATCAGGAGGCTCTCTTTTTTGACGGACGCGAATTATGATCTGTCTCACGAATCGAATACTACAGGAAGCGTTGATGAAATGAGACTGTTCTACAGGTTGTTTTTTTATTACAATTTAGCGAGAATAACATTTGATCTAGGAGGAACGTATCAATACAACAAGATAGATAATGGGGTATCGGATTCCGACAGAATAAAAACACTGCATCTAAATGCGGCATCTTCTCTGGGACGCAGGACGAGCTTTGTTGTTTATTCCAGATGGTTACAGGACGATGACAAAACAGAAATTCAGGTTGAACCAAGGCTTTACTGGAGGTTCAGACAACTCACTTTTTCGATCGAGTATGAGTATCGTACTATGGATTATGAAAATAAAGATACACTGGAATATCACAGAGTATATACCCGGCTTACGCGCGAGTTTAAAAGGTTTTTCTAAATCATTATTGGTATAGATGGATCATAGGATATTTTGGATTATTGTATATGGATAAATGGATCTATATGTGTCCAAAAAAATATAAAAAGCTAAAGCTTATATCAGCTCTGTTTGTATTTTGCATGGTTATCCCATGTATGACAGGACCGCTTTACGCTGCCGATGAGGCAGTCATTGCAGCGAAAGTGAACGGATTTGTCATATCGGAGGCCGAACTGCGAGCAGCTATAACCGCGTATATCCCCCCGGGTGTTTTTCATAGGAAGAATTCGGTCGATAGAGAAAGGAATTACAGGGAAAAAGTATTGAATGACCTGATCGAGGGAGAGCTGTTATTTCAGGAGTCACTGAATCAGGGTATAACGGCGAGCGATCATGACGTTGAAAAGGTCTATGGCCGTCGTATCGAGGGATTTGCATCCAAAGAAAACTTTTATGAGGCCCTGAGAGAGGCCGGTTTCTCGGTTGATGGTTTTAAAAGGGTATTAATGAAGGAATTAACGCTGAGGATGTTCGATGAAGTACTCGAAAAAAGATCTCGATATACGGATAAAGAGCTGAGGTCATTTTATGACAAAAACAAAGAAAGGTTCAGTCTCCCCGAGTCATACAAAGTTGGGCACATATATATTAATATTCCTCCCAATTCTCGCAAGGATGAGCGGACGCGCTTTTCCGAGAAAGCCGGGGACCTGATGAAACGGGTAAAGTCAGGGGAAGACTTTGCTTCACTGGCATTTAAATATTCTGAGGACAAATACCGGGTTAAAGGCGGCGACCTTGGATGGGTCCATGAAGGACGGCTCTTTAAAGAGGTGGACAGGGCACTTGAGAAAATGAAGGTAGGTGAAGTAAGGCTTGTTGAGTCTTTGTACGGATATCATATAATAGAACTGAGAGGCAAGAAACCGGCTCAGCAGATGAGTTTTGAAGAAGTGAAGGACTCGTTGAAGAACGATCTTGAACGGAAAAGGTATAAAGAACGCAAAACGGAATTGATCCGTAGACTTAAAGAAACAGCTTCGATCGAGATAATCGGGAAAAAATGAGATATTTTTACAGTGTTGCTTTGCTTCTAGTTTTTATTTTATCTGCATCATGCGTTCCAAAAACGGCATTGATACAGAAGGATGCCGAAGGCAAGATCTTCTGGCCGGGACCTCCCGAAAAAGAGAGGATAAAATATCTCTGGTCGGTTTCGGTCGTGGAAGTTATGGGTAAAGGCGGGCGAAGAGGGGTCCTGGATTTCCTCGCGGGAGATTTTGAAGGCGATATTACCGATCCAGGGACCTCAAATACACTGCATCGTCCGTTTGGTCTGTTCGTAGATGATAAGCAAAACCTTTATATAACCGACACGGGCGCTTTCAGAGTCACGATCATTAACCTTAAGGACCTGAAGAGCCGCCAGATAATGGACGCCGGCAAAGAGGAATTTCAGATGCCTGTCGGTGTGGTTGCGGATGGGAAGGGCAAGATATTTATATCTGATTCTGTTTTGAAAAAGGTTTTTATTTTCAATGGGAAGGGTAAATATATGAATGAGGTCAAAGGTGATTTTTTAAGGCCTACCGGCCTTGCTATTGATAATGTTCGTGGGAGGTTGTACATATCGGACACAATGGCCCATAAGATCTACGTCTATTCAACAAACGGGGTAGTAATAGATGAAATAGGGGGTCAGGGTATCGAACATGGAGAGTTTAATTTCCCGACCCATCTCTGGACTGACAGGGACGGATATCTGTATGTGACCGATTCAATGAATTTCAGGGTCCAGATATTCAATCCTGACGGTGAGTTTGAGAGGACCTTCGGTACGCTGGGCGACGCATACAGCGATCTGGAAAAACCGAAGGGAGTTGCAACAGATTCGGATGGACATATATATGTAGTAGATTCCATTAACGATATGATAAAGATTTATAACAGGGAAGGGCTTCTTTTGCTGTTTTTTGGAGAAGAGGGAGTTGATTACGGGCAACTCTGGTTGCCGTCGGGAATATTTATTGATAATGATGACGTAATATATGTAGCGGACACGTATAATATGAGAGTTCAGGCATTCCAGTATTTGAAGAATAACTAAGCGTTTTCCCGGTAAGTTATGAATTCCGGAGGTATATTTTATGAGCATAAGAGAAATTAAGGTTTTAAAGTTAATTCCGATCCCGGCTTTAACTTTAGTACTGATGCTGAGTTTCGCGGCTATTATCAATGCCGACATTGCTTCCACAAAGCATAACCTCTCACTGAGCGGCAGTTTTCCGGTCAGGTCCACGAATGAAACGAGAATATGTATATTCTGCCATACTCCTCATCATGCGTTACAGTCTGGTGTCGCCGGTATAGATTATCCGCTCTGGAATCACGAATTGTCAGGTCAGTCCTATCAGGTACCCAATAATACCTTACCGGCATGGGCGACACTCCTGTCTTCTCCGCCGACACAGCCGGACGGGGACTCTAAGTTGTGCCTTAGTTGTCATGACGGAACGATTGCAATTGCCTCACTTAATAATTTTAGCGGTCCGCCTATCACTATGATCGGTACCGGAGCTGGAGGTGTGATGCCTGCCGGGTCTTCAAATTTGGGAACGGACATAAGCGGCCACCATCCCGTCTCGATAGCGGTGAATCAGCCGTTGATCGATGATAAATGGCAGCAGTGCCTCAATCTTGAAGTTTCGATGCAGCTCTGTGTTCCGGGTGCGGTGTCACCGGCGAAACTGAAACCAACGACGAGTACCTACAGTGCTTCACCCGGCTTTAACATTAATGGATATGCCAGTGGTGTTCAGTGCAGTTCATGTCATGATCCTCATACGGACCCTACTCCCGGGTTGACCTTTTTTCTGAGGGCGGGGAGCATAATAAGCATTGATCCTTTGTGTTCATCATGTCATGTGTTGTGCAGTGGGGGGTGTCCATAGCTGTGAATGAAGGCGAATCTGATTGGTGTGAAGGGGCATAACTTACTGATAAAGGAAACATTACGAATATGTGGGATCTAAAAAAGCAGGTCGAGGAGGTAAACTGATGCAAAGATCAGTAATGAAGAGAACAGGTCATATCGGCCGTTTTATTATAATTTTATTTTTACCGACGGTTTTTTCTTTGATCCCCCTCCGTCTTGTTTCAATGCCGGCATCGGCTGCTCCGACACATTTAGATAAGACAAAGATTCCCGGCGGATGCGGTGCATGTCACAAGGGACATGGAAAAAGTGCAACGCCCATGTTGAACGAAAGAAAAGACATGTTCTGTTTCACCTGTCATGGAGGTATGACCGGTAAAAAAGGGAAAGGTCATGAAGGAGCCATTGACGTCTACTCCGATTTTGTAGAGGTGTCAAAACATCCTGTTATCGAAACATCAAAATATCATTTTCGTGGAGAGACGCTCCCTGAAGACAAGCCGTATACTCCGCGTCATGTATCCTGTTTTGACTGTCATAACGTGCATTATGCAGAAAAAGGAAATCCCCTTAAAGGCGTGAGCGGGTATCGAAGGAGAGGTGAAAAGGTAAAAAGCATTGTAAAAAGCAATGAGTATACTCTCTGTTATAAATGTCATTCAGTCAGTGCCAACCTTCCACCGGATTCCCGGGATATTTCAAGAGATTTTGATCCAGACAACCGGTCGTTTCATCCGGTCGAAACCATTGGAAAGGGTAGGAATGTTCCCAGTCTAAAGGGGACTTACAGGACATCGAGCATGCTGGCATGTTCTGAATGCCATGGCAGTGACGATGAATTTGGTGCCAGAGGTCCTCATGGATCGAGATTTTCTCCTATATTACGGTTTAACTACAGCACTTCTAATGGTCCTGAGAGCGGATATGCTTATGAACTCTGTTATGAATGCCACGACAGGAACAGCATCCTCAATGATGACAGCTTTGCGGCACATAAACAACATATAGTATACGGGAATAATTCATGCAGCGGGTGCCACAATGCTCACGGCAGCCGTAACCATAGCGCTTTGATCGAATTTGACAAAAATGCTGTATCACCAAACACGCTTGGGCAGTTGAACTATGTCTCGTTCATTCCAGGGAAACCCAGATGCTCTCTTGTCTGTCATGTTATGGGAATCGATTATCAGCACGTTATAAAGGACGGTAAATATTGTGTTAACGCGAACTGTCCCCCGGGATGGTAACTGTTAAATAGCCATCTAGTGTACTGTCCCTGACAGTCCTATACACTCTTAGTGCTGTTATTCCGGCTTGTCGGTTCTACTGTTCTATGAGTCGAAGCGACCCTGACCATGGACCCGTGTCGGGACCCGATCCGGGTCCGGAATGTTTTCCTTCTTAAAAGAAGGATTCCCGACGTTGCGGGAATGGCAGAAAAAGTAAAGCTGTTTATGAGACAGTACACCAGCTTCGGTCTTTGTATGCCTTTTATTCCGCAAATGAAATTTACCGGCCAGTCTGTTGCGGTATAGAGTATATGTTACGCCGAGAAAAAACTGTATCCCGCATGAATAGATCATATTGCCATTAGGTTAGTCGATAATAGACCGTTCAAACTACTGACCTTGTTCGCACTTCTTAAATCCATCCCAGATTAATGGTGATTCCGAGACTGTCTAGAGCATGTTCACTGCATGCCATGTTCTTGTAATTATTTGTTCAGAATTATCACATATGAGTGGCATGGGAATTGCACATAATATCCCACATTATGCGGGAATCAGATCATATATAAATCGATAACTTTATAAATCCCGTATTTGACCTAGTAAGTCGGGGGACTTGATTGACTTTATTAAGCGCGAGACTGATCCATGTAAAAGAATTACTGTGTAAATTCGCACAACATGAGTGAAATAACACATTTAAAAGTATGAAAATAAACGAGAAATCAAAGAAGGAGGCAACAAAAATGGAATCAGGAAGGAAAATATCAAAAATGTTAGGGATGGCAGGAATCGGTTTATTTGTCATTTTCTTTGCGTTGGTCACCGTTTCAACGGTCGACGCAAGCACTGTTCAGGGTGTTGAGATGATCGGACAGTTGCAGGCCGATGATTCACTGCTGAGGAACCCGGGCAGGCTTGCTTATGCAGGCGGTACTCTGTACGTTGTTGACAGCTATAAGAACCGTATACAGACCTTTGATTCCAAGGGAAGTTACGCGGGAATGATAAGTTTTCCCCGTCCTTCTGCCGTTGCCGCCGGTATTAATGGAACGATATACATAGGTTCCAACAAAGATTATTCGGTTGCTATTTATAAAAATGGCATTGTTACAGGATATCTTGGTGAAGGAGTAAATGAGTTCTGGTCAATAGCGGATATTTCGGTAGACGGTGTTACCGGGAATATATATGTCGTTGATAATGTGGGAAACGCCGTTATGGTGTATAACGCTTCCGGCAGTCAGGTAATGGTAATAACTGGTCTCAACATTCCAAGGGCTGTTGAAATTGTTGGCGATAAGATATATATCCTTGATTCACCCATTGTAAAGACGGGTGAATCGATCTCAACGACGGTCCCCAGGGTTTCGATCTATGACATGTCAGGGAACCAGCTTGATAGTTTTAATGCATACGGGGATCCGGAAGAAAGGCTGGCCAGCCCGACAGATTTATCGGTAGCCGGTGGAAATATTTTTATTTCGGATGCATTTTATAGAACTGTGCTCGTCTATGACTCCACCGGAACATATGTCGGTACGGTGTCGAACTCGGGCGGCGAGATCAACACAGCAGTTTCACTGGTTGTATCCCCGGATGGGATTATGTATGTCTCCTCAAGTGAAACACATAGTGTTCAGGTATTTGAGCTGGATACTGAATCCGGCGTCACGGCAGGTGCTGACGAAGTTGGAGGTTCCCTATGAAAAAAGCTCTCATAATAATAGGCTGTGTATTGGTTATATTAATGTCGGCGTCAGGCGCCTTTGCTCGGGGATATCCGCACGACGTTGCTAACAATATTGATTGTATCGACTGTCATAATTATTTCACTGTTTTTGACAACAGCGTTTGTCTCAGGTGTCACATAAATGATACCGGAGGCGGTTACACTAAAGCATCAGCTCCTAAGATGATTACTCACAAAGCGCAGGATGGTACAACGCTTGTTCCATCCTGTTTGACTTGCCATAATGAGCACTTTCAGCAGGTTATCTCGAATTGGGGGACGCAATCGTTTCTCGTTAGTGGAACGATAACTTCAGTTACTGATAACGGTGATGGTACCACTACGTTCGGTTACAATCCATCAACGCTT